>Ga0315291_10006822_pt1 | contig 14166 bp, 9 predicted proteins | sample YL17G12_20_MG_FD_203070 | JGI IMG/M metagenome (GOLD analysis project Ga0315291, IMG submission 203070) | Sediment microbial communities from Yellowstone Lake, YNP, Wyoming, USA - YL17G12_20 | ecosystem: Environmental > Aquatic > Freshwater > Lake > Sediment | place: USA: Wyoming | collected...
CTGTTTAACAATGTAATATACTCATCCATTATTTTATGCGCTGGAATTGCCTGTCTTGTCGGGACGGGAGTGATGCTTTTCAATAAAAGGAAATATCGAAAGAGATTTGAAACCATAGCAGAAAAAGCGGAACAAAATATTCAGGATACATCTTCCAAATCAACATAACCATGATTACGCCGCAATACTTGACCAACACATCTCCCAAAGTCTTCAGGCCCATTCATCTGTTGCCTGTCTTGATTTTCCTGTGTCTGGCGCTTTATAAGACGGTAACCACAAGTCTCTGGCTGGATGAAATCATGGCATTGGATTTCTGCGATGGCGGCATAACGGAGATGATGGGCGAGCTGCAAAGGGACGTGCATGCACCGCTCTTTTATGTGATTTTATTTTTCTTCATAAAAGTTTTCGGGATTGCGGAATGGACGGGGCGGCTTCCCGCAATTCTGTCAGGCGCGGGCACCGTGGCTGCCCTGTATTTCCTCGCCCGCGAGGTCAGAAACATAAAGACGGGTATCCTTGCGTCTTTAATCCTTGCCATTTCTCCATTCTTCATTGAATTTTCGCGCGAGATTCACCCCTATTCATTAACCGCCCTCTTTGCCGTTCTCAGTTGGTTCTGGCTTATACGGGTGATAAAAAGAGGAAAATCCCGGGACGCAATCCTGTATTCTCTCGCCTCCGCCTGTATGATTCTGACCTTTTACCTCGGAATTATAATTGTCCTGTCCCAACTTTTACTCCTTATATTCCTCAGACTGTCCCGACGAAAGAGGAGGGCGACTTTCTACGCCATGCTTGGGGCGGTCTGTCTGTTCAGCGTCTGGCTGCCCACGTTTATCCGGCAACTCATGGCAAATAAAATCAGCCATGCTATTGAGGTTTATTTTCCAAAGGGTATTCAGCCAACCCATATTATTTATCTCCTGAGCGATGTTTTTCTCGGAACCTCAGCGCGCCAACTGCACATGACCATACTGGCCACGTTCATTGCCCTCGTAAGTGTATTGACATTTTTCATACTGATTCGCAAGACACCGGCTGACGGCATAACAAAACGGACATTCTCCCTGTCATCCCTCATGCCCCTCTGGCTCTTCTGGTCGCCCTTTCTGCTATTCACCCTTTTATGCCTTTTCAAACCCCTTTATCTCTCGCGGTATTTCACAATGGGCGCGCCCTTTGCCGCCCTCCTGATTGCCGCAGCCCTGGATAAGACAGGCGGAAAAAAGTCCCTCGTCATCCTTGCGCCGCTTGTTATACTATGGTTTGTGAGTTACGGGGCTTACATAAAATCCCTTCCGCGTGAGGACTGGCGCGGAACGGCAAATTATCTTGCCACCCGCATGGGCACACAGGATGTTGTTGTCGCTGATGCCATCACAGCCGCCTCATGCCTTGATTATTATCTTGCGCTCCTCGGACGGCAGGATTTGACACGGAATGTCTTCACATTTGAGCAGTTTTACAAAACCACGCAGGGGCGTTTTCCCTTCTCTGAGCGCAGGTTGTGGTATTTATGGCGCAATGTTGCATACACCGCCGACACAAAATGGACAAACACAAGACAACTGGAGCTCATTCAACAGGAAAATACGTTTCTTGAACGCCGCAAATTCCTGAAGGGTTTTGCCCTCATCTCCTTCAAGGGAGGAAAGCCCGGCATGCAAACAAACAAAACGGATTTGCATTGACTCGTTGCCTTTACCATGATTAGGATTCATTTTGTTTCAATTCCGTTTGCCGCTCCAGTTCCTGTTGTTTATGCGGAGGTAGTATTATGAATGCAAAGCGGAACCCCACCATAATTGTTGACGGTCGAACCTTCCTCAGAATCCTCATCAAGACCCACATTATCACGGACAAGGATGATATTGTCGAGGTTGTTGAGGGCTACACAAGAAATGTGCGCCAGAAAGGCGATATGATTGCGGTGAGCGAGAAGGTGACCGCCATCACCCAGGGGCGCGCCATACCTGAGGAAAAAATCAAGATTAGTCTGCTGGCGCGCATCCTGTGGCGTTTTGTGCGAAAGGTGCCTTACGGTATCGGGCTGCGGAGTCCTGCCACCATGCAGTGCGCCATTAATGAGTGCGGGTGGGCGCGCATCTTAGCCGCTGCCGTTATCGGCGCAGTCAGTAAGATTATCGGGCGAAAAGGGGATTTTTATCGCATCGCAGGCATGCAGGCGGCAACAATCGATGCCGCCCACACCTCCCCAATCCCCCCTTACGACCAGTGCGTGGTTCTGGGACCGAAAAACCCCGAAGGCGTGGCACAGAGCATTCGTGAACACACCGGCTGCGAGACTGCTATCATGGATGTGAATGACATTGGGGGCTCCTGGGCAATTGGCTATTCCGCCGGTATTGATAAAAAAATCATCGAGGCGGCAATGAAGGACAATCCATTCGGACAGGGCAAAGAGCTCACACCCATATGCCTGATTAGAGAACAAAATCTGGCAAACATGTAAAAAAGTCCGGGGCGGGCGGGTAAATCACTCATACATAGCCCACGAACTAACCGATGTTGGTTTCGGCACAATGGAATTTTCTGAAATCCAACCCTCATAACTTCCAAAACTGCATTTCCACCAGGATTGTCCCTTCGCAAAGACGCCATTGATGGTGTGGGCAAGGATAACCCCTTCCTGTCCGGCGGTGGTGCTCCACAGCGTCCCGTAATTTGTGCCGGGTCCCAGTCTGATTCCAGCCGCGGCTGGAGATATGACCTTATCAACGCTTAAAAACGAGGCGGATTGTGACATGGGAATCATGGAAATCATCATCAGTCCGTTGGTAACATAGCGTTCAGCGCCATCGCTGGGTGAATTCTTCACTGCGCCATCCACCCACAATGTGGAAGAGCCGCCCCCATCCTGGTTGATGCCCTGATGTTTTGTGGTTATAGGCATCTGAAAGTGGATCATCAAAAATATTTTTCACAGGGTAAAGTTTATATTAATGGTTTAGAAGGATTTTGGAGTTATGCCAAGGAGCGCATGATGAAACATCATGGCATTTCATCTCACAGATTTCCTTTATATTTGAAAGAACTTGAATTTCGATACAATCACAGGCATGAAGAAATATATTCGGTGATTGCAAAATATCTGTGTGATTTTGTGCCAAAGTTCAGCTAATCACCTAAATCAATATTTCTCCCAGTTTGAAACGCCGGGCAGCGGTTGTGCTTGGAGATCGCTTTCTGCAATCCAACCTTCCATACCGCCGATAGAGCATTTCCACCAATTCTTACTCTTTGTCAGATTGCCATTCTGAGAATGGCTGATAATATTTCCCGTTTGTCCCTGTGATAAAGTTGCCCGGGTGCAAAAGTTGCTCCCCGGTCCGAGATAAAGGGTTGTGCTTTTATTTGTTTGAATTGCCTGACCGGCGGAAAAGGTTGTGGAGTAGCTGGGGGCTTGCAGAGAAGTGAACATCATACCGTTATAGGTCGCTCGTTCATTGCCATCAGAGGGATTGTTCACTATGCCTTTTCCCTTAACCCACATACAGGAAGAGCCCCCGCCGTCCACAGAGGCGGCATGGGTTGCGGATAATCGATCTCGGCAAAATTCGGCGAGTTCCTGAAAGTTCATTCCATACGCACCGCTGTTGTTAAGCTCTTCAACAACTACAAGGAAGGTGTAAGTGGCATTAAAAGCAAATGCCGTACGGGCTCGTTTGGTTGTATCGGGTGAAGGCAGGTTCGTTACCAGACTATCAATAAGGATTTCCCGGTCGCATCCAATGCTGGCATAGGCACTTGTCCAGTCCTGTGCTGGGTGGACAGGAGTTCTGCCAGAAAAACCATAATCCCGAATGGTTAAATATATGGACATGGTTTGTCCCACGACACATTTATTTCTGATGGTTGTCGCATAAGAGCCTGTTCCGGAAAGGATGATTTGATCATAAGGGATGTAAGTTGAGCCTTGTCCGTCCCAGATTTCCTTGATTGTTGCCGTGCAGGAATTGGACGGAGCGCTATATGCATAAGGTAATGCTGTTCGGTTTACCTCCGCCACGACCTCAACACCAGAACTATCGGTTTTGGTATGCGGTCCCTGATGACGAGTATAGATTATTAAATCATCTGACCCCCGCGACTTGTTGATATTGGTAATAATCGCTTCGGAAGAATCAGCAAAGACCACTTTTTGCCAAGCCGCTGAGTTGTCGCCGTTCCAGACATCACCACCAATATGAGGCACACCCCAAGCGGTCACAAATACGCCACTTCCCCCGGCAAAACCGGGAAACCGTCGGCAGAACCATCCGCTTTGCACCTGTCCCCCCGCAGGATAACCTGTATAAGGTCCGCCGGGATAATATTCCCGCTCCCAATAATCACCATTGACAGCGGCGATGATGTCATTACGCTTACCCCAATCCTTCCAGAAATAATCGTTTAAGGAATTATTGTAACGCGAAACCATACCGCTGACCGTTTCGCGTGCATATGAGACAGCCGTAGAGTTGAAGTATCCCCCAGCGTTCATCGTATCAAATGCATAATTGGAATTTTGGTTCTGCATTCGGGTTACGAAGACACGCGTATTACCTGCCTCAGTGAACATCTGGTAATCAAAACCGGTGGAAATATTTTCCCAAGCCGCCCAAGAACCCGAAGAAAAAAGACAAAAAATCATGGAAATTGTTAAAAGATAAAATTTGCAAATGGCTCTCATTATGATTCTCCTTTGTTATTTTTAGTTCATTCCTTAAATTAGCGGGTAATTTTTCTTTGAATATTTTTTTCCATTTCAAACTTCGTGATATGCTTAGAATAATTACCCATTATTTAAAGGGAAGAACCTTATTTTTTCAGAACAAAATATTAATTTTATCATTTTTTTATATTAGACCTAATGGAAAATTAATATTTATGCAAAATCCAAAAGATAAAAAAGTCAATTATGAAATAAAATTAGTTAGAAATTCATGGAGATAGTCGCGAAATTCAAATTTTTCTGAATATTATAAGGAAAATATTTTCAGACCGCTGGAAATTAAAAATACTGGCAGGCACTGGTGTGATTTTGTGCCAAAGTTCAGCTAATTACCTATTTTTATAATCCCAGTGACAGACACATCCCCCCATAAAGACGCTACGATCAATCTTCCATGCAAAACCACCGCCGCTACAACATCATACCTTGCCCCCCACGCCTGTCCCCAGTATCCAATTGTATCATCATATCGCATTGCCATTCCACTCACCCTTTCCGTCCCGCTGATGAGCTGTCCCTGGGCAATGCAACTATCGATAATGCAGTTCAGATTGGAACGGTCAAGTCTGGTGACGAAGACATTGTTCGGGTCGCTGAGGGTGAATGTCCGATATTCAATCCCCGTTCTTACCTACGTCCACTGGGCAAGGGCAATACTACATGAAAGAATGAAGAAGAGCAGAATCAAAAGGATACTTCTTTCTCTTTTTATCATCTATGCACACCTCCTGTAACAAGTTGCTGTGGATACATTCTGAGAAAAAATTTAATTGTAATTCTCCAAAGATGTTCTCATGATTTTTATATATAAATACTTAATCCTGCGAATATTTGCAAACTTAAAATGTGCGCTGAGAATAAAACATCCACCCCTCTTATCCGACAGTATATGAGGGTCAAGGCACAATACCCTCAATACATACTGATGTTTCGCATCGGCGATTTTTATGAGATGCTCAATGAGGATGCGAGGATTGCCTCAGAGACACTTAACATTGCCCTCACAAAGAAATCCGTCGGCAAGGGACAGACAGTTCCTCTTTCAGGCGTTCCCTTTCACAGCGTGGATGCCTATCTGGCAAAACTTATCCTCGCCGGAAAAAAGGTTGCTATCTGCGAACAGCTTGAAGACCCCCGATTCGCAAAGGGGATTGTCAAACGAGACGTGGTGCGCATTGTGACGCCCGGCACGGTAGTCGAGGATTCCATACTATCCGAAAAGAATAACAATTTTCTCGTGGCATTGTGCGAGAAGAAAAATGTCTGGGGTGTGGCAATTGCGGATTTGTCCACCGGCGCCTTTGCCGTCACGGAATTTAACTCGCGGAAGGCGAAGGATGAACTCTTTTCCGAAGTCTCCCGCCTGCAACCAGCCGAACTCCTCGTCCCCGCATCCCTCAGGGATATGTTGTCTGAACTTCTGGGCTCACAAGCCCCCACCGCAATCACATCACTCGAAGACGACGCCTTTGATGAACATGCCGGACACTCGCATCTCCTTCAACAACTCAGTGTGAAGAGCCTGCACGGATTTGGCGCTGAGGCTTTGACATCCGGCATCGGCGCCGCGGGGGCAGTCCTGCACTACCTCCATGACACACAGAAAAGCGCCCTCAACCACATCAACCGCCTGCAGGTGTATTCAACATCGGATTTTATGATTCTGGACTATACAACCCAGCGAAGCCTTGAGCTTGTGCAGAATATCCAGGGTGGATGTGATGCCACACTTCTATCCGTAATTGACCACACTATCACGTCTATGGGGGGGCGTCTCTTGCGTTCATGGATTCTACAGCCCCTTAAGGACAAGACGGCAATCGAAGAGCGTCTTGCAGCTGTGCAGGAATTCTATGATAATGTCAGCATGCGTGAACGACTGGAAGACCTCCTCCATAATATTTCCGACTTGGAGCGCATCATGGCGCGCGTGGGTTGCCAAGCCGCCAACGCCAAAGACCTCGCAGCACTGCGACACTCCCTCGAACAGGCGCCACCCATCAAATCACTCCTCGCACTATCCTCAAACGACCTTCTCCAGCGCCTGTCTCAGACAATAAATCCACTCCCCGACTTGCTGAAGGAACTGCAAACCGCCCTCGCAGAGAATCCGCCTTTCTCCCTGAGAGATGGCGGTCTCTTCCGTGACGGCTTCAATAAGGAGCTGGATGAGCTCCGCACCATCACACGGGACACGAAAGGCTGGATTAACCGCCTCCGACAGAAGGAGGCAGAGCGCAGTGGATACAACGGTTTAAAAATCGGCTTCAACCAGGTCTTTGGCTATTATATCGAAATCAGCAGGGCAAATCTCAAAAACGGTCCTCCCCTGCCATCGGATTACATCCGAAAACAGACCCTTTCAAATATGGAGCGTTACATCACGCCGGAACTTAAGGAAAAAGAAGAAATAGTCCTCAATGCCGAGGAACGCATCAAGAGTCTCGAGTTTTCCCTGTTTGAGGCACTGCGTGAGAGGGTTGCCATTTACACGCGCGAGATACAGGAACTCGCCTCCTGCCTTGCCATGCTGGATTGTCTCCGCTCTCACGCCCGCGCCGCCATCGCAGGACATTACGTCCGACCGAATATCACTAATGATGGCATCATCCGCATCACGGAAGGCAGACACCCGGTCCTTGAGGCTGTCATCATTGACCACCCCTTCGTCCCCAATGACACACATCTTGCACCCGCCACAGACCAGATTCTCCTCATTACCGGTCCCAACATGGCGGGAAAGTCCACCTACATTCGCCAGGTTGCCCTGATAACACTTATGGCGCACACAGGCTCCTTCGTCCCCGCAAAAGATGCAAGCATCTGTATCGTTGATAGAATCTTCACGCGGGTCGGCGCCATGGATTATCTCACAAAGGGTCTGAGCACCTTTCTCGTTGAGATGAATGAGACGGCGAACATTCTTAATAATGCCACCTCTGAAAGCCTTGTCATTCTTGATGAAATCGGACGAGGGACAAGCACCTATGACGGCTTAAGCATCGCCTGGGCTGTGGTTGAGCATATCCACAACAGGCTCAATTGCACCCCAAAGACCCTTTTCGCCACGCATTATCATGAGCTGACCAATCTTGAAGGAAATCTGCCGAGGCTCAAAAATTATAATGCCGCCGTTTTGGAAAAGGAGGAAAAAATTACATTTCTCTACAAAATCATTAAGGGAAGCACTGACCACTCATACGGCATTTATGCGGCGGAACTGGCTGGCGTGCCGGATGAGGTCGTCTTCAGAGCCAAGGAAATCCTCTTTGACCTTGAGTGCGGGAATACAATCAATGTTGAGGTGAATCGCCAGAGTGGCAAACGCTCAAAGGGGACGGAAAGGGCGCTCGCCCAGCTCAGCCTTTTCAATGGCGTCAGTCATCCCGCCATAGAGAGGTTGAAGAATCTCGACCTCACAAACCTTACACCCCTCCAGGCGATGAATATCCTGGATGAACTCGTAAAATTATGCCGGTAGTTTTCAGATAACCGCACAAATAATACATGGGAAAAACATGAGGTGAAAAATTCATGAAGAGTTTCGAAGAGATTTTAAAACGTGGATTGGTTGTCTCCTGTCAGGCGCGTGAGAATGAGCCGCTTTACGGAGAAGGCATCATGACCCGCATGGCGCTCGCCGCCGGCATGGGAGGCGCTGTTGGCATCCGCGCCGACGGAAGTCGGGACATAAGCGACATCAAAAAAAGGGCGTCTCTGCCAGTTATTGGGATTTGCAAGGTAAAAACAGAAGGGTACGATGTTTATATTACGCCGACATTTGATGCCGCCCGGACTATTGTCCTCGCCGGCGCGGACATCATCGCCATTGACGGCACAGCACGTCCACGTCCGAATGGCGAAACCCTCTCCTCTCTCATTTACCGTATCCATGAGGAACTGGGGCTACCCGTCATGGCAGACTGCTCCACCCTTGATGAGGGGCTTGCGGCTGTCATTGCCGGGGCGAATGCGGTGTCAACTACCCTTTCGGGATACACATCATATTCGCCGAAAATGGAGAAACCAGACCTGGAACTCCTGAAGGAGCTCATTCAAAAGGCAAAAGTACCTGTGGTCGCCGAGGGACGTTATCATTATCCGGAACAGGCGGGACATGCCATCCAGCTTGGCGCTTATGCTGTTGTGGTGGGAAGCGCCATCACACGTCCTCAGGAGATTACCAAACGGTTCGTTAACAAAATAGATAAATATATCCCGCCCCAAAAGCGCCGTGTATGAAGCGGGCGGCAAACTTAAAGAAATTGATTCTGACGTGGTGTGTTGACGGGAAGTATCCTCCAGAACTGCCTTTCACATTTGCTGTCCTGTCTTCCACATGACCTTCTGATAGAGGCAGAGCGTCTCATTGATGAAACGCTGGATTGAGAGATGTGCGCGCGCCTTTTCAAGCGCCAGGGCGGCTTTTTCCTGCGATGCATGCCTGTTCAGAAGGGCTTCAATGACGCCACGGGCAAGTTTCTCACAATTGTCGGGCTCAACAAGCCACCCCAGATGTCCATTTTCAATGATTTCGGGGATGCCCCCGACGCATGTCGCCACGACAGGCACACCCGAAGCCATGTATTCCATTATGATGCGGCTTGAGCCTTCCGAACCGACCGAGGCGACAACGCCAATATCCAGAGATGCGATGAGTCTTTCTATATCCTCCATGAAGCCAAGAAAACGGATGCGGTGTGCCACATTTAAGTTCTCGGCGCGCCTCTGGAGGGAGTCCCGCAACTCACCGGTGCCTGTTCCGGCAACGATAAAGCGCGCGTCAGGGACGAACTCCAGCACCCTTTTCACCGCATCTATAAAAACCGCCTGACCCTTGACCCGCTGGATGCGTCCGACAATTCCCACCAGCGGGGCATCAGGCGCCACATCCGAAATTCCCAGTTCCCGACGCATCTCAATAGAGCGTTTTCCCGGCGAAAATCTTGCCGTATCCACCGCCGAATAAATCACCACGGGAGGCGTCCGCAAAGGGAGGCCATCGAGGCTGCGGGTGGCGGCGCATGATACGGCAATAACACCATCCGTCCCCTTCCGATAAAGCCATCGGTTGAAAATATGTTTCTTCACAGGGACTGTAACATGGCGCGTGCGGATAAGAAAGGGTCTTTCAATGCGAAATACCGGCAGAAGCCGGACACAGGCGGAAAGCCAGTGGTCCTTGCCCCGATGTGCGTGAATGATGTCGATATTGTGCTTTTTGATAATGGAACGAAGGGCAAGGAGGTCATGCAGGTCGTCAATGCCGTTAAAGTTCCCCTTCATGCGGATGGCATAGCAGGGGATATTGTATTTTTCTGCAACATCCTCCATGGCATACCCCTGCCGGCAGACGAGGACAACGGGAATGCCGCGGGAGCGGAGTCCCTCCACGAGCATGATGGTATGAGCCGCCTCGCCTATCCATTTCCTTGCCGAATTGATAACGAGAACGCGGGGTTTGAATGAGAGGATGTCCATGCCCGTTCTTTAACAAATGAGCAAATTTTCGCGGGAGCACAAGTTTGTGTTATTTTTAAAACTTTTTCTTCAAACCCTTTTTCAGGGTGTTGTCAATACGATAATATTTATAATTATTTTCGGAAAATACGCTGTATTTGTAATTCAGAAGCCACCTTTGAGTGAGGATGAAGCGGATGCGATGGGTGCAAAAAATCCATGGGACATCATGAATGGCGATTTCAACCATTTTCCTTATGACAGCCGTTCGTTCCGGGGAATCATCCATGGTCTTCATCCGGTCATAAAGCCTGTCAAATTCGGGATTCTTATAATTGGAGCTATTATCACCGGGGGATGAGTTGGGTCCATAAAGCAGCTGGAGGAAATTTTCCGCATCGGGATAATCAGCGCCCCATGCGGAACCCCAGACCTGGCATTTCCTGTTTTTGACTCTCTCTAAGAACTGAGGCCATGTGTTGACATTGTATTTAACCTTGAGCCCCAGCTGAGTAAAGGCATCCACGCAGAACTCATCCATCTGGCGCGCCGTAATGTCGTTATTCTGGGAATCATATGTCAGTTCGATAACGTCATCATCTTTCAGACCGAGTTCCTTTCTCGCCTCTGCCATCTTTTTTTTCGCCCCGGCAAGGTCATAATGGGCATAGGGATTTGACAGCGACGGGTCATATCCCAAAAGTCCGGGAGGAATAGGTCCTTCAGCCGGAATGGCGTGGTCATTATAAAAATTATGAATCAATTGCTGGCGGTTGATGGAGAGGCTGAGGGCTTGTCGCAATGCAAGACTCTTCCCCAGAATCGGGTCCTCCATATTGAAGGCAATATACGTGATATCCACATCAGGGACGATGGAGAGGCGGATACGCTTTTCCGCCAGGGTTGTGCGAAGTTTTTTATCAGCGTCAATGGCGGAGTCATAATTATCCTTTGGGATTCCGGCGTAGTCAATATTGCCCGACAAAAATTCCAGCCACATTCCCGAAGGCTCTTTCATGATATGAAACGTCAGGCGGTCAAGAAAGGGAATCGGTTTGCCGGCATCCTTGAGAAGCCCGTCCTTTTCATCCTCCGGTTCACCTTTAACCGGATAGGATGCGCCGCGAAACGAAGGATTGCGGACATACACAATCTTTGAGCCTCGCACTGCCTTTTTAAGCCTGAAGGGTCCAGTCCCGACAGGATGGTTGAGGAACTCCTCACCATAAAATTCAACCGCCTCACGCGGGATAATGCAGGTATAGGACATGGTCAGGATATAAAGCAGTTGCGGATAAGGTTTTTTCAGCCGGATTACGAGGGTCCGGGCATCAGGGGCTGTTAATCCATCCACAGATTCGCCATAAATGGTCATACCCTTTGCCTCACCCGACTTTTCCCGGAATTCATCAAGCCCTGTAATTCTGTCGCGAAAAATCCACCATCCGTTGGAATTGACCCTTTTATCCGCAATGCGCTTGAAGGAAAAAATGACATCCTGAGCGGTCAGTTCTCGTCCCTTTTCATTCATTGACTTGAAACAGGGGTCGTCCTGAAACCGAACCCCCTTCCTGATTTTTATTGTATAAGTAAGACGGTCGGGAGAGATAACGGGCATCTCTTCTGCGAGAAGCGGCTCCGCCCTGTATGGACGTTCAAGGTAAGCATACTGGTAGAGCGGCTCATAAATCTGGGCAAGGGCAATGTGGGAATAAAGGTCATTCGCCTGGGAGGGGTCAAATCCCTTGATTTCCATGGGAAGGGGTATATGCAGCTCCATAGGCTCATTGTCCGCGCCGGCAGGGCTATTTTTCTGACCAAGATAACGATAGGCAAAAATCAAGACAAGTGCAACCAGAAGGACAACAAGGGGCATTTTCTTATGAATCATTATCCTTACTCATTAACGGAATCTCGCTTTTGAACATCCATTGAATTGCATTTTTACCTGTCTTCATCGGAGAGCATCGGCAATCTGGAGTGCGGCGCGGCAGGCAGCCACATCATGCACCCTCAGGATGGACGCCCCTCTCAGGGCGCACGCAACAACGGCGGCAAGCGTCCCCGGCAGTCGCTCATCAATCTCTGCGCCCGTCAGGGCTCCGATAAAACTCTTGCGTGAAACGCCAAGGAGGAGCGGTCTCCCATGCCGTGCCGCAAGTTTGCCCAATGAGCGCATCAGCGCAAGATTGTGTTCCAGCGCCTTTCCGAAGCCGATGCCCGGGTCGAGGACAATTGCCTCCCTGTCAATCCCCGCACCCATGGCGGCGCACATCCTCTCCTTGAAAAAATCTGATACCTCATCCACCACATCTTCATAGACAGGACTTATCTGCATTGACTTCGGCTCGCCCTTCATGTGCATGAGCACAACCCCAACTTTCTTTTCAGCGCAGAGGGATGCCATACGCGGATCATGCCGCAGTGCGGAAATGTCATTGACAATAGCGGCGCCGCTTTCAATGGCAGACTCCGCTACCACTGCCTTCGTTGTGTCTATGGAAACAGGCAGACGTGTCTTTCCCCTGAGGGTTTCAATGACAGGCAGGACGCGCCGCATCTCCTCATCCGCGGAAACAGACTCACTGCCCGGACGGCTGGATTCGCCACCGATATCCAGGATATCCGCTCCATCGCTTTCCATCCGCATCGCATGCTCCACGGCAGCGGCGGCGTCAAAATATTTTCCCCCATCGCTGAAGGAGTCCGGCGTGACATTCACGATGCCCATGATGATTGAGCGCAAGTCAGGGCGCAGAACCTGACCGGGCAGATGCCATTCACATTTCTCTGACATGGAAGGCGACCAGGCAACTTCAAGGATTTTTTCGGCAAGGGTCTGGAATGTCGGCGATTGCCTTTTTAACTTTTCCGCAAGGCAAATAAAATGCGCCAATGTGCCCATAAGGAGGACGTCACTTGCCATGCAAGAGCAGTTGACGCATCCCGACGCCGTCGCCGCCTCTGCTCCGAGAGACAGCATCTCCTGTTTCAGGACATTTGCCTGCCAAGGCGCAAGTGAGTGGATTTTGACGATGCGGAAGACTGCTTTAGGCGCCATGATGCGGATGCCCTCGGGATGCGTCCCGATGCGGCTCATCTCACGCTCTGCATCACGGATAGACAGGATTTCCACACGATGTATTATGGTGTCGACGGGTTGATTGAGCGATTCCTGCCCTTCTTTCATCATCATCCCCCGTCCTGAGTCAGGCACTCATCAATATTGAGTTTCAGTTTGTGGAGCAAGACGGCGCACCCTTTCCCCTTCGGTTGTTGTTTTCCCCTCATCGGACGTGGGCGGTGGGGGCCCTTCCACAACTCCCTCCTTGCCCGGCGCAAGGGTAGTGGTTACACCGCTGGGGGTGGACGTCCTGACAGTGGAGCCAACGGAAGTAGGTCTGGTGGGAACATTTTCCATGAAGCTCCCGCTCGGTCCACCCGTAACGCCAGCCCGTTCCTGACGAAGGGTTTCGGCATCCAGATGGGCATTCTCCCCGAGGAGACGGCGAAGCTCGACAGGACGCGTGCTTGAAAGTGCGGCTGCCCCCTCATTCGGGGAGACCTCCTTTCCGCTCATTGAGGTGGTCAGGGTGCCGGTTGTGGGTATTGCAAGATAACCTGGACTCTTGCCCTCTTCAGCAATCAATTCATCAATGGACCTGCCACGATAATAATCCTTCCTGCTGGGTTTTTCCTCAACTATTGTTGGTGTGATAAAGAAAAGGATATTCCGCTGGGTATCCTGACTGCTGTATGTTCCAAAAAGGGGACCGATGATTGGGATTTCGGCAAACCAGGGAATCCCCGTATGGCCCTTAGTGTCCATACTATTGATAATACCCGCCAGGACTCTCGTCTCGCCACTGGGTATAATGAGGGTAGTTTTAGAACCAACTTTTGTTGTATTAACAAGCGGGATGCCTGCATTGACCCCAGTGCCAGGAATAACATTCGCATCGCTG
>Ga0315291_10006823_pt1 | contig 14165 bp, 9 predicted proteins | sample YL17G12_20_MG_FD_203070 | JGI IMG/M metagenome (GOLD analysis project Ga0315291, IMG submission 203070) | Sediment microbial communities from Yellowstone Lake, YNP, Wyoming, USA - YL17G12_20 | ecosystem: Environmental > Aquatic > Freshwater > Lake > Sediment | place: USA: Wyoming | collected...
TCCACCGCTTTGTCCTCGCGCCCAGCGTACAGGTATACAAAACCCGCCGACGTATTAATGATTAGGGAAAAGGGATCAAGCTCCAGTGCCTTGTGGATCTCCTGAAGAGCTTCGGAGGTTCTACCCCGTTTAACAAGTACCATTGCAAACCACTGGTGGGCAGTAGCGTAGTTGAGGTTCAACTCTATTGCTCTCTTAAACTCCCTTTCGGCACCAGCCCAGTCCCAGTAAAAACACCCAAGCGCAAAGGCAAGAGACGTATGTGCCTCAGCTAGTGTTTCATCAATCTCCAGTGCCTTACTCGCCAGTGCCTTAGCTTTGGGGAAGGCTTCCTTGGGTGGAAGCACGTAAACCTGTGCCAGCATGCTGTAACAATCAGCTAATCCTGCATAGGCAAGTGCATAGTTCGGATCTTTTTGGATGACTTGCTCGAAATGCATCATCGCTTTCCTCAGCGCTTCAGGCATTCTTCTGTTCCAGTGATAACGACCCTTAAGATACAGATCATATGCTTCCAGGTTTTGGGTATAGCGTTTTAACATTTTCTCCTTCTCATTTCCCAGCAGTTTGACCTTTAGCTTATCCATAATAGCCAAAGAGATTTCATCCTGAATGGCGAACACGTCCGCCAGGTCCCGATCAAATCTCTCTGACCACAGGTGGTATCCATCCTCTACATTAATGAGCTGAGCTGTTATACGTATACGATTTCCAGCTTTGCGCACACTTCCTTCCAACAAAGTTTGGACATTCAGCTTCTGGCCGATTTCGCGAACATCTATCTCCCTTCCCCGGAATGAAAAGGCGGAAGTTCGAGCAACCACGCGCAAATCCTCCACCTGCGAAAGAGCGTTTATAACCTCCTCTGCCATACCATCACAGAAGTAATCCTGCTCTTTATCGGCACTCAGATTTGTAAAAGGCAATACAGCGATGGATGGCAGTTGTTTCTTGATAGGGGATTCTATTCCCTTGGAGAGTTTTTTGAAATCAACCTGTAATTCGTCAATCTGCTGATAGCGCATCTCCCGATTTTTCTCCAATGCCTTATTAACAACCCCTTGCAATCCTTGCGGAAGATCGGCTTTATACCTTTCCAAGGGTTCAGGTGCTTCATTTAAAATGGAATAGATTACTGCAGCCTCATGCTCTCCTTTAAACGGAAGTTGTCCGGTTATCATCTCATATAAAACCACTCCAAAGGAAAACATATCTGAACGCTGGTCAAGTTCTATTCCCTGTACTTGCTCCGGGGACATATAAGCTAAAGTTCCCAGGGTTAAGCCCATAGTGGTCAGCTTGGTAGCACCTTTAAGCTTTGCCAAGCCAAAATCCATTATCTTTACTAAACCTTCATTAGTAAGCATTATATTATCTGACTTTATATCTCTGTGAACAATGCCTTTCTTGTGGGCTGTATTCAAACCCTCTGCGATCTGAATGGAGATATTTAAAATTTCTTTTATTGAAAGAGGCTTTCCTTTAATCAACTCCTTTACAGATTTCCCTTCAACATATTCCATTGATATAAAACATTCACCTTCAAATTCATCAATCTCATGAATTGTAGTTATGTTCGGATGATTCAGGGAAGAGGCGGTTTTGGCTTCATGCTCAAATCTGGTCTTGGCCTCTTGATCACATAAAAGATGCTTTGGAAGAAACTTCAATGCTACGATTCTATCTAACTTGGTGTCCTGGGCTTTATAAACTATTCCCATTCCACCTTCCCCTAACTTTTCCAGAATTCTATAATGTGAGATTGTTTTATTAATCATCAGGTCCTTCTTGCCGTCGCACTTGAACTCATCCCCTTACCCCATCTTTTAAAAAGAGAAGGGGAGCGAAAGTCCCTCTCTTCTTAAGAGAGGGATACAGGGTGAGTTCTTTCACTTAATATGGCCTGTCCAATCATAAGATTTGTATTACTGTCGCTTTCGAACTCATCCCCTTACCCCTTCTCTTACGAAGAGAAGGGGAGATTGAGTCCCTCTCTTTTTTAAGAGAGGGATTTAGGGTGAGTTCATAATCTCATATCTGCCTGCCAATTATAATTTCCCGTTGATGGAGCTTTGATTACATTCTTAATAAATTAGAAATTATTAACTTGTCAACAAGGAAATTGTTGACTCTCATATAATGAGATTTATATTGTAAACTGTAGGTAACTAAAAAATGACCGAAAACCTGAATGAAAAATGGATGCAGGTAGCCCTGCAGGAAGCACGGTCAGCTCTTAAGAAAAAAGAGGTGCCAGTGGGTGCGGTAGTGGTCTATCAGGGTAAAATCATTGGCAGGGGGCATAACCAGACCGAAAGTCTAAACGATCCCACTGCCCATGCCGAAATCTTAGCTATCGGAGCTGCTGCAAATCACTTAAACTCCTGGAGACTCTCGGAAGCTGATTTATATGTAACCGTAGAGCCCTGCTCAATGTGTGCTGGAGCTCTTGTCTTATCCAGGATTAGAAAGCTGGTCTTCGGAGCTTATGACCCTAAAAGCGGTGCCTGCGGTTCATTATATAATTTGGTTCAGGATAAAAGGTTTAACCATCAGGTGGAGTTGGTATCTGAGGTATTAAAGGATGATTGTTCAGAGCTCCTTCAGGCTTTTTTTAAAGAACTGAGACAGGGAAAAGATGAATCAGAATAAAATAGAATCAATTGAAAAGATCTATCTCCGGATATTGCATTTAGGAATCCTCCTCGACATATTTGCTCCATTAGTCGTATTCTTTTCTGCACTTCTCCTGCGAGAGAGATTGATCCCTATCAAAAGCATAAAGGAGCTAAACCTCTTATTCTATGTTTTATTAATAATAAGCTTGCTGGAGATTGCAGCAATTTTTATCTTCAGAAAATATTTGTGGGAACCTTTTGTTCGCAGGAAACTAGGACATCCGCCTCTGGCAGACAGCCTTGCGCAAAACAAATCAGGTCCAGATCCCCAGCTCTCTATCGAGCAAAATCTCATTAGCTTTGGAATAGTCATCTATGCCCTTTGTTTTTCTCCTTCACTTTATGGATTAATCTATTATCTTTTAGGTGGAACCTGGGAGCATTTTGCCATATTTGTTGCCATAACTTTTCTCTCTTTCCAGTTATTTAAACCAAAACAGGAAGAACTTGAAAAGCTGACCAGAGATTTGAATGTAAGTGCAAATTCTTTTTAATTTATTTAATCTATTTTGTTCTTTTATAAACTCTTAAACTCCTAAACTGTCTTTCCCGGAGAGGTGCCAGAGTGGTTGAACGGGACGGTCTCGAAAACCGTTTACCCCCTACGGGGTACGGGGGTTCGAATCCCCCCCTCTCCGTTATTTTTTAACTTTAAGCTTGACAAATGTACCCAAATTGGGTACAAGGGAGTTAAAGAATGGAAGCATTGTTTTCCAACACGAGGCGTAAGGTTTTATCACTTTTTTTTATGCACCCGGATAAGCAATTTTACTTTCGAGAAGTTCTGAAGCTTACCGGAACAAAACAGGGAGCTATACAGAGGGGACTAAAATCCCTAACCGAAGCAGGAATATTGGAATTGGAACTTAAAGGGAATCAAACTTATTATTCTGTGAACAGGTTTAATCCAATCTTTTCTGAATTAAGGAGGATTGTTTTAAAAACATTTGGTATGGCAGATATTCTAAAAAAGAGTTTATTCCCTTATAGAAGCAATATTGATGTTGCTGCTATTTACGGTTCTGTAGCTATTGGGGAAGAAACAGCCAAAAGCGATATCGACCTCCTTGTTATTGGTACAATAAGTTTTGACAACTTAACTAAAGTTATCAGTAAAGCTCAAAAGGAGCTGAGGAGGGAGATTAACTCAACTCTTTATCCTATAGAGGAGTTCAAAAAAAAGATAAAACAAAGAAACCACTTCTTAAGAACAGTATTAACATCCAAGATGATATTTTTAATTGGCAAGGAAAATGACCTTACAAGATTGGCTAAATAACAAATGGCTTAAAACTCATAAGACTAGCCCTGAAGAGATCAAACAACTATTAGAGATTGCTAAAAGAGACTTAAAAGATGCAAATGTGCTCAGCATAAGCCTTGAATGGAGATTGGCTATGGCTTACAATGCTTCTTTAAGCTATGCCAACATCGCCTTGAACGCAAGCGGATACCGAACTGCTGGTGAAGGTCATCCTGAGAGGTTGATCGAATCGCTCAAATATACAATTAACTAAGATCCTAACCTAATAGCTAAGTTTCAAAGCTTTAGAAAAAAGAGAAACATCAGCGCCTATGATATGGCTGGCTCAGTATCTGAATATGAAGTAGATGAAGCCATCAAGCTTGCCCGAGAATTATTCAGATTGGTTAGAGACTGGTTGAAGCGGAATTATTCTGAATTAGCTATAGATATTTAAGAAATAAATGTCCATTTTTCGATACGGTCTCGAAAACCGTTTACCCCCTACGGGGTACGGGGGTTCGAATCCCCCCCTCTCCGCTTTTTTGTTTGCTCGCTTGAAAAAACTACCCACCCTTTTAAATTTTACTTGACAAAGGAATCGCGTTTCTATTAACTTTAACCGAAATAACTTTCTGTTAACATTACATCAAAGGAGAAAAAAATGGCCAAGATATTATTGATTTTGGAGATTTTGCTTTTGGCCAGCATCCCTTGCTTTGCTCAAACTGTTGACACTGCCTGGGTTAAAAGATACAACGGGCCGGGAAGCGCTAGAGACGCGGTTTTCGCCATAGCTATAGGTAGCTCTGGTAATATGTATGTTACAGGAATGAGTCGGGGCAGTATTGAAACATACGAAGACTATGCGACCATAAAGTATTATCCTAATGGCGATACAGCCTGGGTGAGACGATATGATGGTTCGATACAATCCTATGATTGGGCCTGGGCTATAGCGGTAGATGACTCTGAAAACGTTTATGTTACTGGAGAGAGCCGAGGCGTCGGGTCGCGCGATGATTTTCTTACCATCAAATATTATCCTAACGGAGATACTGGATGGATAAGAAGATACAATGGACCAGGAAACGATAATGATGAAGCCAGGGCCATAGCTATTGATGGTTTTGGAAATATTTATGTAAGTGGATATAGTACCGGGAGTGGAACAGGTTACGACTTTGCCACCATTAAATATTATCCTAATGGCGATACAGCCTGGGTGAGGAGATATAATGAATCAGGAAACTTTCCTGATTATGTTGAGGCAATGACGGTAGATTGCTCAGGATCTATCTATGTGACCGGGGGTAGCTATAACAGTGTGAATGACTGGGGCTATGTCACTATAAAGTATTACCCTAATGGAGACACAGCTTGGGTGAGGAGATACGATGGATCCGTAAAAGGAACTGACTTTGCTTTTGACATAGCCGTTGATTGTTCCAGCAATGTCTATGTCACAGGATATAGTTGGGATAGTAAGACACTCGATGATTATGCCACCATAAAGTATTATCCTAATGGAGATACCGCATGGGTAAGAAAATTCAGTTCAGCAGGATGGGATGAAGCTCACGCCATAGCCATAGATGATTCCGGTAATGTCTATGTGACTGGTTATAGTTCAGGCTTTGGGACATACTTAGACTATGCAACTATTAAGTATTACTCGAATGGCGATACTGCTTGGGTGAGAAGATATAACGGACCAGGAAACAATGAAGATGCAGCACATGATATAGCTGTAGATAAATCTGGTAATGTCTATATCACAGGATATAGTTGGGATAGTACGACACTCGATGATTATGCCACCATAAAATATTATCCCAATGGAGATATCGCTTGGATAACGAGATATAATGGACCAGCGAACTCAGGTGATGGGGCAACTGCCTTAATGGTAGATGATTCCTCCAATATCTATGTAACTGGATCTACCTTTGGTATCGGGACAGGTCCTGATTACACAACCATAAAATACATTCAAACTCCTGGTGAAGTAAAGGATGAAACTGGTAATAGAGAAAAACCTTCTGAATTCATTCTTTCCCAGAATTATCCCAATCCTTTTAACCTGAATACCAAAATAGAATTCACTCTTCCACATCCCGGTTTTGCCAGTTTAAATATTTATGACCTTTTGGGAAGGAAGGTCAGAACTTTAGTTTCTGAAAATCTGTCTCCAGGCTATAAATCTGTGCTCTGGGATGGCAAGGATAATTCGGGAAAACAGGTTGCTTCAGGAATTTACTTTTATCGTCTACAGGTTGGAGATTTCTCTGGAGTCAAAAAATTAGTTTTATTGAAATAACACCTTATTACAGCCCACCTGCATTTAATTTCCCACTTTGGCTAAAGTAAGAAATTTTTTATCTGTTAGGCATTTCCTAATAGGCCAAAATTAAACTAAAGTGAAATTAATGTCACTTTTAAAAAGAAAGGTGAAATGCTTCATCCGGGTTCGAACAGGTACTAAATTTCTGAGGAACGCAATTACTAATCAAATCACTCAAGTAAGATTTGCTTGTAAAAAACACCTACAGATTCTATCAGCCAATTTGAATATTGGATGAGAGGGGGTATAGGGGGAGGCTATCCCATACCCACAAAGTAAACTAATATTCATTTTTTGGTTTCAACTCATACGCCATAATAGTTCCTTTTGAGTTCTTAAGTGTTTAGGGGAGGTAAGCAAGAGCCCACAACTGCCTGTTTCGATGCAAGTTGGATTTTTAAGATTGTTCCGTAGTATAGCATAAACTGCGGATTTTGGATAAGAAAAGTTCTAAAATCGTCCATTTAGGGGCGCTCTGAACTGATTGGTTCACAAGGTCTTACCAGGCATCCTCTAAATAAACACATTAAGAAAATTAATAGTAGGTCAGAACCCTGTGTTCCCCTCTGTTACTTTATTTGTAAATTTCTCTTGTTTTTTTGGGGAAAATTTATTATGTTATTACTAGCTAAGAGGGGAAGTATCTATATGTTTTAGACTCTATGGGTGAAGGGAGTTTTTTTCTTTCTTTTTTTTAAATTAACTGTATTAAGAATTTCTGCTCTTATGCTTGGTCTTTGATAGACGATATTATGAGTAAAGTTAATAGACTTCTCGTGATTCTATGGAAAATATCTGAATGAATTATTTCTTAAAGTTCCTTTCGTAACTCTAATATCGCCGTCAGGTAGAGATAATATAAGATTCTTTTTGTAGAAATAGGCGTGTTATAGAATTCAAGCACCTGTAAGTAAATAGTTCTAAGGACCACAATTATGTATGATAAACTGAAGAGAGTAGGACGGTTAATATTGTTACTGCTTTGCACGCTGATCCTGCTTAGTACACATAATTATGTGATGGCGCAGTCCTGGCTGAGCCCTGATTGGAATTACAGGAAGGCGTTCACTATTGACAATTCAGATAATTCAAGCGGTTTGACGGATTACCAAGTTAAGATTTTACTGGACAGCACTAATTTTGACTTCTCCCAGGCTCAAACGAATGGTGAGGACATAAGGTTTACTGAGAGTGACGGGACAACCTTAATAGATTATTGGATTGAAGATTGGAACAGTATAGCTGAGTCTGCTTTAGTATGGGTAAAGGTGCCGAGTGTTCCTGCATTGGATACGGCTTTAATCTATATGTATTACGCTAATCCAGAGACAAGCGATTACAGCAATGGTCAGGCTACCTTTGAATTCTTCGATGATTTTGAGTCAGATTATTATTGGGGCACAGGATGGAGTGTGAAAAAACCTTTACCCTCCAGCAAAGCTGATAATGCAGCTGCAGTTTATAACAGCTTACTTTACGTTTTTGGAGGTTATGACAGAGATACTGTAACCTGTATTAAATACTATTTAGATGAGACCTTTGCCTATGATCCAGCAACTGATTCCTGGACTCAACTTGCAGACATGCCAACTGCTCGTTGGGGTGCAGTAGCAGTAGAGTTCAATGGCTTGATACACGTTTTTGCAGGGGAGACAGTGACTGGCGGTACTGCTGCACACGAGGTTTATGACCCTGCCACAGATACGTGGAGTATCTGGTCAGATATTCCATCTGAGCTTGGAGGTCAAGGGGGTATGGGGATAAGGTATGGAGACAAGATTCATTTATTCTATCTGCAATATCACTATGAATATGACCCGGCTACCGATATTTATACCCCAAAAGCAACTGTGCCCACGCCTAGAAATTGGGGTACGTGTGCTTTGGTAGACAGTTTGATATATATTATAGGTGGATATTCTGTTGGCACTCCCTCTGGTGCTACAAATGTTAATGAGTCATACAATCCGGTTACAGATACCTGGTCGACAAAAGCTCCTATGCCTATAAACAAGTATGGAACAACCAGAGAAAATCCGGTTATAAATGGTAAAATCTATGTAACCCATGGATTGAATGGAGGATTCCACTCTGATAATTATGTTTACGATCCTTCAACCAATACCTGGGAAATGAAATCTTCAGGCATAAATCCGAGAGATGGGGTTGGCTGTGGAGTGATCAATAATAAATTATATGTAGCGGGTGGAAGAGACCTGCTTTCCTGTGCAGTTGGAAGAAACTATATGGAGGAGTATGACCCGTCAGCAGATAGACCCGGAGGGAATCCCTGGGTTATCTCAAATAACAGTGTTATTAGACGTGATAGTTTAGCAAAACATGAAGGTGATTTTGGTTTCTTTTTTGATAAGATAACTACTACCGATGAGGAATCTGCTCAACATTATCATAATTTCACTACCTGTGCTGTAGATCTCTTCTGGAATGTAACAGATTATAGAGGGATCGCGAATGTCCAGCCACAGGGAGTGATTTCCCTGACCGGCAATGTTGCCAATGGAGCATTGTATTATTATAATAACAATGGTATTCCCGATTTCAGATGGTACACTGGTTCATTCAGGTCTTTACAATCCGGCGTCTGGAATATCTGGTATCCTGTGACCATTATCTGGAACGGTTCGAATAGTCAAGTCAATATTAATGGAACAGAATACCCTGTATCAGCTTCAGCTACAAATTCTGACAGAATCTATCTCCGGATAAATAAACAGACCAGAATGTATTTCGACCTGGTCAGAGTACGCAAATACTCATCTCCTGAGCCGGTCGTAGTTCTTGGGCCGGTTGAGTCAACTAACCATCCTCCGCTCTTAACTCTACAGGATACCTCCATTATTTTGTGTGCCCAGGAAACTACCTGCTTTAATCTTATAGCAATAGATCCGGATTTATCTGAGGTCTTGACTCTTGAAAAGATTTCTGGCTCAGGCAATTTTACTCCCTTAACAGAACCTCCTCCCCTGAACGTCACTCACTGCTTCCTCCCGGAACCTAAAGATTCAACCTATCTTTTCGTCTTCAGGGTCACAGATTCAAAAGGTGTCTTTGCTCAGGATAGTTCCTTTGTCCATATCCATCTAAACCAGAGCCCGATTTTAACCCTGCCCGAAGATATTGACACTTTGTTCTGCAATTTAGGTGATTCCATATATTTAACTATTAGAGGAGAAGACCCAGATATAGCAGATACCTTGACCATAGAAAAACTAACTTCAGAAGGAGTACTTATACCTTCCAATCCTTTTTCTGGAATATCGCCGCTTTTATCCCATTTCCGGTGGGAACCTGATTATTCCGATACTCTAAATAATCCGCATGAAATTATCTTTAAATTAAAAGACCTTTGTGGAAAAGAGGTTCAGGATACATTATTGATAAATATCAGATTTAATCATCCACCACTTCTCACTTTGCCCCCTGATACAACTTATAATTTGTGTGTATTAGATACTATCTGTTTCAACCAGATCTTCGCTTCAGATCCGGACTCAAACGACTCAGTATTTATTCAGAAACTATCAGGTCCAGGAGAGTATAATGCCAGTACAGGGTTTTGCTGCTTCTTGCCTTTAGTCTCAGACTCAACTTATACCTTTATCTTTAAAACCCAAGACCTCTGTGGAGCCTCAACTTTGGACACCTTTAACTTAACCGCGCACTTGAATCGAACCCCGAGTCTATTCCTTACATCTGACACCTCTTACAAGCTATGTGCTCCAGGCGACTCGATCCTCTTAGAAATTTCCGCCTCTGATTCGGGTGATTCTTTGAGTTTAACCAAATTTTCAACTGAAGGGGAGCTAAGACCACAGGACCCGATTACCGGAGAAGATTCAGTTAGAGGGATTTTCGTCTGGAAGCCAGAGTTTCCTGATACTCTTTCCAATCCCCATCTTTTGATCTTTCAAGCAATAGATAATTGTGGACTTTACCAGACCGATACACTGCAGGTATGGATTGAGTTCAATCATCCCCCAGTCCTGATTTCCCAGGATACCAGTTATGCGGTGTGTAAGGATAGCACAATTTGCTTTAATAAGCTTATAGGTTCAGATCCCGATCCCTATGATTCTTTAAGCTTGGAGCTTATCTATGGTCCGGAGTGTAGCCTTTCAACTTCACCCTTTGACTCATCTTCGCTTACTGCAGTTGTATGTTTCCTCACCTCAGGAGATAGTGTATATTCTTTTGTCTTCGAGCTCAGGGATAAGTGTGGAGCTTTTGATATAGATACAATGCAGATAGAGATAACCCCTCCAGTCAGTCTTATCAGAGGAGACCCAAACGGTGACAGCACCATAACCGTCTCAGATGTTATCTATATCATAAACTACCTTTTTAAGAGTGGACCACCACTGGCTGTGTGCTTTAAATCTGGAGATGTTAATTGTGATGGAAAGGTAACTGTTTCTGATGTAATCTATCTTATCAACTATCTTTTCAAAGGCGGTCCGCCACCAGCGTGTTGAGGGATAAAGAAAATTTTAGCAACCCAAGGGGACAGACACTGGCGAGCTGTCCCCTTTGTCTTTTACCAACCTGAAAATATTCTGACGCCCTGTGCCTACTGAAGGAGAAAGACCCCTACCCCACCATCCTGCTCACTATATCTAGAAAGATTTTGTCTTATTCAAGTAATCAGGAAGCACCTTCAGTGTGTAATTTGGGGAACTGGAATACATATCCCAGAGGAGCTAAGGAGTCAATCGGTTAATCCTGGGTCCCATGTTGAAGTTCCAGATAGTTCCAAACGAGAAAAAGTAGTTATCATAACAAATTTCATAACCTTAAAAAAGGCTTGATTTGGTTTAAGTGTTTTATTATGTAATGGTAATGTAACCTATGGTTAAGATAGGGAAATGAATTTTAACATATGGTATTTTGAAGGTGTAAATATGGAAAATTGGAAAAGTGACCTAAGCAATTTCTTTGAGAAAAGAGAAAAAAAGAGGCAGAAAATTGAAAACCAACTTAAGCAAAAGAGCTTAAAAGCTGAACATTTTTACAAATCTGTAGTTTACCCTGCCCTTGGTGAGTTGAAGACTGAATTAGAAAAACATGGAAGAAGAGTAACTGTGGTGGGGACAGGCGAATTTGCAGGAATTAGAGTGAATCATAAAGGAAAAGAAGAGTACTCTTATAATGTAATCGTGAGTATAATTCCAGGTTGCTTAATTCCTTTCACTCTTCTAATGGCATTTGGTGAAAGAACTAAGAGTACGCTCAAAAAACAAGGCACTTTTAAAGAGGTAGGAAAAAATATCGCAAAGTCTTCGTCTACTGCTCACTCTCTCTGGATCGGTGGCCAGAAATATGATATTTCTGAGATTTCTAACATTTCAAAAGAGAATATTATTAGCAGATTTTTACAAGATTACAAAACGTATTTGGGATAGTGATTCAAATAATAGTTCACAAAATCACATACGTTATATGCCATTGCCAAGACAGAGGTATATAAGATGTCTACGACGAATGACAATGAGTTGGATGAATTGAGTGGAGGCAGTTTTCTAAGTAAAATACTGTTTGTCTTTCACTGGTTTGTGTTTATTGTCGCCATCTTGCTCTTTATTGTTGGACGTTGGAAGTTAGGAATCATTACTGTTGGTATTGGGCTTTTAATGATTTTTATTTCCTATCGTATTGCTGGAGGAAGACGAAACCTAGGTATTTGGAAGGATAAAGACCTGTATGAATTGCTAAAACATGCATTTTTAACGGGGGATGTAAGGATTGGCTTCCATACTACTGGGGATGAAAAGTTCTTATTGGCTGAGTTGGAATCAATAGGATTAACGAAAGAACCTTCAGAAGATACTCGTCAATTTATTAGTGATAAGATAGTTGATCGGCGTCAGGTATTTGATACTCTCCGAGACCATATTATTATTCAGATGATTCATAAGGGCGAAGTATGGTTTTGGGATGGATACGGAAAAAAGAAAACTGCGCAATACTCCCATAAAGCGAAGATTATATTTGACCTTAAATCCTCCGCTAATTACATCTTCTTTGAAGTCCTTGAAGATTTGAGGTCTGAAGACCTTAAAAAGAAAATAGATTAACCAGCTCCTATATTCCGTAGCACTATACGTAAAATTCTACTGTTTGTTTCTTCTGGAACCCTCCCTTCTTTCACCACCTCAACCAGGATAAGACTTTTTTATAAGGGGTATATTACACTTATTTAGCTTGATTTTTTGGAGTTTAGCATTATTTTGTTAGGGGTCTGCCAATATCTCTATTAATGAGATAGTTCTCCCTAGGCCTGAAAAGGAGGAACTTATGAGCATCAAACTAGACCTACTAAAAGTCATAGCTCTTGTGGAGTTCTTGGCCCTTTGCTTCACAACCTATGACAACTACTCAGTAAGAAAAAGTAGAAGCGCACTTGAGTCTAAAGTCAACTACAGCAACTACACGGATAAAGCATGGGATGTTTACAGCTCTTTTAAAGATGAGTCTCAGGAGATTGAAAAAGAAATTGGTTCTCAAACTGATTCATTGCTAAAAAAGAATATTGACCTCATACTTCTGTTCCATGAGATAAATAGTCTGAATCAATTATGGGAAGCCAGACACCTTGGATTGATAGAAAAAGGAGGAGATAAAATTGGAAAGTATGAACAAGTTGTTGATTCCGGTTTTAAAGCTAGCAAAGAGATAGAGAGAGCAATTTTATCCTTAGTACCGCCTGCAGCGAGAGCAGAGAAGGCCTGCCTGCAAAGAATCCTGCAATTGGACATGATAACAAGTAGTCAACTAGCGGGTGTAGTTCCAATATACCCGCCTCATGGAGCGACGATTGAAACAAATGGCTCTGGAAAAACCGAGGTAATTCAGACCCATAAAATCGAGGAGCTATTGAAGAATCGCAGTGATTCATTAAATATACTTGTGGGAGAATTCGCCTTAATTTCCGCCAAGACTCTAGACACCCTCAAAAATACATGGTTGAAATACTAAACTTCACGGTCGCTTATTGTGTCGTTTCGTGCCTACTGCGGGAGCCTGACCAACTACGTCTACATCTCACTGCTATTTGATATCAGATAAGTTACAAAATAGTGCACCAAAGGCCTCCGAGCCTCTACCTCCTCAAACAATAATGGTGAGTAACGTGTGGCAGGATTTCTTTATTTGTTCCATGAAATAGGTTCTAACATTGTCCCGCAACCCGCAAGCGTGAGAGGCAATAAAAACTCAAAATAACTTGACAATTGCTCTGGCAGGACTAACTTAAAAAGTGTTACCATAACCGGGGGCAGGACAATGGAGGTTGCGTCGATGAGGCCCAAAGCCGAAGACAAATTCGTTCTTGCAAGATATCTTGTCTTGATCGTGTTGTTGGCAGCACCTGCCGGTGCACAGGAATCTTCGGAGAGCTTTCAAATGATACGGACGGGACCCGGTCTGTCCTTGCATAAAGAGATGTTCATGTTACCCGTCACGTTCTCTGACGAGTACAACGGAGCCAGGACAGAGGCCGTGTTTCAGGTGAGCGCCAAGCACCGGATATTCAACACGCCGATATATTTTGCCTATACCCAAATTTCCTTTTGGCAGGCTTACGATCGCAATAACTCGGCGCCATTTCGGGAGACGGACTATAACCCGGAGCTATTCTACCGCACCAAGCGGTTCCCATTCTATGCCGGACAGATTGGTGCGGATATAGGATTCGAGCATGAGTCGAACGGGCAGAAACCTCCCTTTTCACGAAGCTGGAATTTGCTCTACGCGTGCCCCTATTACTATCGTTCAAACCTTCTCTTGTATCTCAAACTCCGGTATCGGCTACCTGAAGACGAGAAGGAATTCCCTGAGGCAGCGGTAGGCGACGATAACCCCGATATCACTGATTTTCTCGGCT
>Ga0315291_10006826_pt1 | contig 14163 bp, 11 predicted proteins | sample YL17G12_20_MG_FD_203070 | JGI IMG/M metagenome (GOLD analysis project Ga0315291, IMG submission 203070) | Sediment microbial communities from Yellowstone Lake, YNP, Wyoming, USA - YL17G12_20 | ecosystem: Environmental > Aquatic > Freshwater > Lake > Sediment | place: USA: Wyoming | collected...
CGGCTTTCGCCGGTAAAAATCCTCAATACCCAACTCGCGGTAGAACTCCAGCCATGCGGCAAGTTCCTCGTGCAGGTGGTCGGTCATAGGGAACAGGTTACAGGGGACAGGCTACAGGTTTCAGATGGCGGCTGTCAGGTTCTGAGTCCTAGCTTCCCTGCCCAGTCATCAGAACCCAGCACCTAGCCCCGGGTCTTCCGCAGTCCGACAGCCTCGTCCAGAATCCGGTTCGCCACGTCAAACTTCGGCATTTTTTCCAGAGACTTCTGCCGGCCGTCAGGGAAGAGCAGCGTGACGATGTTCGTATCCACGTCAAACCCTGCGCCCTCCTGAGTGACGTCATTGGCCACAATCATGTCGAGGCGCTTGGACCGGAGCTTCTTTGCCGCGTTTTCGAGCAGGTGGTCGGTCTCGGCGGCGAAACCTATAACCAATTGATCTGGACGCCGCTGGAGGGCGATTTCCCCAAGGATATCGCGTGTGGGCTTGAGCTTGAGAGCGGGAACGCCCTCCTTCCGCTTGATCTTCTTGGGACGAAAATCCGCCGGGCAGAAGTCCGCAACCGCGGCCGACATCAAGACGATGCTGGCCTCCGCCAAGTGAGCCAGGACAGCTTCCGCCATCTCCTGTGTGGTTCGGATGCGCTCCAACTGAACGCCGGCGGGAGCATCAAGATGGGTCGGGCCGCTCACCAGGATGACCTCCGCCCCACGCCGACGGCCGGCCTCGGCGAGCGCATACCCCATCTTTCCCGACGACCGATTGCTGAGATACCGCACGGCATCAACGGGTTCCTCGGTCCGCCCTGCGGTCACGAGGAGCCTCTCACCCTTCAAGTCCTCGCGCATCCCGAGCGTCTCAAGAACCGCTTGGGCAATAGCTGCGACGGAAGCCAATCGCCCGGCACCGGTCATCCCGCAAGCGAGATACCCTTCGTCCGGTTCGACGACCTTTACGGCGCGGGCGCGGAGGCTCGCCACATTCTGCTGCGTCGTGGCGTGCTCCCACATGTTGACGTTCATGGCGGGAGCGACGATGACCGGAGCCTTCGTGGCCAGCGCGAGGGTGGTGAGAAAATCGTCGGCTATCCCGTGCGCCAGCTTGGCCAGAACATTCGCCGTGGCGGGAGCGATAATCAGCGCGTCGATCGACTGGGCTACCGCAATGTGCTCGATGGCGCTTTCGACGTTCGCTTCGCCGCCCGCCTCACCAAACATTCCGGTAATGACTTTCCGGCCGGAAAGCGCCGCAAAGGTGAGCGGAGCGACAAACTCGCAGGCGTTGCGAGTCATCACCACCTGCACTTCCAGGCCCTTGTCCTGGAGCACACGCAGAAGTTCCGCCGCCTTGTACGCGGCGATTCCGCCCGCTACTCCCAGCACAATCTTCATAGGTAGGTCACAGGGGACAGGTTATAGGTTACAGGCAGAAGACTCTGTCGCTCGATTCAGTCGGATGGCGGCTGTTCCCTGTAACCTGTCACCTCGCTCTTATCCTACACCCTACTTTGCCGACTTGGATCTCTTCCCCTTGTCGCCGTAGTTCGTCACGGGATCGAAGTTCTCAGAAGGGACGAGCCCGGCCTCGACTTCCATCTGCGCGACCTTCGTCACTTTCTTGGTCTGGGTTTGGACCAAGGGTCTCGCTCCTGCCTGAAGCTGCCGCGCCCGCCTGGCCGCGACCAGGATGAAGCGAAACTTGCTGTCAATTCCCTGCGGTATATCCATTCGAATTATCCTCCAAAAGTCCTGCAAATCTCTTTGGCGCGTTCCTGCTGAACAGGCCGGCGGAATCGCGCCGCCTCGACCACCGCCCGGACCGCTTTGACGGCAACCGGAAGCTGGTCGTTCACCACCAGGTAGTCATATTCTGGCCAATGCCGGATCTCCATGCGGGCGTCGTTCAGCCGCCTCCCGATCACCTCCGGGGTGTCCGAGTGACGGTGGCGGAGGCGCCGCGCCAGCTCGCGAAAGGAAGGGGGCAGCACGAAAATACTGACCGCCTCCGGCAGCCGCTTCCGCACTTGCGCATGACCCTGGACGTCGATATCGAGCAGGATGTCTCTGCCCGCTTCCTGAGCCGCGCGAAGCTGGCGCCGCGCGGTGCCATAAAAGTGTCCGAAGACGTCGGCCCACTCGACAAACTCCCCGGCAGCGATCATGCACCGGAACCGTTTTTCCGCCACAAAGAAGTAGTCCCGCCCGTTTTTCTCTCCCGGGCGCGGCGGCCGGGTCGTGTAGGAAACCGAAAACTTCAAGCCGGGCAGAGAGGCCAGCAGGTGTTTGACGAGGGTCGATTTCCCCGTTCCCGAAGGCGCGGAGATCACGATAATACTGCCTCGCACGCCCGCGGGTTTTTTCGCTCTGGCCATGGTCATTCGATGTTTTGCGCCTGCTCGCGCAGTTTCTCGATTTCGGTTTTCATCTCGATCGCCTGCCGGGTGATCTCCAGGCCAACCTCCGGGACGTCCGTCGTCTTGGAGAGCAGCGTGTTGGCCTCGCGATTCATCTCCTGCAAGAGAAAGTCGAGCTTCTTCCCCACCTCGGAACTTTCCTCGAGCAGCCGCTCGATCTGATCCAGGTGACTGCGAAAGCGCGTCAACTCTTCCGCGATATCCGAGCGCGAGGCGAGGAAGGCCACCTCCTGCGCCACACGCGAGCGATCGACTTCGACGCTCCCCAGGATTTCCTGCAACCTTTTTTCGACCCGCCGCCGGTAGAGCTCGGGCATCTCCTGGGCGAGCGCGCTCACTGTTTTTTCCAGTGCCGCGAGGCGTTGCAGTCGGGTTCGGACATCGCGTTCCAGGGCTTCACCTTCCCGGGCCCGCATCTCGTTCAGACGCTCGAGGGTCTGCCGTGCCGCACGCTCCAGGACGCCTTGAAAACGCTGGATCTCCTGGGCCGAGAATTCCCCGTTGGCGCTGGTCACCATCCCAGGAGTCCGCAGCAAAGCAACCAAGTCAGGCTCCGAGCTGAAGCCGAACTCCCGCTGCACTCTCTGAAGAGCCGCGAGATAAGCTCCCAGCAGTTTTTGGTCGAGCTGCAACTCGATTGAGCCTGCCCGCTCCAGGCTCACCTGGACTTCCACGTGCCCGCGCGTGACGTGGTCCTTCACCACGTTGCGCAGAACAGGCTCCAGCGGCTCAAGCCCGAGGGGAAGGCGCACCTGCAGGTCCAGAAAGCGATGGTTGGTGCTTTTGATGCTGACCAAGAGCGTGAAATCGCCCTCCTCGCTCCGAACCTTACTGTAACCAGTCATGCTGCGAATCATTATACGTTATCAGTCGTCAGCTGTCCGTGGTCAGTTGCCATCAGCCATTAGCCTTCAGCTCTCTGCTTTATCCAACTTCAAATATGCTGCCTCGATGTGGGGTTGCCTTTTGCCTTTTGCCTTTTGCCTTTTGCCTTTTGCCTTTTGACTTTCCTTTCCTCACGGTTCCGCATCCACAAACTGCAGCTCATGCAGCCGCTGATAGATTCCCCCGCGGTTGACCAGGTCCTCGTGTGTCCCGATTTCCGAGATGGTCCCGCGGTCCAGCACCACGATTCGGTTGGCGCGGCGAACCGTGGAAAGTCGATGGGCAATCACCAAAACCGTCCGGCCCGCCATCAGATTGTTGAGCGCCGCCTGAACGAGCAACTCCGACTCCGTATCCAGCTCCGACGTGGCCTCATCCAGAATCAGGAGCGGAGGGTTCTTGTAAAGCGCCCGGGCGATGGCAATGCGCTGCCGTTGGCCGCCGGAAAGGCGCTGTCCTCGCTCGCCAATCACCGTCTGGTAGCCCCGCGTCATCTCCATAATGAAGTCGTGCGCCAGTGCGACACGGGCCGCCTCAATCACTTCCGCTTCGTTTTGCGGTCTCTGGCCGTAGCAAATGTTGTTGAAGACCGTGTCGTTGAACAGGATTGTTTCCTGCGTGACCATTCCGATCTGGCTGCGCAGCGAGCTCAACGTGGTTTCACGAATGTCGCGGCCGTCCACCAGAATCCTTCCCCGGCTCACATCGAAAAACCTGGGAATCAAGTTGGCCAGCGTGGTTTTGCCGGCTCCACTCGAGCCCACGATGGCGACCACCTCGCCCTGGGCGATCCTGAGGTTCACTTCCCGCAACAACGGGATGCCGTCTTCGTACTCGAAATCGACGCGCTCAAAAACGATTTCCTTCTGGAACGGCGGCAGTCCGACGGCGCCGGATTTCTCCATAATCTCCGACTGGACGTCGAGATATTGGAAGACCTGCTCGGAGGCGCCCACGGCCTGCTGGAACGCATTGTTAACCCCCGTCAGGCGCTTGATGGGTTCATACATCTTGATGAGCGCATAAAGGAACGCGATGAAGCCGCCGGTCGTCTGCATATTGTGCACGATGGCGTTGCGCGCATAGAGCAGGAGGCCGGCGATGGTGACCGCGCCCAGAACTTCCATCAGGGGGGAGGTTGCCGCCTGGGCGAGCACCCACCGCAAGTTGATTTTCAGCAAGCGCCGCGTGGCCGCCTTGAATTTGGCCACTTCAAACAACTCCATCACGAAAGCCTTCACAATCCGGATGCCGGTAAACGTCTCCTGGAGGACGTTGTTCATTTCCGCCATCTTGTCCTGGCTCGACCGGCTGGAGACACGGATGTACCGCCCGATATTCGCCGACGGGAAGACTACAAAGGGCACCAGGGCGAGCGAAAACAGCGCCAACCGCCAGTCCACGTAGAAAACCACTGCCAACAGTCCGACCAGGGTGAAGCACTGCTTCAGGAAATCCGCCGAAACCTGCGACACGGCGTTCTGGATCTTTTCGATATCGCTGGTGATGGCGGACATCAATCGGCCCGTGGGATGCTTGGTGAAGAACCCGATCGACTGCTGAATGATCCGGGAATAGAGCAGGTTTCGAAGATCCCGCACCACCGAATGGCCAATGAAGTTGACGGAGTAGGTTGCGGAGAATTCCGCCAGGCCCTTCACCACCGTAACCGCGATAATGGCAATCGCCACCACGGTCCAGACATTGTGGATGAACGATGGCAGGAAATCCTGCAGGTAGATATCGCCGCCACGCCAGGGCAGATGAAAGAGGAGTATGGGAGTGGATTCGGCCTTGGGATCGAGGACGCGGTCAAACACGGGCTTGATCAAAAGTGCCGTCAGCGCCTCACACGCTCCCACCACAGCCATGAGAGCTACGGCAACGAGAAAGCGCAGGCTGTAAGGCCGGATAAAACTGAGCAGGCGTCTGATCTGGCTCATTCCGTGTCCCGCCCCACGGGGTGGGGGTAAAGGAAGGTCTTCAAAGAACTTATCCTAGTTCTTATGAAAACGGGACGTCAAGCAAAGACGTTCGACTGGCATCAGTCCAGGCTCGGGCATCGAACGATAACCACTGCATTTTCAGTTGAATGCGGGAGTTCCAAGAAAATATGGCCAACGGGTTATCAAACGGTAATCGGGGTCGTTCTATACCGTCTCCAGCGCCATTGCAGCCGCCCCGTAGAGGGGTGAATTCGACCCCAGTTCCGCGAGGACAATCTGGGTGGAGTAACGGATGGAAGGAGATCCCATTTCCTCCAGGACCTCGTTCACGGGATTGAGGAGGAGGCTGCCGGCCTGCGCCACCCCGCCCCCCAGTACGATTTTGTCGGGATTCAAGATCCGGATAACCGCCAGGAGCGCGCGGGCCAGCCATCGACTGGCCTCGCTGAGAATCTGGCGCGCCGCCGTGTTGCCCTCGGCCGCGGCTTGAATCAGGGCCTTGGCAGTGATGTTTTCGACCGACCCGCCGCTGAGTTCCACGATCCGGGTAACGGACTCCGGCCGGCGAGTGGCCCATTCTCGCCCTCTCAGAGCGATTGCTGACCCGGAGCAGAATGTTTCCAAACAACCGCGGGCACCGCACGAGCACACCACGCCGGAATCCGACACCGGTATATGGCCGATTTCGCCCGCCATGCTATCCTTCCCACGGAAGAGCTTTCCATCGCAGACCAACCCGCCGCCGATCCCCGTACTGAGAGTGATATAGACCATGGAGCGAGTACCCCGTCCGGCCCCAAAGCGGTACTCACCGAAGGCGCCCGCATTGGCGTCGTTGTCCAGCCGGCACGGCAGGCCCAGTGTCTCCTTCACCCATTGCCCCAGGTCGAAATTCTCCCACCCGGGCACGTGGATTGAGGTAACCTTCTGCCGGTCGTAATCAACCGGACCCCCAAAACTGACGCCACAAGCCTTCACCGGGTAGTCGCTCTTTTGGCGGAGCGCGCCGGAGTGCTTGCGGAGCTGCTCCAGCATCCATTCCCGGCCGCCGTCGCGGAAGGTCTCATGTTCCAAAATCAACAGCCTCCGACCTTCGGGGTCGAAGAGTCCCGCGCGGAATCGAGTTCCACCGATATCGAGCGCAATGACGTTTTCCACAACAACCTCACGGGTTCAATTCAATCAGGTCGGAATTCTGCATCAGCGGCCCCGGCCGCCAGGCTAGGTCGAACCGCGTCCAATATCACGATGCATGATCTTCGCCCTGTAATCTTCGCGCACCAGCGCGGCGGCAATCTCCTCCGCCAGGGCTACCGACCGATGCCGCCCGCCCGTGCAGCCGATCCCAATGGTGAGGTAGCTCTTCCCCTCACGGACGTAATTGGGCAGTAGGTAGAGGAGCAGATCCATGAGTCGCTTCATGAATTCCCGCGTTTGCGGGTAGGAATCAATGAAGCGCTTCACCGCCACGTCTCGACCCGTCTTGTTCTTCAGCCGGGGGACGTAATTGGGGTTGGGCAGAAACCTCACATCAAACACCAGATCGGCATCGGACGGTACGCCAACCCGGAAACCGAAAGAGATTACAGAAATCAGAACCGCTTTGCGTGTCTCGACGCCGCCGAACCGCGCCTGGATGAAGCTGCGCAGCTCGTGCACATTCATCCGCGTGGTGTCAATGACCGCATCGGCAAGCTGGCGCATGGGTTTGAGCAACATCCGCTCCAGGCGGATGCCTTCGCGGACCGGCAGGTCCCGGCCCAGCGGATGGGGCCGCCGGGTCTCCTCGAAACGCCGGATCAGGGCATGATCGCTGGCTTCCAGAAACACCAGGGAGGGTTTCAGGTTGTCCTGCGACAGGCTGTGGTACATGCCGGGAAGCTGGCTGAGGGCCTCGCCACCCCGGATGTCAACCACCACTGCGGCGCGCTGGATGCGGCTTTGCGGCGCGGAGCAGAGTTCCCCGAACTTGGGAATCAGATCGATAGGCAGGTTATCGACACAGTAGAAGCCCAGGTCCTCGAACGCTTTGAGGACCGAACCTTTCCCGGACCCGCTGAGCCCGGTAATCACCACGAATTGTCGCGCGGATTTTTTTGCGGGCGGGCTCTTCATAAGAACCGTGACGAGTGACAAGTGGCGAGTGGCGAGCCGGGGGATTTTGCGATTGGGTGATTGAGCAATTGAGTGAGTGAGAGCTCGAATTCAGCGCGGAGTATTTCGCTCATGTCTTTACTTCTGACTTCTGACTCCTGACTTCTGACTTCTGATTCCTTGCTTGTCACTGGTCACTCGTCACTGGTCACTGCTTCTTTCACGGTTCGGGCTCGACCAAACCCAGGTTACCATCCTGCCGCCGGTAGAGGACGTTCACGCGCTCCGTCGCGGAATTGCGAAACACCACCATGCCCAGGCGAGTCGCATCCAGCGACTCGATGGCCTCATCGATGGACATCGGCTTGATGGGAAACCGCTCCGTCTCGAGAACGCGGCGTTCCTCGTGATCCACGCGCTGGATGCCCAGGATGTTGAGCAGCACAGCCGAGGCGGGCTTGGGCCGGCGTTTGCGCGTCCGCCGCCGCGCCATCAGGCGGACCGCCTGCCGCTCCAGCTTATCCAGGGCGCCGTTGATCGAGCTGCGGGCATCCCCGGTCACCTCGACACCCACCAGGGTATGCTCGCGGAATTGCAGGGTGACTTCCGCAATCCGCCGGTGTTTCTCTGCGGTCAGGATGACGTGAATGTCGAATCGATCCCGGAGCACACGCGTGAGCTTCCGCAGGCGTTCTTCGGTGTAACGCCGCAAGTCGGGAGTGACTTCCATCTGCCGACCGGTGAAATCGATCCGCATGGGCAAACCTCCTGGTGCTTCGATGGAGGGAGGATGGATTGGAGTGGAACTTTCAAGCTTTCACCCTGCGCTGGTGGGTGCTGGGGATCCGCATGTCTTCGCGGTACTTGGCCACGGTTCGACGCGTGACGCAAATGCCTTTTTCGCGCAGACTCTGGGCGATCTGGTCGTCCGTCAGCGGATGTCCTGCGTCTTCCTCTTCGATCATCTTCTTGACCAGCCGCTTCAGGTTGATGAGCGACGTTGAGCCGCCCGAAGGTCCCTGCACGGCCTCGGAAAAGAAGAACCGCAGTTCGATGACGCCCTGCGGGGTGTGGGCGTATTTGTTCGCCACGGCGCGGCTGACGGTGGAAGGGTGGACGCCGACTTCCTCCGCAACCTCCTTGATCATCATGGGCCGCAGGGTATCGATACCTTTGTCCAGGAATTCGCCCTGGCGGCGGATGATCGCCTCACACACTTTGATGATCGTGTGCTTGCGCTGCTCGATGTTCTTGATGAGCTGGATGGCGGAAGTGAAGCGCTCTTTGACGTAGTTCCGCACCTCCCGCGTCGTGCCGCTGGTCTCGAGCAACCGGCGGTAGTGGCGGCTCAGCCGCAACTGCGGCAGGCCGTCTTCGTTCATCAACACCTGGTAGCCTTCCCCCATCTTCGCGAAGGTCACGTCGGGCTCGATCAGTCTGGTCTCCGCCCGGTTGTACCGCTGCCCGGGGCGCGGATCGAGCTTGCGAATGACCTCCACGCAGCGCTCGATCGATTTGACCGGTCGGTCAAGCGCCCGAGCGATCTCGCGGTATTGCTTGTTTTGGAGCTGCTTCAAGTGTTCGGAAACGATGTGTTGCGCCAGCGTGTTCTCCGGGGCGAGCGTCCGGAGCTGGATCAGCAGGCATTCGCGCAGGTCGCGAGCCGCCACGCCCAAGGGGTCGAATTCCTGCACCAGGGCCAGCGCCGCCTGCACGTCCTCCAGTTGATGTCCGCCGCTTTGCGCGATCTCCTCCAGCGTCGCCGTCACGTAGCCGTCCTCGTTCAGGTTCCCGATGATGGAGTGGCCGGACTCCTGGACCGTCTCCGAACAAATGGACAGGCTCAATTGCCATTCCAGGTGATCGGAGAGCGAAGCGGGCTGCGATAGGAAGTTTTCGAAGGAGGGCTTTTCGATGACCTCCGCCTCCGGCGAGCGGTAACCGGGGTCGAGGTAGTTATCGAAGAACGACCCGAAATCGATTTCCTGGAAGGAGTCGTGGTTGTCCCCGGAGACGACTCCCTGGTCGGCAGGGGGCTCGACGGGTTTGTCGGCGGCCTCCTTCTTCTGGACGTCTTCCGGGACGGGCACGTCTTCCGCCAGTTCTTCCAGCACCGGGTTGGCGACCATCTCCTGGTTGATCATCTCGCGCAGCTCGAGCTTGTTGAGCGCGAGCACGCTGACCATCTGAACCAGGCCCGGCGTCAGAATCTGCTTCTGCGCCACCTTGAGGTTCAGTCCGAGTCTTGGTTGTGGTCCGCCCATTAGACTGCCAGCCGGAAATTGTCGCCCAGGTAAATCCTCTTCACTTCCACGTCGTTGCCCAGTTCCTCGGGCGTGCCGGCCCGGAAAATCCGGCCGTTGTTGATTATATACGCCCGGTCGGTGACGCGCAGCGTTTCGCGCACATTATGGTCCGTGACCAGCACGCCGATCCCGGATTCCTTGAGCTGGACGATGATCCTCTGAATGTCCAGCACCGTCAACGGATCAATTCCTGAGAACGGTTCATCCAATAAAATAAATGATGGCGATATGACCAGCGAGCGCGCGATCTCCACGCGCCGCCTTTCTCCCCCCGACAGCAGGTAGCCGTAACTGCGACGCACCTGCTGCAAACCCAGTTCCTCGATCAATTCCTCCAATCGCTCGCGCCGCTGGTGCGCAGTAAGGCGCAAAGTCTCCAGCACCGCCATTATATTCTCTTCCACAGTGAGTTTCCGGAAGATGGAAGGCTCTTGAGGGAGGTAGCTGATTCCGTTCCTCGCCCGGAGGTACATCGGCAAACCGGTGATGTCGACTCCGTCGAGAAGGACCCGGCCCGAATCGGGGGATGTCAGGCCCACCGTGATATAAAACGTCGTGGTCTTGCCCGCGCCGTTCGGCCCGAGCAACCCTACTACTTCTCCCTGAGCGATCCTGAGATTAACGTCGTCGACGACCTTGCGGCCCTTGAACGACTTAGTCAGATCGACTGTGGAGAGAATCTGCATTGTCGCTCATTGCGCGATGCGGTGCTTTGAAAATGTGGGCGACTCATCACCTCCGTCCACTTGCAGCCTATCATCGCGAATATAGAATGTCAAACGCTGGCCGGTCGTGAAGCCCTTGTCCGCATCGTAAAGTGTGGGCGGGCCGCCAGTCAGGATAATCTTTCCGTCCTTGGCGTAGTACTCGCCGTGACTTCCCGCGGCGCGCCGCGCCGGTTGCGTGACGCGCACGTGTCCTTCGGCGATGGCGCGCTCCAGTTCCGTTGCTTCCGTGCCCGGCACGCCGGAGAAATACGCGTCCACGCGGTCCGCCTCGAGCGTCGTTTTCTCCGTCAGCAGTTTCACGTTGCCGCGGTAGCTCGCCTTGCGGCCCTGGTCGAAGTATTCCAGGCGGTCGGCGCGAATCGTGACCGGACGCGTCTCGCGTTTTCCCGCTGATCCCGCCGCATTGTCCGCCACGAGCGACGCGGGCTGCAGGTGGGAGGTCCGCACTTGGTATCCCGAGCTCATTCGCCGCTCGTTGCGATAGACATCCAGCGCCGCCGATTCGACGACGTCCGTTCCTCGCCAGGCCCGGACGTTGCCTTCGTAGTGAACGGTTTGACTTTTCCGCTGCGCCACCACACGGTCAGCAAGGACGCTCGTGGCGCCACTCCCGGCGGCGCCCTTCAGGTGCGTGGACTGCACTTTCCCGGTTCCTACCGCGGAGTCGGCGCGCAGGTCGATCACCACTCGCTCCGCGCGCGTCCGCATTTCGGCGTCCCACAGTTCGGGCCGGCCTGTGAGCGTCAAGGTTTCTGCTTCGGCCTGGTAAGAAGCCTGCTCGGCCGTAGCCTGCCGGTCGCCCTCGCGGAACTGGAAATCACCGAACTGGCGAACGGTTCGAACCGTCTGGGTCGCGGGGTCAATGCCGGCCTCCAGGCGTTTCGCGGTGCTTTCCTGCGCCACGCTGCCCGCCGGTGCGTTCTTGGGCGGCTGGAAAACGATGCGCGTTCCCGAAACGCCGCGCAAAGTCTCCAGGCGGCTCCGCCCGTCGAACGTCATCAGGAACTGGCCGGCCGTGATCACTCGCTCGCCCACCTTCGGGTCGGACGGAGTCAATACCAACTTCCCTGATCCAACGGTCTCGGAATCCTTGAGGCTTTGTCCTGCGGATTGAAAAGTGAAGCGCAGCCCGCCGGCCGTGAGCTCTTTCTTCTCCGCGGTTAGGTTTCCGGCCACCTGCCGCTGGGCGGGGTTGACGCTGCCGGCGCGTGTGGACTCGATAGCGAGCTTAACGTTTCCTGACGCGGTTCCCCTTTGTGCCTCGGGATGTTCCCCAGTAAAACTCACTTCCACTTGCTGCGCGGCGAGGCGGCTAACGCTCCCGGGGCGCTGCGATTCAAACTGGACATCTCTTTCCGCGACGACGGCCCGCAGTTCTTCGGTCGCGGGGTCGAAGTCGCCACGGATTCTCTGAGCACTGCCTTCCAGGCGCGCGCCCTCGGAAGAGTCGAGCGCCCGCGCGCCGTCGTCGAACAACGCCCGCGTGACCTGGTTGCGGCTGTCGAGCGAAACGATTCCGCTGCCCGCCTGAACACGTCGGCTCCCCTGCGTGATGTCGACCGGCCCCGTGAGGAGAACTTCGCCTTTCTCTTTTTCATAACGGGCGCGGGCGGCCGTGAGCTCGATGGGAAGTCCCGGCTGCCCGCCGCCTTTCAGGCGCAACTCCGCGCGGACATCCTGCTTGAGCTCCAGCGACCCTTCTTTTGTGGCGTAGCTCATGCCTCGCGCTGTCCCTGAAACCGGGCCGATACGGTATCGTACTGGCTCGTCGCTCATCACCAACGAGCCTTGCTGCCGGAAATACAACCGGGAAGTCTCCAGCCACACCGACCGGCCCCCCGTCGCCTGCTTCCCGTTGGCCGGGGCGTTCAGCTCGATTTCCACGTTGCCCGAGCTGAACAGGTCACCCGACTGCTGGTTGTAATCGCATCGACGCGTGCGCAGCACGTCGCGCCGGTCGCCGGTCTTGCCGAACACTTCCACATATACGTCTTCGAGAACCGTCGCCCCGCCCTGCTTGAACGCCACGGTGCGCGCCGCGTGGACGGTGAAGATCTGACGGCCTGCGTCCGAGCGCGTGAAACTGTAGCCAGATAACTGCTGGTGAACGTTGCTGGGTAGCGATTGAGGCGGACGCACGGGCTTTTCCTGGCGCGCGCTGTTCCACAAATAAGCCACCGCCACGGTGACGGCCGTGACCGTCAGCGCGCCGCTCACAATCCCCGCCATCAGTTTTCTTCGCCGCGCTACTTGCGCGACGCTCTCCACAACTTGCACGTGTTCACTCTCTCGTCCCAAAAGACCATGTAAGAATCTTGCTGTTAGCTGTCGCTTGTCCTTCACCCTTCACCCTTCATCCTTCATACTTGGGTCCTTCATCCTTCCTCGTTCATCGTTCATCTTTTGATGTCCTTCAGGATCAATTGAAGCGTTGTCGAATCCTGATAGCGATTCTCGTCCAAAGTAAATGCCAGGTCCACGCGCTGCCCACTAGCGAGTCCCGTACCCTGCGAGGCCATTCCCCATCCGAGCGCATCGAACGAAAAAGCTCCCTGACCCACCCTCAACTTTAGATGCTTTTCTTTGAGGATGCGTGGCGGGGCCAGCAAGAGCGCGTCCCGCGCGGCGAAAACCGGGGTGGGATTTCCGAAGCCGTACGGCTCCAGCCGCTGGACCTCTTTATACAAACTCAAGTCAAGCTCCGCCAGATTCACCTCGCCATCCACTCGCAGCGCCGGCTCAAGGTCTTCGGGTGAGAGCGTCGCGCGTGAATGTGCCTCGAACCGGGTCTCCAATTCCGTGATGCGGCCGGCCGGGAGCGCGAAGCCCGCCGCCTGCGCGTGGCCGCCAAAACGTTCAAAGAGGTCGCTCGCCTGGCTCAGCGCGTCGAGCAGGTGAAATCCTTTGATCGACCGGCCTGAGCCCACCCCCCCTCCGTCTTCAACGCCGATGACGAGCGTGGGGCGATGATACCGGTCCACGATGCGTTGCGCCACAATGCCGATCACTCCCCGATGCCATCCCTCGCCGGCGAACACCAAAGAATACTGCGCGGCTTTCTCCGGTTGCCGCTCCATGCGGTCCACGATGGCCTGGAGAATCTGTTCTTCGACGCGCTGCCGCTCGCGGTTCAGGTTTTCCAGCCGCTCGGCGATCGCGCGCGCCCGCGTGGTATCGGAAGTGGTAAACAGATCGATGACGTCCCGGGCATTCTCCATGCGCCCCGCAGCGTTCACGCGCGGCGCCAAACGGAAGGCTACGTCGCCGGTCCCAACCTCCCGGCCTTCCAGCCCTGACACCGCCAGCAACGCCGCCAGTCCCGGCTGCGACGGCTCGCTCAGGCCCGCCAGCCCGAAATGCGCAATCACGCGGTTCTCGCCCACCAGCGGAACAACATCCGCAATCGTGCCCAGAGCGACGACCTTCAAGTATGACTGGAGGTGCCGCTCCGTCAGCCGCTCGCCCAGCAGCGCTTGAGCCAATTTGAAGGCGACGCCGACACCTGAAAGATTTTTCTCCGGATAGCGGCAGTCGCTTCGTCGCGGGTTGAGAATCGCGCTCGCCGGCGGCAAGCGGTCTTCCGGCAGGTGGTGGTCCGTGACGATGCAGTCGAGGCCGAGTTCGCGCGCGCGCCCCAGCACTTCGTGCTCGCGGATGCCGGTATCGACGCTCAAGACAACGCTGTAACCGTCCGCATGTGCCCGCTCGACGACCGGCACGCGCATGCCGTAGCCATCCGTCAGGCGATGCGGGATGTGCGCCTCCACCGAAGCCCCGAGCCCGCGCAGCGC
>Ga0315291_10006827_pt1 | contig 14162 bp, 9 predicted proteins | sample YL17G12_20_MG_FD_203070 | JGI IMG/M metagenome (GOLD analysis project Ga0315291, IMG submission 203070) | Sediment microbial communities from Yellowstone Lake, YNP, Wyoming, USA - YL17G12_20 | ecosystem: Environmental > Aquatic > Freshwater > Lake > Sediment | place: USA: Wyoming | collected...
CCCCCCCTTCAAAAAACAGCTGCCCGGCAAGCGCGGCTGGTGGTCCGCACCCCTCGCCGTCCGGGCTGTCCACCTCGGGGTCGGCGCGTCCGCGGGCGCCCGCACTGTGGCCGCCCTCCTCACCTTGGACGCGGCCGCCCTCGCCCGCCTCACGAGGCCCGGCGGCGCGTTGGCCGCCTCCCCCGGCGCCTCCCTCTCCGTCTCCTGCCCCTGCGCGGGCGGGGCGGCGTCCCGGGACGATTCCTTTGAGTTTGGGCTGGCCGACGCGGATTACAGGGTGCCGGGCGGGCGCGGCCTCATGGTCGACTACAGCCTCGGGGTGAGCGTGCTGTCGCGGGCGGGACCCGCCGCGAGGGCGGCCATGCTGGGGGCAGAGGGCGGGAGCGGCCGCAGCGGGCGCGCCTCGCCTTCCCCGACCAGCGCGGCGATCCTGTCTGGCGGTGGCGGTGCCGTCCCGACGCCCGCGGCCTTGCGCCCGCTCTGCCGGGCACTGAACGACGCGGCCCGCTTGGCGGACCGGCCGGCCGCGCCGTGGCCCGGGGTTTGAGTGGGGAAAAAGAGTGGTGTTGCTGGCAGGCTGGCGGGGCAGGCGGGAGGAGTGGTGACGGGTGAGGGAGAGAGAGTGGTTGAAAGTGTGATCCCAGGATTTCACGCGCGAAGCAAATAAGCCTTTCTCTCACGCTCCCCCGTCTCTCGCAGACACACACGACAACACACGACCAAGTGAATGCAGCCCGGCGGCGCGGCATGGGCCGGGGTGTTGAATTGCGGGTATCGAAGGCACCCCTCCCCCCTCCCCGCCCGCACCCTCTCCATCCTTTCCAGAAAGCAGCAGCAGCCCTTCCCGCGCTCCACCACCTTTATAACCCCTCTCTACAGGCCGGACCGGCCCCAGACGACGAGGGCCAGGGAGAAGGAGAACATGGCGCAGGTGGCGGCCCAGCCGAGGGTGACAATGAGCGGCTCGCCCTGGTGTGTGTGGCAAAGGAGAAAAGAGTGAGGGAGTGGTTGAGAGAGAGCCCCCCCCCCCCCGGTGGCGCACGCGGGGGAGGGCGGCGCACGGCCAGTGGGGCGTCCGATTTCCTCCACTGAGCCTCCTGGCGTGTAGGCCACTAGCCCTGCTCTGTTCTGGTGTGACTCAGAGGGCACGCCGGGCGCGGCGCCGGGCCAGGCGGCGGCGCCCACAAGGCGCAAACCCGACCCTTTTGCGCCGGCGGCGGCGGGCGCCTGCGGCGCGGCCCTCAGTCGCCCGCTCCTCACACAATTCTTCCCCGGCACTTACCTCCGCCAGCACCATCACCTCGCTGGCAGCCTGGGCCGCCGGCGCAATCATGGTGAATGCGGTCGCGGCGACCAGGCCGGCGGCAGCGACGGGGGCCTGTGTGGAAGGGAACGGAGTGCGTGAGGACCAAGAGCAAGCGATTTATGGCGTTTCAACGCCCCGCGGGCGACAGGTCGGGGAGGCTAGCACACGGTTTCCGGCACCCCACTCCCTCGACCGGGCGACCATCGTCCAATGTGTGGGGGCCACGTGAGGGCAATAGGTCCCCGCCCGGCGTGCGCGAGGGGGGGCAGAGCGCAGCTCTTCTTTTTTTTGTTTACCTTGGCAGCGACGGCGGCCGGGGCGGCGACGCGGGACGCCCGGGAGGCGGACACCAGGGGCGCGGCCGGGGAACGGGTGGAGGCGCGGAGGCTGAGCATGGCGGGGAGTGGATGAGTGGGGGTGCGGGGCTGGCGCGCGGGGGGACGGCAAAACAAATAAGTGGTGTGAGGCGAGGTGCAACCAGGCGCGCTCACATCCCCACTCGCGCGACGCACCCGTCCACGCCCTCACCAAACCCCAGCCCTCCGTCCTTCGCACGTCTAAACCCTGTCCCTGATGACCTCAAGCAGCTTCGTTCCCACCCGGTGTGCACGGTTGATGGGGTCGATGGGATTTGCGGTCCTGATCCTGGCCGCCCTGCTCACGACTGCGGCAGCGGAGGAGACAAATTGGTGCAGAAAAAAACACGCCGAGTGCCGATCCGCCTGCCACTCATCTTCCAACATCGATTTCCACTGCCGCGACTCCAAGGGCGCCAAGGATGTCAGCTGCTCGTGTATTGCGACGGCAGTCAAGTTCGGGCACGCGAGCGCGGCCCAGAAGCCCGCGCCCTCGTCCGTGTGGTGGCCGGCCTGGCTGGACTCGGGGAGCCTGGGTTCGCCGGTGGTGCCATCTTCGCCCCTCAACCCGGCCCGCCTGGGCGTGGACCCGCCCCCGACGACCGAACCCGGCGAGTCACCCCTGCGCACAATATGTTTGGCACCAGGGGCGGCATTGATCACGGGAGCCCTGCTGGCGTGCGTGGCCGGTCTCGCCTTCATCCTCACCCGCGCCTGGACCGCCATCACCGCTCGCCGTGCCCGCCCCACGGGGGCTGCTTACAAGACAGCCGCCGCCTCCACCACTGGCGGCCTGGACCTAGAGGCGGGCGACCACCCTGACGCGGTGGTGCTGCAGCATGCGAAGGCGTAGAGTGTTTTTGTTTCGTTTTTTTGTTTTCTTCCCTGGGCCCACCTGTGTGTGTCCTGCGTCCTGTGTTTCCTCATGCTAGCATCTGCCCCCCGCCCCTCTTTGCCTGTTCGCGTTGTAGACTTTGTGTTGTGTGTATATTGTGCTGTGTGTGTGTGTGTGCGTGTGTGCATGGGCGCAAAAGTAAGCGCGCGCGTGTAACACATAGCACTTATCTCACCCCCCCCTCCCTGCCGTCACCTCGAACACCACCGGCTCTCCTGCCGCCGGCCCCAGCCCGACCGCCAGGACAGGCACGACCACGGGCACCGGCTCCTCAAACCCCGCCCCACACCAGGCGGCGTGCAGCATGGCCGGGAAGGCCGCGCCAGCCGCCTCAAGCCCGTCCGCGCGCACAAACACGCGCGCCAGGCTCACGTCCTCCGCGGCCAGGCCAGCTGCCTCAAGGCAGGCCATAGCCTGGGCAGTGGCGGCATGCACATCGTCACCCAGGCAGGCGCCCCCGTGGCCACCGACCGCGACGTGCGCAAAGGCGCCCGGTGAAAAGGCGGCCGCCAGGGAGTGGGTGCCCGCCTCCCGCCCCATCCACCCCAGTGACTCGGCCCAGGCAGGCACGGCCGGCGCGCCGCCCAACCACTCCGGCGCCACCGCCAGGGCCTCAACCTCGGCGACCGCGCCCCGGGGCAGGCCGGCGGCTAACAGGTAAATGGTGACGGGGCGGGTGGGAGGGGAGGCGGCCGCGGCCCGGAGGTAGGAATCAGTGAACGGGCGGTCGTCCTCCTCCCGCCCGACGCGCCCACCGCCCAGGTACCCGTCCGAGCAGGCCGAGGTGGAGGGCGAGGGCGACGCGGAGGGCTGGCGGCCACCGACCGGCCCCGACCATGCCCGGAGAGCCCGCCCCAGGGCGCCCAGGCTGGCCGCCCCGCCCGCGCCCAGCAGGGTCCACCCCACCGCCAGCGTCCGCAGGTCCACGCCCATCGCGGCGCCCACCGCGGCCGCGGAGGCCAGGGACCGGGCCGGTTGGTCGACGGCGTCGACGAGCGTCATGGTTGCCGGATCCAACCCGATCTGCCCTGCCAGGCGGACCAGCGGGAAGGGGGGCGGGGGGTGGGGGGGCTCGACCCCCCCCCCCCCCCCCCCCTCACCACCCCCATCCGCCACGCCCTGCGCGTACGGCCCGATGCAGGCGGGCGCCCAGGGGGAGATGGTCTGGACGTGCAGGACGCGCCGGGTGGACGGGTTCAAGGGCGCGACCGCGTCAAGGATGACGGACGCGGCGGCCGCCCCGCCCGCCGGGGCCAGGCACGCGCGCGCGGGTGGGGCGGGCCCTGGGATGGCGGCCGCCCACACCCCGTTCACGCCCTCAAAGGCCGCCATGGACGGGAGGTAGAGCCGGATGTGGGAGCAGGCATTGATGCCGCCGGCCACGCCCGCGGCAAGGAGGCGGGCGTGCGTGGTGGCCAGGGCGGCCGCGGTGGCGTGCTCGGCTGGAACCTCCCCCGTCACCGGCACGGTCGCCCAGGCTTGGACGGTGCCCCCGCCGCCGGCCGAGGCGCGCGTGCCGGCAGTGAGGGTGGCGGCAGGGGCATGGAGGGGTGGCGTCCGTGGCGCGTCAGCAGGCGTCGGCGGGGCGCCGTCGCCCACCCACGCCACCTCGCCGGGCGGCACCCGCGCATCCCTGACCACGACCTCAACGGCCACCCCTGCCAGCACGCCCGCGCCACCGCCCGCGGGCGTCACCACCCCGCCCACCATCTCCAGGCGGGCGCGCACGAAGGCCGGGCAGTCCAGGGTCAGGGTCTCGTACTCCCCGCCCTCCCCGGCCGGGTTCAGGCCCAGGCGGGACGCCAGGCGGGCGAGGTGGGGCCCCGCGGCCGCGAGCGCCGTCCCCAACCAGCGGCCCGGTTCCAGCCCTTCCGCCGCCACCTTCACCAGGATGGCGCGCAGGCCGGCCCGCTCCATGTCCGCCAGCAACTCCAGCTGGGGCATGTGCCAGAGCGGGGCCAGGGCGACCAGGCCCGCCCGCGCGGCCGCGTGCTCGACGCGGAGGCGCTGGTAATCAGACGCGACCGCGCCCGAGACGACGCCCTGCAGCCGCGGAAACCGGGCGACGGCGGCCAGCAACAGCGCGGCCAGGTCTTCCACCTCATCGCCGGCCACCGCCGCATCGTACCCCATGCCCGTGGCTTTTGACCCGCCCGTCAAGCGGCGCAGGAGGAGGGGCAGGCCGGTCGCGGCGGCCAGGGCGGGCACAGTCTTGTGGCCGACTGTCTGGAAGCAGTGCGAGTCCGTGTCTTCCGTAGACGCGTCGGCCGGGCACAGGTTGAGGAGGGCGACAACGTCGTGGCCGGCCGCCTGGGCGAGGCCGAGGGCGTAGCAGGAGTCTTTGCCGCCGGAGACGAGGGCCGCGACTTTCATGGCGTGCGGGGGTCGAAAGAAAGAGGGTCGAAAGAAAGAAAGAAGGAGTTGAAGGTCGGAGAAATCGGCGCAGTCGCTCGCTCCCGCCGTCGCCTGTTTGCCTCTCTCCCACTCACACCCGCCCCACGTTATCCAATAGTTCGGACGTCGGCGGGTCCGCCCGCACGCGCGGGAGGGGTGTGTCAGCTGCCGATTTGACGCCCAGCCTGACCAGGAGATTTGTCTCGCCGAGGCAACTGGTGGCGACCCACACGCCCGCCGCGCAGACGCCCAGGCCAATGAGGACGCCCGCGAAGAAGCTGACCATGTGTTGGTGGGGGTTAGGGGCGGGGCTGTGCGTGAGTGTCCAGGCCGCTCGCGTCCTCCGCCGCCTCTCCGACAGGCGCCACACAAGAGTCAAAGAGAAAAGTGTGAAAAGAGATGGGGGGTGCTCTATTTCTGCTACCGACGACCACTAGCGCTCTCGCTCCGCCTGCCCGGCTATCCAGCTCACGTATCTCTCATCCCTCCCTAGCGGGTGGGTTAAGTCCTGTGTCCAGCCCTCAGCGGGTGCCCACATTCCGGGGGTCCTTGATAGCACACGGCATCACAAAAAGCTCTGCGCCCGCGTCGGGGCCGTCCCCATCATCACACCACCACACCTTTCATGGGCCGCCCCTTCCTCCGCACCCTCGCCGACCCGGGCGGGCGCGCCTACTGTTGCGGCCGCTGCAGCTCGCACCTGGCCGCCCCCACCAGCCTCATCTCACGCGCCTTCCACGCCCGCTCCGGCCGGGCTTACCTGTTTGCGTCCGTGTCCAACGTGGTGGAGCAACGGGAGGAAGCCCGCCTCCTGACGACCGGCCCCCACACCGTCGCGGACGTGGCCTGCGCGGGCTGTGGCGCCCCCGTCGGCTGGGTGTACAAGGCCTGCCCGCCCGGCCAGGCCTACAAGACCGGCCGGTGCTGCCTGGAGCGGGAAGCGATCCGAGACTTGGTGGAGGAGGATGGCGGGGGTGGGGGCGGGGGCGGGGGCGGCGGGGAGGGCGCGGGCCTGGTGGAGCTTTCCGCCGAGGAGACGGACGATGAGGAGGACGAGCCTGGTGTTGGTGGGTGGACGGCGCCCGCATTTACCGGGCCGCACGCGTGGATGGCCGCCCTGGCCGCCAGCACCCATCTCGCGGGCTGAAAAGGCGGAACCAACCACTCCCTCCAGGGACGAAAGGTTTTTTTTTATTTGGTCTTCCCTCATTCCTTAATTTGCTTTGTACTAGCCCCCCGCCCCCACCCACCCCCCTCCTTCTAATGCCCAGCGTCTGACGCTGCTCTACCTCTGTGTATGTAAGTGCTCTGAAATGCCACTTTGACGACCTCCCGACTCCCGAACCTTGCACACAAACACGAGCGACACCCGGCGGGGCGCACGGGCGACGACCTGGCCAACCTGGCCTGCACCCACATTCACACAGGACGGTGGGATGGTGTCCGCCGCCGCCGCCGCGATGCCGTGCGTCCAGTCACTGTATGCCGGGCCGGCCAGGCCGAGCGCGCAGCCCGGCCGCAGGAGGAGGTGGGCAGGCGGGGGCGCGCCGCGGCCTCCACCAGTGGCGGCAGCGGGCCTCAGCTCCAGCAGGGCCGGCCCGCCCAGGGTGATGACGGCCGAGCACGAGTAGAGCGGTCCATCCGTGTGGTGCACCAGCCCGGACGTCCCACGGTAGTCGTTGACCAGGCAGTGGGCCGGCGGCGCCGCCCACCCAAGCCGGGCAGCCAGGCCAGCCGCGAGCGTTTGGAGGAAGCGTGGCAGGGCCTCCGTCACGGCCGCCCGGCCGGGCGAGCCCCCGAAATTGGCGATGAGGCGCGGGGAGTCGGCGGTGCCGCCAGCGATCCAGCGGCCGACTGACGCGGCGTCGACCGCGGCCAGGACCGCAGCCTGTTGGGAGGGCGTGAGGAAGGCCGGCTCAAAGCGCGCGCCGGCGGGGAGGCCGGCGACGGGCTCGGCAGGCGCACGGCTGCGGGCATGGCCGTCGCTTCCCTCAGCAGCGGGCGCCGTCGGCAGGCCCGCCAACGCCTCCTCTGCGGCCCGGAGAGTGTCATTGTGTGTGTGAGCATCTGCATCGCGGGACCGCTCCGCCCTCGCCCGCTCCCGGGCGAGGCGGAGGACGTCGTTCATCGGGCAAAACAGAATTGGAAACAATGAAATCTCCCCTCTTTCCCTCACCTGGTCCTCACGATCCCCCGGGCCGCGTCCACAAACGCGTTGGCCGCACCCCGGAACTTGCGGCGGGCCGCCCGCTCGGCAGCAGGCGCGGCTCGCCCTCGCCCGCCCTCCAACACCCCCGCCGCCTCCGTGAGCGCGCCCTCAAAGCCAGCCAGGCAGGCCTCCAGCCGCGCCGCGGCGGCCGGGTCGGCCACCGCGCCGGCCAGCAGGGCCGCCCGGGCCTCACCCCACGCGCCGGGGGCGCCCATGGCCAAGGGTAGGAGCGCGTCGGCAGCGGCGTCCACGCGTGAGCGTGGCGCAGCCAGGCTGGCGGCGCCCCCGCCGATGAGCAGGGAAGCCAGGAGTGGGCGCACCAGGCGGCCGCCCAGGTGTGGGCTGAGGGCCGCCCCGCCGGCCCCACCGGCCGCGGCGTCGCGGGCCGCCCACCGTGCCAGGGCGGCCAAGCCTTCCAGGGACGGCTTGGCCAGCTCCTCGTCGGACGCCACCGTGCAGCCGTGCTCCAAGGCCGACAGGAGGGACGTGGCCAGGGACGTAGGCGCGGCGGGCAGCAAGTGTGGGTAGGTCTCCAGGACATGGCCGAGCAGGGCGAAATAGGCGCGCCCCAGCTTGGGGAAGGCGAGCATGCCGCCCGTCATGAGTGGGGAGACGGTTTCCAGGGCGGCAAAGACGGCGCCGCCGACGTCCAGGTCGCCACCCACGCCATTGCTGGAGGCTGAAAAGTCGGTCACGTCCCTGGAGGCCAGGGCGGCGGCCAGGTTGACGAGCGCGCGCACCTCGCGCTCCGCGTCCGTGGCTGCGGAGACCTCGGCGGAGACCTCGCCCACGTGGGCCCGTGCATGCGCCCGGGCGGTCGCCAGCGCCCAGGCCACCAGGCGAGCCGCCTCGGGCGCGGGCAGGTGGCAGACCAGGTTGTCCACCAGCGTGGACGCGAGCTTCAGGAGCAAGGTCGCCTGGCGGCGCGCGCCGCCGCCCAGGCCGGCCGCTTGGATGGACAGCAGCGCGTCCGCGGCCCCCGCCCAAGCCCCGAAAGTGGCCGGGGCGGTGCGGGGTGGGGCGCCCCGGACGACGCCCCGGAAAGCCTCCGCCAGGAAGGCGACGCGGCGCGCGACGTCTGGGCGGGCGGCCTCGGCTGGAGAAAGGGGCGGAGCGCCGGACGCGCCGCCCCCGCCCAGGCGCGCGAGGGCACCCGCCGGCCCGGCCGCCAGCTGGGCCACGTACAATCGAGCTGTCGCCGCGTCGGGTGACCCGTTCGCAGCAGACGCCAGGGCTTGGCCTAGGTGCCGCATGACGGGCTCGGCCAGCCCGCACGCGGGGCCGTCGGGGCCGGCCGTGAAGGCGGCCGCAAGCGCGGCCCAGGCGGGCCAGCGCAGGGCGGCCGCGGCCGGGCGCTTCCGCCGCACCAGGGCCGGCAGCAGCCGCTTGGCGACCGCCGCGTGCAAGTCCACCTCACCCGCCCAGGGCGGGTTCAGTAGGAGCGCCCCCGCCACGTTGGCGAGGTCCGACCCCGTCGCGTCCCCGCCCGGCCCCGACCCGTAAGCAGCCGCCATCGCTGGTGAGAGCGGTGGCGTCCCGTCCTTTTCAGATTCAGGGATCAGGTGGGTCGCCGCCCACCGCCCCGCCGCCCAGGCCGCCGCTTCCATGAGGCGTGGCGAGGCGACGTCCGGGTTCGTCAGGGCGAGGGCTGGCAAGGCCAGGAGGGAGGCGGACAGGCGGGCGATGGGGCAGGGCCGGCCAGCAGCGGCCGCGGCCGCACAGGCCGCGCGCAGGGCAAGCGGCGGGGCGGGTGCCTCGCCCTCCGCGGGGTCGGCCAGGAAGGCGGCGGCCTGCCTGGCTAGCCAGCACAGCTGTTCAAGGGGGATGGAAGGGTCGGACCCCGACGCGGTCGCGGCCGCCAAGGCCGCCCGGCACGCGTCCAGGCCGCCTGCCAGCAGCCCCGCGGCCGCCTCTGGCGCGGCGCGCCCCAGGGACGCCGCCCGGGCGAGGGCATCCTCCGCCGCGCCGGCCCCGCTTGCCGCCGCCGCCGCCTCGCCCTCATCCTCTGATTCCACGGCACCCGCCGCTGCGGTGGCGAGGGATGCTCGGACCAGGGCGGCAAAGACGGCGGCGGCGCCGTCGGCCGCGGCGGCCGGGAGGGCCGGCGGGGCGGACGAGGAGGGGGCAGGCCCAGCCGACGGCGGGGCCAGGGCGTCCGACCAGGCGTCCAGGAGGAGGGCGCCCGCATCCGCGGCATCGCCTACAACCGCATCATCACCCACCCCACCTGCGGCAGCCACGCAGGCGGTGGCCAGGTCGGCCATGGTGGCCAGGCCGGGCAGGCCGGCCGCGGCCGCAGCCGCAGCCAAGCCGCCTGCCCTGTGCACTGGCGCCAGGGCCGCCCACGCCCGGGCCGCGTCCCGGAGCTCGCCACCATCCCCGCCGCCCGGGCCGTCCGCGCGAGCGCACGCGGTGGCGGGCGGGGACGCCCAAGCGGTCAGCGGGCCCAGGATGCGTGCGGCGTGCGCTGTCGCCCGGTGGGTATGGGCCGGGCCAAAGACAGGGCCGTCAAGGCCGGCCAGGGCGACGACCAGGCCGCGGGAGGCGGTGGCGAGGCGAGAGCGTGCTGCGCCCAGGTCGGCAGACACAGCCAGTGCAGGGGCCAGCCCCTGGAAAAGCCAGGCGTGGGCGGAGGGCGGGGGCGCCGACGTTGGGGGGCCATCACCAGGCGGGAGGAGGACGCTGGTGAACCCGGCGCCGGGGCGCACGGTGGGCGCGTCGACGGCCGGCCGGCCGCCACCGTATGAGGAGGCGGGGACGCCCGCAGGCCTGAAATCCCAGGCCAGGATGGTCGTGGCCAGGGCGAGCGCGGCCTCACACACAGCCGCGCAGGCGCCCGGGCCTGGGCCGCCCGCGCGCACTTCGCCCACCGCGGCGGGGGCCGAGGTTGCGGCCGCCGTCGAGGCGACCGCGTACAGGCGGGCCAGGGCGCCCGACCCCTGCACGTCCGCCCGGCATGCGTCGTGGTACTCCCAGGCCAGGCCGGCCGCGGAGGCGGTCGCCGGGTTGAACTCGGCCACCAGGGCCTCAAGCGCGGCGAGCGCCGCCGCAGCCTGCGCGCCCGGGGTGGGCGAGACAGCCGCGGCCTCCAGTTCTGAGAGGGCGGCCCCTCGCTCGCCCGCGCCCCACCCGCCCCACGCACGCTTGGTGAGGGTGGCCAGCGCCCGGGCCAGCTGGGAAGACACCAGCGAATCGCCCGGGCCTCCGCGGGAGGCGGCGGGGGAGGAGAGCAGGGCAGAGACCAAGTAGGCGCGCAGGGCTGCCTGGCCGGGCGGTCCTAGGTCGTCCCACCGCCGCAGACCCGCATCGCGCAGCACCAGGGCCGCCTGAAAGCGGGCGCCCAAGGAGGCTGGCGAGTCGACGACCGCCCGGGCGGCGTCCAGGGCGCCAGGAGCGTCCCGAAAAGCGATGAGGGTCGCTTCAGCCGAGGCGCGCGTTGTCGAGTTCTGAGTGAGGGAAAGGATGAGGAGGGGGGTGGACAGGGTGAGACATTGGTGGCCGCCAATGGGTCGGGAGGATGCGTTCATGACCTTCTCCTTGCACACGCACCTCCAGCTCAGCCGCCGCCCGCTCCAGGAGGGCGACGTCGGCCATATCAAGGGCGCTTTTGAAGTTTTTTATTTTTTCACGCGCTCAAAACGTTGTTTTGGGAGGCAGCTGGGAGCGGTCGGAGGGGGTGGCTGGTCTGGCTCGCTACGGGAGGGGGAAGATCGTTTAGTCAGCTTCACACATGTGTAGTTTGATGGCCCAGGCAGCACTGTCTTCGTCGCGCCCGGGGCGGCGGCGCGGAATTGGGAGCACTGTTTTCGCCCGTCTGGAGAGAGAGGAGAGAGCGCCTGACGTTGAGTGCGCATCCTCACAAACACGGGACTTCGGCCGCTTTTCCCACGCGCCCATTATCCTCCAGACGGCTCGCGAGAAATCGCCAATGCCACACCTCGCCTTGAGCAGGTCCGCGTGCAGCCCCTCCACGGCCGCCCTCCCTCGCACGCGGCGGGGTCGCGCCGCACTGGTGTCTGCCAGTGCGGGTGCAGGCCCGCCCAGCACACCCGGCTCGGGTGGGGGCCGGAACAAGCGGAAGCAGCAACGTGAGTTTGGTCTATTTGAGAAGGGTGGTCCCCTGGTGGGGTAAGAGGAAAGCCGCGCCCAACCCGACGAGAGGAGGAAAGCCGCGCCCAACCGACTAGAACAAAAAACGCCCCGACCTCGACGAGGGGAGGAAAGCCGCGCCAGCCGTGCCCAACTGACTCGAACAAAAAACGCCCCGACCTCGACCGCCCTCCCCCACTCCTCACCATTGCTTCTCAGGCATCTTCGAGGTCGTTGACGCCTCCCCACCCCCTCGCTCCCTGGGCGAGCACCCCTTGCCCCCCGACACATACAACGGCGACCGGATCGAAGCGGCGGGTTCGGCCTGGGTCGTACAGCGGCTGGCCCTACATTACCGCCTGGTCCGGGGGCGGTATGTGAGGCACGCCGCCCGGGTTGAAGTGGTAAGTGCGGGGCGTTTTCTGGTGGAGCGGTACCTGAGCGAGTTGATGGAAGGGTCGTCGGCGGAGGAGCGGTAGAAGAGAGATTGTTAGGAGTCGGTCGCGGGATTTTTCATTCAACCTCCGTTCTCTTCTTGCCCACGCCCGCGCGTACGATGGAAACAAAGGCCTAGCAGCGCGTTGTTTACATTCACACACACAACACACACACGCACACACGCACGCGCGATAAATGAGATAGCGGGGCGGTGTTTGTGAGGGCTCTCCCCCCAGACACAAAAGACACCCTCTCCCCCCGCACACAGATGAAACACACCCCAAAAAAATGATCTCACCAGAACCCCGTGCGCTCTCTCTCTCCACGTGTTCGTCCCTCCCGTCACCCCGCTCACATCGTGTCCGGCAACCACTTGCGCTGGGCCGCCAGGAACGCCTCCTCCTTCCCGAAGTCAAAAGGGACGTAGTTGGACGCGGCATCGTACACGTGGCACTCCGTCATGATGGCCTTCATCATGCGCCAGTTCCAGGACGCCTCCGTCATGTGGCGGCCCCAGTTGGACCGCAGGGAGTCCGTCGCCGCCCGCAGGTTGTACCAGGGGATCTTGGAGGAGACGTGGTGGGGGACGTGGACGTTGATGTCGTGGCACAAAAATTCGACGAGGGCCGGGTAGTCGCAGTGGACGGTGCCGGACAGCTGGGCGGCGGCCGCGTCCCACTCGCCGGCGGGCTTGAACGGGATGTGGGGCGCGGTGTGGTGGACGACCGTGAAGGTGGACATCCAGAAGTGGTAGCCCAGCCAGGGCATGAGCCAGAACTTGGCGATGCCCGCGAGGCCGCCCCCGTTGAGGTAGATTAAGGGGAACGCCACCGCCGCGAAGGCCGCCACCGCGGCCAGCGACACCAGCACCCGGGGCTTCTGCTTCTCGGAGTACAGGTCCAGGTTGAAGTGCCAGATGGCCCAGTGGCCGACGGACGCAAACAGCTTCAGGGGTGAGCCCAGGAAGACCTTGTAGAGCGTGCCCGCGACCGGCCCCCACTTGGCAGCCTCCGCCGCCGGGACGGGGTGCCAGGCCGTGTCCTCCACCAGCTTGTTGGTGTGGGCGTGGTGGTGGTTGTGCTTGATGCGCCACGGCTCGAAGGGGAAGAGCAGGGGCGCGAAGGCCAGGGTGCCCACGACGTCCTCGACCAGCTTGTTGGTGGAGAAGGAGCGGTGGCCGCAGTCGTGGCCGACGACGAACAGGCCCGTCCAGGCCGTGCCCGCGAACGCCCAGGCCAGGGGGAGCAGGTACCAGGGAGCGACCGAGATGAGGTAGACGGACAGGGCGACGGCCGCGACCGTGGTCGCGACGGCCGCCCAGGCGCGGGCGGGGTTGATGGTGAAGACCGAGGCAGGGAGCGACTTGATCACATCCTGGAGGGTCACGCCCGCCGGCAGGTCCGCCCCGATGGACCGGTAGCCCAGATCCCGGGCGACGGCCGCCCGGTCGGCGTCGGAGAGGCTGGAGGCGGTGGGGGCGACCGCGATGGCGGCCTCCAGGGCGGGGGCGAGGGCGGGGGCGGCCACAGCGGCGCGGCGGGCGGGCTGGGAGGGGTTGAAAAGGGGGTCGTGAGTTTTTTTCTTTGTTTGGGTGGCCGCGAGCGAGCGGTGGGGGAGGGGGTGGAAGGACAAGTGCAAAGGAAAGGAGGATCGACCACGCTTCCGCGTGAGTTTTTCAAGGGGTTGACTTAGGGGGGGCTCCCTGTCGTCCACTGGGGGGGAGGCGGCGCAGTCTGGAGCGCGGCCTGGCCGCAACGGCTAGCACCGCAGGGCGGCGCATGCAGGCTCAAGCCGGCGCGGGGTGTCGCGAGCTGGGAGTTTGTTGGCCGTCGATTCTCCGTCTCTCAACTCTCCCTCACCTGCATAGCCGGCACGGACGCGCGGGCCCGGGAACCTGAGTGCATGGGTGCGTTCAAGTGCGAACAAGACAGTGAGTGCGTTGCATGTGGAAGAAGGAGCGGCCAGGCCCGCCCCGGGCGCGAGGCGCAGGTGTGTCTTCCGGTTGCGCGCCCGCGGGCGAGAGGCGCGGCCGACGGCGGCCCGCCGCGAGCGCTTTAGGCTCGCTTGTTCGCATCGCCTCATCCGAGCTTCTCACTCACCACCAACCGACGGCCGGGCCGTCGTGCTGCAGCCGACCTGGCGGGTGGAGGCCTGCACCTGTGGGGGTGTGGAAAGGGGAGAAGAAAGGTGAGCGCGCCATTTTTTTTTGGGTCGGTCGGCGGGGGGGGGGCGCGTGGCCCGGCCGGTCGCGGCCTGGGAAGTGGGAGCCCCAAAAGGGCCGCCCGCGCGCAGGGGAGGCGGGCGAGTGGCACCCGCTGTTTGAGGCCGGCTAAGCGTTGATAGGTCACTCAGCTACACATCCAGGGTCCTGCGTACCGAGATGGACATGGCGAAGGGGTCGTGCTCTGCGGTCGGTAGTGTCAGCACCACTCAGCTGCAAACAAAAAAATGATGGTGGAGAGTGAGGAGGTGGGC
>Ga0315291_10006828_pt1 | contig 14162 bp, 12 predicted proteins | sample YL17G12_20_MG_FD_203070 | JGI IMG/M metagenome (GOLD analysis project Ga0315291, IMG submission 203070) | Sediment microbial communities from Yellowstone Lake, YNP, Wyoming, USA - YL17G12_20 | ecosystem: Environmental > Aquatic > Freshwater > Lake > Sediment | place: USA: Wyoming | collected...
GTGCTCTTGGGCAGGAGGCAAGCTCCTGCCCTACGGCGTTTGCAAAGACCATCAAATCAAGGTTGACAAAGCACTAGCCCACCTGGCTGCAAGGGCTGATCTTGCGCAGTGGGCGCTTCGGCGGCCTCTGGCGAGTCGGCTTCACCGGGGAATCCCACGTCGCGCCCGCCCCATGCCTACTCAAACCGCAGGGCTTCGATCGGGTTGAGGCGCGAGGCCTTCTGCGCGGGGTAGATACCGAAGAAGATGCCGACCGCGGCGGCCACGATCACCGCCTCCAACACTGACTGCATCGAGACGATGGAGGTGGTCTGGAAGATTCTTCCCAGCACCCGCGCGCCGCCCGCTCCCAGGGCGACCCCGATCATGCCCCCGACCACCGCGATGACGCATGATTCGATGAGGAACTGCAGCAGGATGTCGCGGCTGGTGGCGCCCACGGCTTTGCGCAAGCCGATCTCACGGGTGCGCTCGGAGACCGAGACCAGCATGATGTTCATGATGCCGATGCCACCCACGATCAGCGACACCACCGCGATGCCCGCGAGCAGACTGGTCATGATGCCGGTCGCGGTCTGGAGCGTCTCGAGCAGGCCGGTCTGGCTGCGCACCGAGAAGTCATCGTTGTCAGGGAACGGCGGCAGCAGATGGTGGCGTTGGCGAAGCAACCGTGACATCTGCTCGATGGCCAGATCCATGGTCTCTTTCGACGCCGCTTCGACGTTGATGGCACTGAGGTAGTCGCGGTTGAACACGCGGCGCAGCGCGGTCGTCACCGGCACGATCACCATGTCATCCTGGTCCTGGCCGAAGCCGCCCGCGCCTTTCGTCTTGAGCACGCCGATGACGCGGAAAGCCACGCGGTTGATCTGCACGTACATGCCCACCGGATTCGCATCGGCGCTCCCCAGAAGCTGTTCGACGACGGTGGTGCCCAGCACCGCCACTTTGAGCCGCCCATCGACGTCGGCCTGGCTGATGAACCGGCCCCGTGACACCGGGGTGTTGCTGACGACACGGTACGCGGGCGTCGTGCCCGTGAGGGTCGTCTCGTAACTCTTGTCGCCGAGCTTGGTCGTAATGCCGCCCCTGGCGGTGGGCGCCACCGCTGCGACGGTCTCCGGGAAGTGGCTGGCGATGGCCTTGCTATCGTCCATGGTCAACGTGATGACAGGCCCCGTGCTTCCGCCCATCCCCCCGCCCATCCCCCCGCCCATCCCCCCGCCGAACCGAAGTCTAGGGCTGCCCGGGATGACGGTGAGAAGGTTGGTGCCGAGCGACGAGATGCTCGCCGTCACCCGCTGGGTGGCGCCGGCCCCGAGGGCGACCATGGTGATCACCGCGCTCACCCCAATGATCATGCCCAGCATGGTGAGGGCGGTCCGCATCTTGTTGCGGCCCAGTGCGCGCAGCGCTATGCGCAAGCTTTCCCAGATGCCCATTTCAGTGCGTCCTATCTCCTGATCTTGACCAACTCTTGGTGCCCGTCCAGGCGGTCTTGCACCAGCTGGTCGCCTTCGACCACTCCGTCGCGTATTGCCACCATCCGCTTCGCGTGGCGAGCAATGTCAGGCTCGTGGGTGACCAGGACGATGGTAATGCCCGCGTCGTTGAGCTCCTGAAAGACGACCATGATCTCCTCGCCCTGGCGGGTGGCGAGGTTGCCGGTGGGCTCGTCGGCGAGAATAAGGCTGGGCTCGGTGACGAGGGCGCGCGCGATAGCGACCCGCTGCTGCTCGCCGCCGGAGAGTTCGCTCGGCCGGTGGTTCACGCGATCACCCAATCCGACACGCTCGAGCGCGGCGAGGGCACGCTCCCGCCGATCGGGCTGACGCCCGTAGATCAAGGGCAGTTCCACGTTCTCGAGTGCGCTCGTGCGCGACAGGAGGTTGTAGCTCTGGAACACGAATCCGACGCGCTGGTTACGGATCCGCGCCAGCTCGACGTCGTCGAGCTCATCCACTTCGACGCCTTCCAACCGGTAGGAACCGGAGGTCGGCCGGTCGAGGCAGCCCAGGATGTGCATCAACGTAGACTTGCCCGAGCCGGAGGGCCCGGTGATGGTGACGAACTCGGCGCGGTTCACAACCAAATCCACGCCCCGGAGCGCTTCCACTCGCACCGCGCCCAGGTCATACGTCTTGACCAGGTGCGAGGCCTCGATGACCGTGCCGTTACGGGTGCCCACCGCCGCCTCCTCCTCTGGCTCCGCCTCCGCCGCGGCCGCCGCCAAAGAACGGCATGCGGAAACGAGGCCCCTGCTGGTCGGTGCTCATTCCGGGCACCTGTCCTGAAAGCACGACCCTATCCCCTTCGCGCAAGCCCTTGAGGATCTCGGTGTTATCCCCGTCGCTGATTCCGGTCTTGACGGACCGCACCCGGAACGTCGGCTGGCCGTTCTTGCCCCGCGTCATAACCGTGACCGTTGAACCGCGTGTCGTCGGCTTAATGGCATCAACCGGGACCGCCAGCGCGTTGTCGCGCCGACCGACGACGATTACTGTCGTCGCCGTCATGTCCGGCTTCAGCATGTGCTCCGGATTCTGGAGCGAGATTGTGACGTCGTACGTCACCACGTTCTGCTGCATGGTCGAACCCGAGGCGATCTTCTCCACCCGGCCTAAGAATGGATGATTCGGGTACGCGTCAACCGTGATCTGCGCCGGCTGGCCCAGTTGCACCCGTCCGATGTCGGTTTCGTCAACGAAGGCATCCACCTGGAGCCGATTAAGGTCAGCGACGATGATCAGGGTCGGTGCGGAAAGCCCCGCCGCGATGGTTTCGCCCTGCTGTTGAGCAAGTTGCAGCACCGTGCCGGAGATCGGTGTCCGGATAAAGGCCTTGGCAAGCTGCGCCCGGCTAAAGGCGAGGGCCGCCTCGGACTGCCGTATCGCATCCTGCGCCTCCTTCACCTGCTTGCGCTTGATGTCCCGCTGCGCAAGACCGGCCCGGGCCGCGTCGAGGGCGGCCTGGGCCTGCTTGAGTTGCTCGCGGGCGGAGGCCAGATCAGCGTCGACTTTGGCACGCACCAGCTTCACATTCTCCTGCGCCGAGGAGAGTTGCGCCGCGTTGACATCGGCCTGCGCGTTCGCGGTATCAAGCTCCGAGTGGGCGATAAAGCCCTTGGCGAAGACCTCCTGGAAGCGGGTGAGATTGGCCGCGGAGTTCTTGGCGTTGGCCTGAGCTTGCAGGACGCCGTTGTTCGCCGTGGCCACCTGGAGATTCGCCGAATCCTGGACCTGGCGCAGGTTCGCCTGCACTACGGCGACCCCCGCCTCGGCCCTCTGGATGTCGGTCGCACTCTGGATATCCTGGAGGTTGACTCCGGCCAACTGCTCGGCAAGCCTGCTGCGGTTGAGCGCCAATGCTGCCTCGGCCTGCCGCACGTTGGCCTCCAGATCAGGCACGTCGAGCTCGGCGATTATCGCCCCGGCCTTCATCTGGGTGCCAACGTCCGCGTACAGGTGCTTGATGCGGCCGGTGATCTGGGACCCGATCTTGACCATCGCCCCGGTTTGCGCAGTGACCGAGCCGGTCGCCGAGACGCTTTGGATAAGGTCCATGCGCTCGGTCTTGCCTGTGACGAGCCCCTCGGGAAGCTTCGCCCGCGGGCGCCACACGACCCAGAACGTGACCGCGGCCGCTATGATGACAACAATAATAACCCCGTTCAGCAGCCAGCGGCGGCGGGCCTTGCCGGCCCGCACCCGGGCACTGCTGCGACTGGAGCTATCAACTGTGGTTTCCACCATTGGTGACTATCCTTTGCTGACCCGGTCAATCGCCGGCATGAGTTGAGGCGAAGGAGATCAGGCGCGCTTTGCGGCCGCCATCCTCACGGCGTCTTCTCGGCATCGAGCGCCTTGCGCAGCAGAGCAAGCGAGCCCGCGACGCGATTGAGCTCCTCGAGCGATAGACCACGCAGCGCCGTTTCCATGCGCCGTCGCTTTTTCCTGCGGAAGGCGTCGCGAGCGCGCCTGCCGGTCGGTGACAGCCGTAGGCGAACCACGCGGCGATCCTCAGGATCGGCGATGCGCTCAATCCGGCCGTGCTGCGCCAGACGATCCACCAGCCCGGTAGCCGCACTGAGGCTCACTCCGAGCCGGCGCGCCAGTTCGCCCATAGTACACCCGGCGCGCCCCTCGAGCACCCCCAGCGCTCTGACCTGGGCGAGCGTCAATTCCAACTCTCCGCCGGTGATGGGATGGCTTTCGATCAGCCGGCGCATGATGTCGGGCAAGGCATCGAGGATCTCCGCCACTGCGTCCGCTCTGCCTCTGACCTCGGAGATTTCCTTCATCCTCATGATATTTCGCTACCTAAAGTATCTTACCCTCAACGGCGCCTTGTCAAGACGGTCGTGGCGGCCGGATCGAACAAGATCACCGGGGGTGTCGGCGCTGTTCCCTGGAATTTCGTTCGGCGGAAAGCGAAGGTTATCGCGGCTTTCCTCAGATGCTCAAAGCTCGGCAACGGCGCGCCATGGCCGCGCCAGGAGGAACCCCATCGCCGACGCCGAAGCAGGATTGATGGCGGCTCGATCGCCGTCATCATGGCGATCACGGCGATGCACAGCGGACGACGAATCTAGTTCGATCCGCAGACCCACACCATGACGGAGGCATGACACGTTATGCTACGCGCGCGATTCACCGTTCTTCTGGCCGGGCTGTGGCTTATCGCCGCTTGCGGCGTTTGCGCTCTTGCGGCGCAAGCTACTCATGAGGTCGTCGTCACCGCAGCCGAGACCGGCTACACGGAGACGCCGGTGTGGGTACCGATCGACGCAGCGGCCGGCATGACCTCGGCGCACCTGACGCGATGGAATGCGGCCGACGGCCCTCCGCCGCCGCAACAACTGGTGCGCGCCGGCGACAAGACCTGGCTCGTTTTCCTGCTGCGCGACCTGAAACAAGGGGAGGCCCGGCGGTACCACCTTACGCTCAGCGACGAGGCGGAGCCGACGGCCGTCGGCGGCGTGCAGGTCAAGCAGGGGGCGGAGACGGTTGACGTGACCATCGATGACGCCCCATTCACGCGCTACTGGTTCGCCAGCGGGCCCAAGCCCTACTGCTGGCCGGTCATCGGGCCGACGGGTCAGCCGATGACGCGGGCATTCCCTATGGCTCAGGTCGCGGGCGAGAGCAGCGATCACGTGCATCACCGCTCGCTCTGGTTCGCCCACGGCAGCGTGAACGGCGTCGACTTGTGGGGCGAAGGTGCCGAGTCCGGGAAGACGGTGCACCGCGCGTTCGAGGCGCTGGTGAGCGGGCCGGTCGTGGGTATGCTGCGCAGCCGCAACGACTGGGTCGCGCGCGACGGGAAGAAGGTGTGCGAGGACACGCGTGAGATCCGGGTCTACCGCGTATCCAGCGGGCGCGTGTTTGACTTCGAGATCACGGCCACGGCGACGGAAGGGCCGGTGAAGTTCGGCGACACCAAGGAGGGGACGTTCGGCATTCGCCTCGCTGATTCGATGGCTGTCATCCGCGGCAAGGGGCATATCATCAACTCGGCGGGGCAGACCGATCGCGACGCCTGGGGCAAACGCGGGGAGTGGTGCGATTACTCCGGGCCGGTGGGCGACAAGGTCGTCGGCGTGACCATCTTCGATCACCCGGAGAGTTTCCGGCATCCGACATACTGGCACGTGCGCGACTATGGCCTTTTCGCGGTGAACCCATTCGGCATCCGCGATTACACGGGCCTGCCGGAGGGCGAACCGGGTGCGTACACGATTGAGAAGGGCCAGTCGTTGACCTTTCGCTATCGCATCTACATGCACGCAGGGCCGCCTGACGTCCCTGCGCTGTCCGCACTCTACAATCAGTACGCGCACCCGCCGCAGGTTACGGTGCGCTGACCCGGGATGATCTCCATGACCTCAGGAAGCATGGCGCGGCGCTGGATCGTCACAGCATTGGTCGTTGCGGCGTGCGCGGCACTCGCCGCGACACTGTGCCGGGACACCAACCGCCGCGCATTCGCTCAGAACCAGGAGGCTAACATGGCCGGACAGAAAGCCGCCGATGCCGCCCGCATGAAATGGTGGACGGACGCGCGGTTCGGGATGTTCATCCACTGGGGCGTATATTCGATTCCGGCGCGCGGCGAGTGGGTGATGTACAGCGAGAAGATCTCCGCCGAGCAGTACCGGCACTTCGCCGACCAGTTCAAGCCGAATCGGTACAACCCGGCGGAATGGGTCGCGTTGGCCAAGCAAGGGGGCATGAAGTACATGGTGCTGACCTCGCGCCACCACGACGGGTTCAGCCTGTTCGACAGCAAGGTGTCGGACTTCACCGCGCCCAAGACCGCCGCCGGGCGCGACCTGCTGCGCCAGTACGTGGACGCGTGCCACAAGGCGGGGATGAAGGTCGGGTTCTACTATTCGTTGCTCGACTGGCGGTATCAGGCGTATTGGGATGGCCCGGACAAGAATCCCGCGGCGTGGGCCGAGTTCATCAAGTACGTGCACGCGCAGGTGCGCGAGCTGATGACCAACTACGGGAAGATAGATATCCTGTGGTACGACGGCGGGTGGCCGCACAATGCGGATGCCTGGCAGTCGCAGAAACTCAATGCGATGGTGCGGCGGCTGCAGCCGCAGATCATTATCGACAACCGGTCGCAGTTGCCCGAGGACTTCGACACACCCGAACAGGAGATCAAGGCATCGACTCGGCCGTGGGAATCGTGCATGACCATGAACGACAACTGGGGCTACGTGCCGGGCAACAGCAAGTACAAGTCAACGGCGACGCTGATCCGGAACCTGGTGCGATGCGTCAGCGGAAGCGGGAATTACCTGCTCAACGTAGGGCCGAAGCCCGATGGCACGTTCCCGGCGATGGCGCAGATCCGGCTGAAGCAGATCGGCCGGTGGATGAAGGCGAACGGCGAATCCATCTATGGCGCAGGCAGGGCGCCGTTTGCCATTGATGAAGCGATGGGCCTGACTACCGCGAAGGGCAACTCGATATACCTACACCTCTTCAAGTGGCCGGGCGAGGAGTTCGTTGTGTCCGGCGTTAGCCTGCCGGTGACATCGGCGAAGCTGCTCGCGACGGGGGACCGGGTCAGCGTGAAGCAGGAGGGCGACCGGCTCATCCTGAGCGGCCTGCCCAAGCGCGCGCCGGATGCGTGGGATTCGGTGATCGCGGTTCGAATCAAGCAGTAAGCAAGCCGTTGGCTGTCTGGGATCGCTGCGGCGTTCTTGCCTGGCAAGGTTAGCCTATACGGATGGGCCGGAGGCGGCCCCTGCGCTACGGCTCGAAGGGGCACGAGTCAATGGCGACCCGCGTCTACGCAAGGCCCAGGCCGAAATTCTTCACTGCGCCCCGACCAGTCGGGGCTTCGTTCTGAATCACACTCCCGGTGCCGGGCGTGCGCCCGCCCAAAGGTTCGGCAGGCGAGTTCCCTGCCGTGCTCTTACAGCTCCGTCGCGCCCTCGGCCTGCTCCAGTTCGCGCCTGAACTCCGCCGGTATTTCCGTCTTCGCGGTACCCGCGGTGCAGCGGTCAATGCTGTCCACGACATTGCGCAGCGCGAGGTACGGCAGGCTGATGAACACCACGTCCTCGGGGAATTTCTCCATCTTGCGCGCGGTGACATCGCCGAAGGTCACGTTGACCCGCCCGGTCGTGAGCGGATAGGTCACCGCGGAACGGCAGAGCGATCCGGTCGGATCGCACCGCATGGGCGCGCCGTCGAGGTAGTAGGCGAGGTTGATGAGCCGCGCAGCCTGCCAACCGTTGCACAGGAAGACGGTGACGTCGGGCGCGAGCGGCGCCTTCTCGAGCGGCGAGAAGATGATGTAGTCGGCGGCGCCGAACGGCGGCTTGGCCTCGGTCATGGCGCCGGCGCGCAGGATGCATGCCGGTGAGGCGAGCAACTTCTCGCCGTTGATGAGAAAGTCGCGCAGCGAGCGCGCGCGCTCCGGGTGCTGAGCCTGAAGGCCGAGGTACTGCGAACCGCCCGGGCAGCGCGAGGTCTCGGCGGTGAGGATGAACTGTTCTCCCTGCGCCACATCCTTCAGCAACCCGCAGACGCTGCACTTGCGCTGCCCCGGCTGGATCGGCGCCTTGTCCGTGTAGGTAATCGCCACCGGACTACCAGACAGCGCCAGCACCTCCTTCAGCCTCTTGCCCCATGCTTGCCATTCCATTTGGGTCTCCTTTGTGTCGGGCAATAGTGAGCAGAAAGCAGTCAGCAGACAGTAGAAAGCGGTCGGCAGGAAGCCGTCAGCGGATTGCACGAAGCAAACCCAATCTACCACCCACCTACTTGGCGCCTGCTCGGGCGCCTCTCGGCTTACCGTCGGCAATCTTCCGACGGTAGTGCGCGATGAGCCCCTGCAGCGTCCGGCCGACTTCGTCGATAAGACAGGACAATTGCTCGTGCGTTTCGATCGTCAGGTATCCGCGGCGTCTCGCAATCTCAACCTGAGTGTCCAATTCGGCGAGGGAACCGCGTGCCGCGTGTAGGAAGTTGAGGAACTCGGCACCGGACCTTCGGGCGGCGCCCTCGGCCATGTTGCTCGGCACCGACACCGCCGCGCGCTGCATCTGCGATGCGAGGCCATACCGCTCATGCGCTGGAAACGCCGCGGTGGCGTGGTATACGGCATCCGCCAGTTCCATCGCCGCCTGCCATGCCCGGAGATTCTTGTGTGGCTTCGGGTTCTCGGCCAAGAGCCTCCCTCCTGCTATCTGCTTTCTGCTCTCTGCTCTCTGGTCCCAAACTGAAACGCATACAGCTTGGCGTCGCGCATGACGAAGCGCAGTTGCACCGGCTTGCCCGCCAGCGCGCTCACGTCGTCCTTGCCGCGCCAGGTCACCGCCTTCGCGATCCAATTGCCCTTGATCGCGTCCGCATCGGCGAGCGTGAAGCCGGGGACGGGTTTGCCGCCGGCATCGAGAATCTCCACCTGCATCGAACCAGCGACGCTCGCGTTAACGTTGACCTCGAGTCGCTTGCCCGAGAAGACCACGGGCACGGTTGTTAGCTCGCCGCCCTCGTAGGCGGCATCAGCGGAGACGAACCCGTCGAGCCGCTGGATCACCCGCGAGATAGCGCCCTTGAACTTGTCCGTCGCCATGTTGTAGGCGCCGTGGGTGAAGTCATAGCCCAGGTAATACTGCCACAACTCGGCGCCGCGGTGGATCATGCCCGTCGTCATGTACATCGCGCTGTCGTCGAAGCTGCCCTTGACGCCGAGCCCGATGTACGGCTTGCGATCGGGGCGCGAGAAGTGGATGCCGTCGCGACTCACTGCGAACCGGATGTCGAGCGGCCCGTCGTTGCCGTGCTTGCCGACCGGGGGGTCAGGGTAATGGAGGTACGCGCTCGGGAAGATGAGATAGACGTTCTGCGCGTACGGGTATTTCACAGCTGCGTTGGTGTAGAAATCAACGTCGGGCGGATCCTGCGTATCATAGCCGAAGACGACCTGCTCCTTGCCGAAATCGGCGAGGTTGTCGAACTCGCAGCGGCCGACCATGCGCATCGGCGTCCAGGTGCGGATGTAGGCGACGTAGCGGCTGATGCGATCATCCCAGAACGCGACGTTACCGGTATCGCTGCTGCGGAAGGACGGCTTGTCGCCGATGGGCCGCCAGTGAAGGCCGTCGGCCGACTGGAAAACGTACGTGGCGAAACCGCCGGGGCCTTCGTAGCTGCACACCATCTTGTAGCGCGCGTCGGGCGCGCACTTCGGGTTGGCGTCAATGAAGACACAGCCCGGCTCGTGGGTGCGCTTCTCGAGCGGGAAGACGATGTTGGTGTCCTTCGAGCCGTTGAACTCGACGATGCCGAGCGACGGCTTCTCCCAGTGGACGCCGTCGGTGGAGGTGGCGTAGCAGAGCCACCGGCTGCCGTCGTTGGCGATGGCATCGTACCACATCTTCAGGATCCCCTGATCCTCGGCGACGCTGTTGTAGGCGCAGACGCCATAGCCCTCCCACGGGCGGTCGGGGATGATGCACTTGTCGCCCGTCTTGAGCGGCGGGTTCATGGTCAGGGCAACGCCCTGACTCGACGCGATGATCGCGCCGTCGATGAAGAGTTGCTTGGCGGAACCGATGTCCATGGGGGTCGTTTCTCCTGTGCTGCCGCAGAGCGCTGACGCCGCGGCGGCGAGCACGATGGCTAGGAGCATTCTCATGCGTCTTCTCCTTCGCGTCAAGGGGAGTTCTGCGACATCGTCATCGAGGCCTGCCACGAGAGGGGCGCACGGTGCCGCTGCTGAATAGCCGTGTCAACAGCCAAGCGGGGGCCCATTCGGCAAGCTCAGGGTAAACGCCCGGCCCACCACGAACTTTGGTGGGGCAGCCATCCCGGCGGTCCGAGCGCGGATCGCGATAGGGATCGAATGTTGGCTTGAGAGGAGCGATCATGAACGGCAGAACCAGAAGGCAGTTTATCCGCGACGCTGCGGTGCTGGCGGCGGCAGGCGCCGCCGCGTCGGGCATCGGGAACGTCCCGGCTCATGCGCGCGAACCCATCGAGCGCCATCAGCCGCCGCGGCTCAAGCTGTCATGCGCCGCGTACTCGTACCGCAGCTACCTGACCGGCGAGAAGCCGAAGATGACGCTCGAGGATTTCGTCGACGCATGCGCAGCGGCCAACTTCGATGGCGTCGAGCTGACCGGCTATTACTTCCCGCAGCCTGTCGCCGACGATTACCTGCATCGCATCAAGCGCAAGTGCTATCTAGTCGGGCTCGACATCAGCGGCACCGGCCATCGCAACAACTTCTGCCGTCCGCCCGGGCCGGAGCGCGACAAGGACATTGCGTGGGTGAAGCAGTGGATTGACCACGCGGTGATCCTGGGCGCGCCCTTCTGCCGCATTTATGCCGGCGACGTATTCGAAGGCCAGACCTATGAGGACACGCTGCGCTGGTGCGTCGAAGCGATTCAGGAGGTCAGCGAGTACGGCGGGACGCGCGGCGTCATGTGCGGCCTCGAGACGCACGGCGGCATCACGGCGACCGGCGCGCAGACGATGCGCATCATCGAGGGCGTCAAGAGCGACTGGTTCGGGCTGAACCTCGATATCGCGAACTACCACACCCCCGATCCTTACGCCGACACCGCGCTGGTCGCGAAGTATGCGATCACGGTGCACCTGAAGACGGAAGCCCACCCGGCCGGCAAAGAGAAGCAGCCGATGGATTTCCAGCGCGTGATCGACATCATGCGCGGGGTCAACTACCGCGGCTACCTGACCATCGAGCACGAAGCCAACGAGGATCCGGCGGAGGCGGTGCCCCGGTATGCGAAGCTGCTGCGGGGGATGGTGGGATAAGAGACGGACTGCACGCGCCCTTATGCGCTGTGACGCCTGTCGGCCAGTAGACGGTCGGACAGCCGTCCCCGGCTGTCCGATGTGCGGCCAAGTGGGAAGCCTTCGGCCCTACTCAGGAGAAGGGTTCGGCCCATGGTAAGCGTGGGCAGGCCCGCAGTCATGCGTGGGGCGGACGAGCTACTCCAGCCCTAGCAGCCCCGCCAGGGTCCCGCCGAAGATCGCGGCCCGGATGTCGTCGCGAATCTCAAGCTCCCCGAGGACGCTTTCGTAATCCCCGACGACCTCCGCCATTTCCTCGATGTCCACGTCCGAACCGAAGACGATCTTCTGCCAGGCGGGGCGTCCCAACGGGTCGCGATAGCGGCTCGTCTCGGTCCACCACAGCAGTCGCGCCAGATCCTGGGCGGTGCGGCACTTCAGGGTCGAACCGCTCAGGTCCCAGTAGAGGTTCGGATTCCAGCGCGCCGCCATCGCCGCTTCCTCGTACCACGGATTGCCGAAATGGGCGCCGATGATGTTGAGCTGTGGGATCTGCCGCGCGACGGTGTCGAGGTAGATCGGGCGCATGCGGTCGTTGTTGATGTCGTGCACGCGGTCGGTGGGCGCGGGGAACCGGGCGACGATCCCGGTGTGGAAGAGGCACACCATCCCCAGTTCAGCGGCGGCGTCGTAAACCGGGTAGAACCGCTTGTCGTCGTAGTTGGCGGGTGGACCGATCAACTTGAGCGCCCGGAATCCCCGCCCGTAGAACGCTCGCACATCGTCCTCGCCCTGCGCCGCCAAGTCTATGTAGGCGGCGCCGACGATCCGTTCCGGATGCTGATCCATCGCCGCCGCAACCGCCGTATTGCCTTGCTGATCGCCGTAGGTGACGAAACCGTTGAGGAGCACGCGGTCGAACCCGAGGCGGTTCATCTCCGCGACCAGCCGGTCAGGGTAACCCTCTTCGAGACTCACGTGCACGTGCGCGTCGATTCGCATGCGTGACTTCTCCGTGCTTCGCCGGCGGACCCGGCGACGACTGGTCTACAGGTCGATCGTCAGTCCGACACTGGCGGCCAGATCCTGCAACTCGGCGACGAGCTCAGACGAAAGCGGAATGCCGGTGCGCGAGCGCTCCAGCGCTGTTTCGTGCTCGCGCTGCCCCGGCAGCAGGACCCGGTCAACTCCCTCGATCGTGGGAGTCGCGCGTATCAGTCGAATCACTTCGTCCATGCGGCGACTGTACTCGTCGAGCGCCACGAAGCAGTCCACCCGCAGGGCCATCATCAGGAACGAATTGTTGCCCGGGATCGAGACATCGCCGTACGGGTAGGTGATGTCGGTGTCGAAGACGCCCCCGGCAAGCAGGCCGGTCATGAGCGCGATGGACAGCGCCAGGCCGTAGCCCTTATGACCCGCGATGGGCATGAGGAAGCCGCCGTCGAGCACGGCCTGTGGATCGCGCGTGGGGCGGCCATCGCGATCGAGGAAGCTATCGGGCGGCAGCAGCTCGCCACGCAGCCGCGCCTCGATCAATGCGCCCCAGGGCGCGACGCTGGTGGCGGCGTCGAAGATGACCGGCGGCTCGTCGCCAGACGGGAAGGCGAAGGCGATCGGGCTATTGCCGACGCGGGCAGCGCGGCCGCCAGGCGGCGGCATGGAGGCGACGACGTTGGCCATGCAGATGCCTATCATACCGTCGCGGAGCGGACGCTCCGCATAGTACGCCGCGGCGCCGAAATGGTTCGCGTTACGAATCGCGACCGCGCCGAAACCGCAGGCGCGAGCCTTCGAGATGGCCATATCCATCGCCCTGGTACCGGCGACCGGGCCGAAGGCGTTGTCGGCGTCCAAGAGCGCAGTAGTCGGCGACTCGCGCACGATCGTGATCTGGGCGCGCGGATTGTCGCCGCCCGCCTTGATGCGCTGCAGGTAGAACTTGAGGCGAATGACACCGTGGGTGTCCACTCCGCGGAGGTTCGCGTAGACGAGGCAATCGGCGATGAGCGCCGCCTCTTGCGGGCGCACGCCGGCGGCTTTCAGAATGTCCGCGCAGGTCCGCTGCAGCGAATCAGCAGAGGCATAGATGGGAGAGTTCAAGGTAACATAGACTCCATCGCGGCCACCATGGCCTTGCGGCGGATTGTACTCCGCGTTCGGCAAGAGGTCAACCATCCGCAGACGGAGTTGTAGAAGTACGAGTCTTGTGCCCCACGTCGTGCGGCGGGCGTTGCTGCTTGCGCGGCTGCAGCGCGTGTGCTACCATCGCGCGGGCACGGTGATGGAACGGGACATAGACGCCTTCATCGAATACCTGCGCTCCGCGAGACGCGTCTCCGGCCACACGCTGCGGGGCTACGCGAGTGACCTCGGCCAGTGCGCGGCATTCCTGCGCGAGGGATTCGCCGTGGAGACGTGGCAGGCGGCGGAACCGGCGATGTTGCGACGGTATCTCGCTGCCCTGCACGCCCAGGAGTACGAGCGGACCTCCATCGCGCGCAAGCTCTCGGCGCTGCGGTCGCTGTACAAGTTCCTCTGCCGCCGCGGCGCCGAGCGCGACCCCACCATCGGCATCCGCGCGCCCCGCGCGAGATCGCGACTGCCCGCCTTCCTGTACCCGGAGGAGATCCGCGACCTGCTGTCGGCGCCCCCGGACACGCCGCTGGGCCTGCGCGACCGCGCCCTGCTGGAGACGCTCTACGCGACCGGTATGAGAGCAAGCGAGATCGTCGGTCTCGACCTCGGACAGGTCGTGAGCGGCGAGCGGGAGTTCCGAATCAAGGGGAAGGGCGGCCGCGAGCGCATCGTGCTGGTGGGATCCTACGCGGCCCGTGCGCTCGAGGAATACCTCGTGAAGGGTCGGCCTGCCTT
>Ga0315291_10006829_pt1 | contig 14161 bp, 12 predicted proteins | sample YL17G12_20_MG_FD_203070 | JGI IMG/M metagenome (GOLD analysis project Ga0315291, IMG submission 203070) | Sediment microbial communities from Yellowstone Lake, YNP, Wyoming, USA - YL17G12_20 | ecosystem: Environmental > Aquatic > Freshwater > Lake > Sediment | place: USA: Wyoming | collected...
GGTCGCCATAGAACGTCACGCGGTGCCAGCCCCACGTGTCCCACATCGTGAAGAGCTTCTCGATGTCGCCGACGGGCTCGGCGACGAGTTTGGTCCGGCAGGCCCTATCGTCGGGATCGTTCGCGACGGCCTTGGCCCTGTGAAAGAGGATCTCCTTGCGGTCGTTTGAAACCTCGACGGTCGTCGTCATGAAGCCCGTCGGCAGGAGTGACCGCAACGACGCGCCCTGCCGGTCTTCGGAATGGGTTAGGATCTGGAACGGGCTGGCCGCGCCGCCCGGGCCGAAAGCCCTATTTGAAGCGACGCAGTGGGCATAGATAATCCGGCGCTTTGATGTGTCAATGACGGGATCGGAGATGTATCCAGGCCGTCCCTGGGTCATCGCTCCGACCGCAACCATGGCGGCGGTCGAGGGGACGTCGCATTCGCAAGCGCCCACGAGCCCCTCGTTTAGGAGCTCATGGAACCCCAGGCACGGGTAAGCATTGATATGACCGCCGTAGAAGCCGCCCAGGCAGTTGATGGTGATGGCGTTGGCGCCGTGTTTCTTCAGGACCGCCTTCTGGCCAAGATACATCGCCGCCGAGTTTTCCAGTTCTTTGAGGCTCACCCCTTCGACAAGCGCGGCCGTATTCGTCCAGCGGGCGGCAAGCGCCTTCGCCTCGTCCTTGTCCGCGGCGGCCCAGGCATCGTTGACATCAGCGAACGGGACCTGGATGACCGGGACGCCCATGAGTGTGGTTTCCGGGCCGGATTTGTCATCGCGGATGGCCAGGATCTTCGAGGCTTTCATCCGTCGGACGGTCTCGGCCGCGGAGAGCGTCGCGAGGGCGTCAGGCGCGCAAGCGAGATCGCCGGGTTTCGGCGTCCCCGAGAGGCGGATTTTTGCCGTCGCCGCCGCGAAATCGAACCCGGGACCTGCGGCCTTCGCCTTCTCGAAACAGCGGACAGCCTCGATCATGTCTTCGAAATCGGAGGACGCGACGAAGCCGACATTGCGCGCCCCGGCGCGGAGGAAGCCCGCCGTATAGACGAGGAATCCGCCGCTCCCGGCGTATTGGAAATCGGCATAAAGCACGGGCTTGCCCGAAGCGGCCACGGTCTGGGCAACCCGGTTCCAGCAGTTCATCTGGCAGACGATGTAACCGTCGACAGACGCGGCGTTGTCTCCATCGAGGACCTGCTGGGCTTGTTCGGGGCCCGTGGCCAAAGTGGGGACGAACGTCCAGTCGGGAAAACGCCGGCCCAACTCGCTATTAATCGCTTCCATGACCGGCTGGAAATCGAAACCGATGTTCGGCCAGTCGGGCCTGTCCTGTTTCGCCGCATGCAGGGCGTAAAGAATCCGGATCTTGAGCTTGTCGCCCGGCCGTCCGGCCGTCCGGCCGCCGATCGATGGAACCCCCGAACGCAGCCAGGAAGGCGTGCCCATCAGGCCGGCCGCTCCCGCGCACGCGGCGCACCCCGAAAGGAACCGCCGGCGGCTCATGCCGCTTCGAGCACGGCCCGGGATCATCTGTTCGAGCGTTTCTTTTTCGTTTCTCATGCCTCCTCCTTCCCTGCGGAGTTTTCGTCCGCGCGAACTCTCCCGCCCCGCAAATTGGGGACACGATACCACTTTCCGAATTAATTAATCGAGGTGTTTTTCCAGGGGGAAATTACGAAATTCGGAAATTGGTATTGTGTCCCCGATTTTCGCCTCCGCTGCGCCCAGGGCTATTTCTTCGCATTCTCCAGCATGACTTTGAGGGCCGGGTAGCCGACCGAGTTGCAAATCTCCTGGACGACCCGGGTGTACTCCGCGTTGTGGCTCAGCAGGGCATCCCGGACCATGAACGTGTCGTAATCGAGGTCGTTGGCACCGTAATATGTGGCGATCACGCAGCCGACGGCGCTCAGCCCGCACAGGAATACGGTGTTGCAGCCCTTCTCCTTCAGAATTTTCTCGAGGTCCGTTTTCTTAAAGGCGCTAGGATAATTTTTGACGACCTGGGGATCTTCGGGCTTGATCCGGACGGACTCCGGGAACTCGAATTCCTTGGTCCCCGGTTTTGGGCCGTACGTGGGGTCGGTGTGATGGACCCGGATGATCGGAAAGCCGTTCTTGCGGAAGAGTTCAATGGCGCCGTTGATCATATAGAGGGCTGAATCCTTCCCTTCCGCCGACATCATCGGCAGGTAGGCGTTCTGGATATCGATGACAAGCAAGGCGGGCTTCATCGGCTTTGCCTGGGGTTCCGCCGCGGCCGCGCCGGACGCGGCGAGGACCGTCGCCATCAAGCCGATGGCAAAAAACCGAGCGAACGTTCTTCTCATGTTTCCTCCAGTTTTTTTATCGCGGACAAATAGCCCGCTTTCCCGGATCATCCGATCATCCTCCGGGATAATAAATGAAGCCCGGGGGCCACTTTCAAAATCGTTCAAAAACAATTTTTCCTTCGATTATGGTCGCCATCACGTCAGTAGACAAAATTTCCTCCGGGGGGATCGTGATCAGGTTCTTATCGAAGACGGTGAGATCCGCCAGTTTGCCGGGTTCGATCGATCCCCGGATATCGCCTTCAAAGGCGGCGTAAGCGTTATTGATCGTGTAAGCCCGGATGGCCTCCTCGACCGAAATCCGCTGCTCGGGAAACCATCCCTCCCGGGGGGTCCCTTTCAGCGTCCGGCGTGTGACCGCCGCGTAGATCAAATATTTGGGATGCATGTGGTAGAGGGCCGCGCTCGTACCCGGCCAATCCGAGCCGAAGCAAAGTCTTACACCGTTGTCGAGCAGGGACTTGAAAGCGTAGGCGCCCTCGCACCGCTTATGGCCGATCCGCTCCTCCATCCAGCGCATATCGTCCGCGATATGATAGGGATTGACTTCGGCGATCACGTTCAGCGCCTTGAAACGCACCAAGTCCTGCGGCCGGATCACTTGGGCGTGGATGACGCGGAATCCGCTGAGATCGACGCCTTCTCTTTTTAACCGTTCATAGAGATCGAGCATCTCTGCGACGCCCCGGTCCCCGATGGCATGGACGTTGGGCACAAAACCGGCGGACAAGCCGATCTTGATAAGGTTGTACATTTTTTCCATGTCGCCGGTTTTAAAATCGGGATCATTCGAGGTGTGATTTCTCCAATGTCCGGTGTTGCCGGGTTCATCATTGTAAGGCTCGAAGAACAGAGCCCCGTGCGTTCCCATGATCCCGTCGATATAGCCCTTCAAAGCGCCGTACCGGAGCCATGAATCCTTCGCTCTTGTCCTCGGATGGAGCCCCATGGTGAATCCAAGCTCCTTAAGCTCAGAAGCCCGTGAGAGATCGGGCCTGAGCCAGACTCGGCAGGTCAGTTCCCCTTTCTCCTGCAGCTCGGCAAGGCGGTCGATCTCTTCCGGCTGGGCGATGTCGTGAATCTCCACGATTCCCGCCTCGCGGAGCTCTTTCAAGGCCGCGCGGTTCTCATTGAGAAGTCGACCCGGGGATTTTCGCCTGACGGCTCTCTTCAACACGTCGTAAGCCGGAGTATCCGGGAATACGATCCCGGTGGGCTGGCCGTCTTTGGCTATTTCAAGTCCCCCGGCCTCCGAATGCTCCTGGCCGGCCGCTTTCAGGGCCGCGGTATTGGCCAGCCATTCCTTGCCGTCGTAACGGCAGATGAAAACGGGATTGGCCGGGGTCAGATCGTCGATCATGGTACGGCTGGGACGCCAGAATTCTTTTTTCGGCGCGGTCGGGCCCTCGGCATCTCCAAGAGCCCAGGCTTCATAGGCACCCCACAGGCCGTTGGTGATCCATTCGCCTTCAGTCAACAACCCGGTGACCCGGCCGATTTCCCGACGAAGTCCTTCCTCGTCCGAGACGGTCAATAGATTAGCGTCGTTGATGAGCGCGCCGGCCGCATCAAGATGGACATGGCCGTCGATGATTCCCGGAGTGACGAATTTGCCCCCTAGATCGATAACGCGGGTATTGGGGCCGATGTGTTTCCTGGCCTCGCGATCGCTCTGGAGCACGGCTTCGATCCTGTTCCCGGAGATGACCAGCGCGGAAGCCCAAGCCCCCTTCTCACACACGGTGTAAATTGTCCCATTGAGGAGGACGAGATCAGCTGGAACCGCCTTCCGGCAGGCCCCACCCGTTAAGGACAGGACCAAAGCGCAGAGGAGGTTTCTGAGAACAATCGCTCGATATCGATCTGAAGTCATGTCGTCCTCCCAACCGCCCCGGGGCATCGTTGGCTTGGGGTTCTCTCTCCCCCGAATACTGTGTCTTTCCCCTTGCCTCCGATCCGTCCCGGCCAAGGGAAACCCGGCTATGATCTCAGGCAGCGCCCGGGGGTATTATTTTACCGGGATATCAAGGCTGAACTCATGGGCGACCGCGTAATCGTAGCCGGCCGGTACCGCGGGCTTTGCCCAATCCTCAGGCCATTGGGCATGCCACGATCCCCCGCCGATAAGCCCTTCGAATCCCCCCGTTGCAATCTTGATCGTCAATGTCGGCTCCTGGGGGGGGATGAATTGACCCCAGAACCAGATTTGGTCGCCTTCCGGTTTCCCTGTCTGAACACTGATGTACTGGCAAACGATGTTGTCCGGGTTCTTTTTGTCGCACGGTTTATCGGGTTTGAAGAGCGTCAGCACCATTCCCGACAGCGGTCGATCCTGGAACGGGCTATCCGAGCGCAGAGACTTATAAACACCCGTGAAAGTTACCTGCTCGAACCCGCTCTTGCCCGGGAAAGCCTGTTGCTGATACAGATCGGGACTCTCTTTCACGAGGACATACCCCTTCTCCTCGATCCTGCTGGAACGGGCGGGCGCGACCGCGGCGGGCTTGGGGATCTTGCCGGCCCTTTCGGCAAGCGTTCCCAGCCCATAAGGAGGAGTTTGGATCCAATACACGGGCGACATCCGGTCTTCGGCAACCGGTCCGGAATTCTTGTCGGGCTGCTCGTAGTAAAATTCCTCGGCGTTCGGATAATCAAAGCCTTTCGGCGTCGGCGGGGGTGTCCAATTTCTGTTCTGAGGCCAGTTCCAATGCCACATCCCCTCGGCCCGGATTCCGGCGTTCTTCCCCGTCGCGGCTATGACCCACTGCATCGAATTCCCTGGCGGCACGAATTCGCCATGAACCCAGTTCTGATCGAAATCACGGTTGTTGCCCTGGGAGATGGAATACTGATAGATGATGTTATTCCGGTTCATGCCCTCGCCGGTGTGTTTCGGCTTGAAGAGGACAACCGTCATGCCCACGTAGTGTCTGTCGTTGAAGATACTCTCAGGGTTCTCCCATACATAATGGCCGGAGTAGGCATGACGATCCCAAGCCAGGCCCCCGGGGATGGAGTGCCGTTCGCGAAAGAAATTGGGATATTCTTTCAGCCAGACGAAGCCTCTGTCCTCGTAGCTCCTGGCTTGGGGCGGCTTCGTATCGCTGCGGGCCTTCCAGACGATCCCAAGACAGCATAAGACCAATGCCAGGATCAGAACCATGCGTTTTTTCAACATGAATGGCCTCCCTGTTTTCATTCTTTGAAATCAACGAGAATCGACCGAAAAAACGATGCTATTTCCCGTATAGTGGGCGACGGGGAATCCCCCAGCCTTCGACCACTGGTGCAAGGGATTCGGATGATTTCCACAATACCAAGCATGCGTACAAAATATTGCATTATGAACTCAGGTGTCAACTATTTATTATTTCAACATTTGTCAGGCGGATTGGATGAACGGCTGACCGCAAATCCTACCCTATACCCAGGCCGCGCCCTCGTCTTGCCGTATCCGGTCGGGATTGCTATACTGCGGGTCGAGACCATAAAACGGCGTGAAGGACAAGATGGCGTTAAGAAGAAAATATCCAAGCACTCTTCTCATCAAGCCAGCGGGATCCGATTGCAATATGGTTTATAAACGGGCTGTTGCTGGATCGAAAATGGGCCAAATTTCTAAAGGACAACTCATTCCTCGTCGGGCTCTCCATCGATGGCCCGGCCCATGTTCATGACCACTATCGCCGGCTTTCCGGAGGAGCGCCATCATTTCGATCCATCAGGGACCGCGCCCTCCTCCTTCTCGATGCGGGTGTCGACGTTAACGCCGTAGCTGTCATCAATGATTACTCTGTTCAGTTCCCGGAGGAGATTTATCAGTCCCTCAAAGAAATCGGTTTCGCGCATCTCCAATTCATTACCTGTGTCGAGACCGATTCCGATGATTCGAGTCGCGCAGCCGCATTCTCGGCCCCTCCGCTCCGGACGACTCGTCCACATGATCAACTCGGATATGCAGCGGCGCTTCGGACATAGGAAGTCGGTTCTTCCCGGCCCCTGTCGGGATTGCCGGTGGAGGAATTTCTGCCGGGGAGGCTGCCCCAAAAACAGATTGCGCGATCCACGGGACGGAGGCCTAGATCACTTCTGCGCATCATACCGGCTTTTTTTTCAATACGCACACGAACGCTTCATTTCTCTCGCGAATGATTGGCAACACCGTCATCTGAAAAGCCGAGCGATTTTTAAGGCTGATAATAAGCTCTAGAGGATCGTCCTTGAGCCCAGAGCCGCAGATCGCAATATTCGAGGTTATCCGGAAGTTAAGTGATAGGGATTGATCGAGCATAAAAAAAAGGGCTACAACCTTTTGAAGAGTTCAATCTCAAACAAGGGGGTGCAGCCCAATGGACGACCTCGAAATCAAGGTCGCCATCACCTACAAGGTACCAATACGCGGGACGCCCCTAGCGCACACCCTGTCGCACGGTATTGACTCCGGCGCCGGGAGGTAATACATTAGGACTTCGACAAGGGGGCCGTGTCAACCGGTTCCGCCGGTTCCGGTCCTCCCTTGAAAAGAATAGGATTCCATCTCGAGGAACGAGGTCATGTGCGGCATCATCGGCATCGCGTCCAGAACTGAATTTCCGTCCCGAGTTCTCCTGGAGCGGCTGAAACGGCTGGAGTACCGGGGGTACGACTCCTATGGCTTCTACGATTCACGCAAATTGAAAAAGCGCGTTGGGGGCATCGACGTGGAAGCCGCCAGACGCGCGACGACCCTGACCGGGATCGCCCACACCCGTTGGGCGACCCACGGCGGCATCACCGAGCGGAACGCCCATCCCCACGCTTCGTGCGACGGGAGGGTCGTCATCGTCCACAACGGCATCATCGAGAACCACGAGGAGATGAGAAAAAGCCTTGAGAAAAAGGGGCATCACTTCGCGAGCGAGACGGATTCCGAGATTATCGCCCATTTTTTCGAGGACGGCTTGAAGAGGAAGCCGGCCGAAGCCGTCATCGTGGATTTTTTCGCGGCCGCGAAAGGCACGTTCGCCGTCCTGGCCGCGATTAAGGGCCGGGAAGAGCTCTTCGCCTTGAAGCGCGATTCCCCGCTCGTCCTCGGCGCCGCGGACGGCATGAACATCCTCGCCTCCGATATCTACGCATTCTCGGACGCGACCTCGCGGGCGGCGTTCTTCGAGAACGACGAGTTCGCCGTCGTCGGCGCGGAGAATTTCCGGTTTTTCGACCGCAAAGGCAGGCCGATCGAAAAAGCCATGCGCGAGTTCGTCTGGGACCAGAAGGAGTCGGTCAAGCGGAGCCACAAGCACTACATGCTCAAGGAGATCCTGGAAGAGCCGGCCGCCGTCGAGCGGATGCTGTTCTCGATGGAGAACGACCAGAAAAGGGCGTTCGACGACCTCATCCGGCTCGTCCAGAGCTCGAAAAAGATCATCTTCGCCGCCTGCGGGACGTCCTACCACGCCTCGCTCCTGGGCGCCTATTATCTTCACCGGACGGGTGTCGAGAGCCAGACGCTGATCGCATCCGAATTCCGGCACTACGCCAACGTCGACCGGGACACGCTCATCATCGCCCTCAGCCAGAGCGGAGAGACGATGGACGTCATCGACGCATTAAAGTACGCCCGGGAACGGGGCGGCCGGATCGCCGCCGTGGTCAACGTGCCCTATTCGACCATCCAGCGGATGAGCGAGCTCAGCCTGAATATCCTGGCCGGCCAGGAGGTCTGTGTCGCCAGCACGAAGGCGTTCATCAACCAGGCCGTCCTCATGCTACGGATCGCCAGAGAGTTCGGATTCCCCGTCGATATAGACAACGTCGCCGGCAAGATACGGCTGCTATTCCGGAAGAAGGTCCGGATCCGGGAGATCGCGGAGAGGATCGCGGCGTCGAAGGACGCCTATATCATCGGGCGCGGTTTGACCTACCCGGTCGCCCGCGAGATCGCCCTCAAGATCAAGGAAACGAGCTACATCCACGCCGAAGGGATGATGGGAGGCGAGCTCAAGCACGGGACCATCGCCCTGATCGAGGACGGGACGCCGGTCATCAGCCTCGTCTCCAATAACGACCCGGATATCATCTCCAACGCCAGGGAGGTCGAGGCGCGCGGAGCGAAGGTCTACACCATCACCAACGACTCCCGGATGGAACGGAAGCGCGACGTGATCCACATCGAAACCGGGAACGACGGCAAGTTCGGCATATTGGCGGCTGTCGCCGGCCAGCTGATCGCCTACTACGCGGCCGACGCGCTCGGACGGCCCATCGACAAGCCGCGGAACCTGGCCAAGTCCGTCACCGTTAAATAAATCGGGGACACAATACCAAATTCCGAATTTCGAAAATCTCCCCTGGAAAAACACCCCGATTAATTAATTCGGAAACTGGAATCGTGTCCCTGATTTAACCCCGGCGGACACCGGAGGCGAGGTCCTCGCAGTTCTGCCGGATCTCGTAGGGGACGTGGCGGCCGAATCCGTCGAGGAACTTCCTAATGTCCTCGAGCTCGGGCCCCCACTCGTCCGGCTTGAATTCGAAAAGCTTCTTCAGGTTCTCCGGAGGCACATCCAGGCCATAGGTGTTGATGTCCTCGACCTTCGGGACAAGGCCGATGGGAGTCTCGCGCGCCCCCACCCGGCCGTGCACCCGGTCCAGGACCCACTTCAGGACGCGGATATTGTCGCCGAATCCGGGCCACATGAATTTGCCGTTCTCATCCACCCGGAATGCGTTCATGGAGAAGATCTTCGGAGGGCGGCTGATGAGCTTACCCATGTTGATCCAGTGCCGGAAGTAATCGCCCATGTTGTAGCCGCAGAACGGAAGCATGGCGAAGGGGTCGCGCCGGAGCATCCCAACCTTGCCCGCAGCCGCGGCCGTCGTCTCCGAGCCCATCCTCGCTCCGAAGAAGACGCCGTGGTCCCAGTTGAACGCCTCCGCCACGAGCGGGATGAGGCGCGATCGCCGGCCGCCCAGGATGATGGCCGAAATGGGCACGCCCTGGGGATTGTCGAACTCCTTCGAGAGCGTCGGGCAGTTGTAGAGGGAGACCGTGAAACGGGAGTTCGGTTGGGCGGCCTTAGTCCCCATGGAAGGGCTCCAAGGATTGCCCTGCCAGTCCAGGAGGTTCTCCGGCACGGACCCGTCCAGTCCCTCCCACCAAGGTTCGTTTGTGTCCGTGTTGAGAGCGACGTTGGTGAAGAGCGTCGGGAAGAAGTTCGATCCCTTGAGAGTCCGGATCATATTCGGATTGGACTTCATGGAGGTCCCGGGCGCGACGCCGAAGAATCCCGCCTCAGGGTTGATAGCGTAGAGGCGGCCGTCGGGACCGATGTTCAGCCAGGCGATGTCGTCGCCGATCGTGGTGACCTTGTATTCGGGGAGGGCGGACTCGAGCATGGCCAGGTTGGTCTTTCCGCAGGCGGAAGGCATGGCCGCGGTGATGTACGTGACTTGACCGTGGAGGTCCTCGATCCCCATGATGACCATGTGCTCGGCCAGCCATCCCTGCTTCAGCCCGAGCCAGGAGGCGATGCGGAGGGCGAAACACTTCTTGCCGAGGAGCGCGTTTCCGCCATAACCGGACCCGACGCTCCAGACGAGCCCCTCCTCGGGGAAATGCATGATGAACCGCTTTCCCGGGTCGAAGTCACCGACCGAGTGAACGCCTTTGACGAAGGTCTCGCGGCCGCCGATCTTATCCAGGACATGCTTTCCCATGCGCGTCATGACCCGCATGCTGACGGCGACATAGGAGACGTCGGTGACCTGGACGCAGGCGCGGGCGTAGGAAGAATCCGGGTGCCCCATCATATACGGCAGGACGTACATGGTCTTGCCGCGCATGGCGCCGCGCGACAGCTTTGTCATAAGCGCTTTGGCCTCCTTGGGGGCCATCCAGTTGTTGTTGGCTCCGGCTTGGTCCTTTTCCGAAGGACAGACGAAAGTCAGTTTCTCGGTCCGGGCGACGTCGGTGGGATGGCTTCGGTGGAGGTAGGACTTGGGCCAGTCCTTCTGGTTAAGCTCGCGAAAGATATCATGGGCGCCGATCTTCTCCTCGCGCATCCCCATTTCGATGAGACGGCGGGCTTCCCCCTCCGAACCATCGCACCAGCAAATGTTCTTCGGTTCGAAGAGCCTGGCCTGTTCCTCTATCCAGTTTTCGACCGGTGTCGCCATGAGGGCTTAGAAATAGCACAATTAAATTGGGGACACAATACCAATTTCCGAATTAAGAAAATTAACGTATAATCCAGGGGAGATTTTGGAAATTCGGAAATTGGTATTGTGTCCCCAATTAAAATCGGCCCGATCGAAATCGAGTTTCCGGTCGTGCTGGCAGCGCTGGCCGGCTACAGCGATCTCCCCTATCGTCTGATCTGCCGCTCTTGCGGGGCGGCTTACACCGCGACGGAAGCCATGCTGGACCGGCAGGTCGCGGTCGAGATCCGGCACCGCCGCAAGATGACCATGCTGGACGACGCCGACCGTCCCATCGCCGGCCAGATCATGGGTACGGGACCCGACACGATGGCCGAGGCGGCTGCCGGTTTGCGCGAACTGGGATTCGACGTCATCGACCTCAATTTCGCCTGTCCGGTCCGCAAGGTGATCTCCAGGAAGCGCGGCGGCTACATGATGGACGATCCGGGCCTGGCGCTGGAGATCGTCCGGGCCGTCATCGACACCGTCCCCGACCGGCCCGTCACGGTCAAGCTTCGCCGGGCGTTCCGCGCGTCCGACCAAGCCCACGACGCCTTCTGGAAGATCGCCGGGGGCGCGTTCGATGCCGGGGTCGCCGCGGTCTGCGTCCATGCCCGGAGCGTGGACCAGAAGTATTCAGGCCACGCGGACTGGGGTTTTTTGGCGAAGGTCAAGCGCGAGTTCCCCGACAGGACGATCATCGGCTCGGGGGACATCCACACGGCCGCGGACGCCCTGCGGATGATGGGGGAGACGGGAGTCGACGGCGTCGCCGCCGCCCGCGGGGCCATCGGCAATCCCTGGATCTTCCGTCAAGCCCGTGACCTCGCCGCCGGCAGAGAGCCCTTCAAGCCCGGCCTCGACGACCAGCGCGAGCTCATCCTCCGTCACTTCCGTTTGGCAAGCGATGCCTACGGTCCGAAGCGCGCAGCGCAGATCATCCGCAACTTCGGCATCCGGTACGCCCGCGTCCATCCCCACCCGGCCAAGACCCGCGCCGCGTTTTACCATATCAAGAAGGAAAAGGACCTCCTGATGCTCCTGGACACTTGGTATCAATAAGGGCTAAGGTTTCGTGTACAGCGCAGCCGATTGTCAGGCGGTTCCTCTTCAAGCTTCTATATCTTGGGAGTGCTTAGCAAACTGTAGAAACTCTATGGGCGCTCCTGCCTCTTCTATAAATGCCACGCGAACGCCCGGGGACGGAGAATTCGGCTCGATGATGACCTTCTTTCCTCGTAAGGCTTCCTGCAGGTTCTCGACCTCGAAGGCCACATGGGCAACCTTGCGTACGAGTTCCGGAATCCGGCATTCGCTTTCATATTTCATCCACTGAATCCCGAAAGGGTTGGACTCGTGGTCGGTGGCGTGTATCTTGAGATGCTCGATATGAACCATGCCTTCGATTTTGTTCTCCGTTGGAATGCCGATATGATGATACCTGTAGCGGATGCCCATTCTCAGTCTCCTTTCTTGGCTTCAGAGGACGGGATCGACCTTGCCGCGGCCCTCGCGGGGCCGGACGGCGGCTTCCGTCCGCGGGAACCAGACCGTCATCTCGCCGTCGCCGCGGTTGGCCCAGGCGAAATACGGAACGGCATAAAACGCTCGCTTTCGGAGCTCGCTCTTTCCGTCCCTCGACTTGACCACGGCCGCCGCCTGCCCCCGGATGATCTCGACACCGCCGACGAGGTCCGGCCGGAAGAAGGGCTGGAGCTTGGCGTCGTCCGGGAGAACGATGTCGAGCACATCCCCTCCGTTGTCCACGCCTTCGGCGCAGAAGACGATGGGGCCGCGCTCGAGGGCGGCCATGCCGGCGTCGTCCTTGACCCGCTCGTCGGCCACGACGCGCCGGATGGGCATGGGGATCGACAGGCTGACGATGTCGCCTGTTCTCCAGGTCCTCTTGATTAGGGCATAGCCCTTCTCGATCGGCGGGGTCACGAGCTTGTTGTTAAGCCGGATCACCACCGCCTGGTCATTCTTGTCCGCGAACCTGTAAAGCCCGCCCGGGACCGGCTCGTTCCGCGCCCAACCGGGGATGCGCACGGCCAGCGTGAAAGCGGCGATCCGGACCGGATTGATGCCGATCTTGACCAGGCCGTCCCAGGGATAGCGGGTTTCCTGGATGACCTCGACGTCCTTCTTGCCGCCGACGCCGATCTTCGCGGTGCTCGAGGCGAACAGGTTGACGTAGAGCGTATCTTCCGTCACGGCATAGACATATCCGGGGACGGAGGGCAGGAAACGGGTGACGTTCGGCGGGCAGCAAGCCACCTCGAACCAGGGACTGCGGAGGTACCCGCCGACGGACTCGAGCGGGTTCTGGTAGAAGAAGAGCATGCCGTCGAGCGACAGGCCCGAGATGAGCCCGTTGTACATGACCCTTTCCAGGACATCGATGTATTTTGCGTCGCCGTGGAGAAGGAAGAGCCTCTGGTTCCAGAGAACGTTCCCTATGGCCGCGCATGTCTCGGCATAGGCCGAATTCGGAAGTTCGTAGTTCTCGCCGAAACCCTCGACGATCCCGCGCGAGCCGACGCCTCCCGTCAAATACATCTTATTTCCGACGACGTTCTCCCATAGCCGATCGATGGCCTTGACGTACTCCGGGTAGCCGCCGAGCGCGGCCACGTCGGCCATTCCGGCGTACATATACATCGCCCGGACCGCATGGCCGACGGCCTCGTCCTGCTCGAGGACGGGCTTATGGTCCTGCATGTATTCCTTTTGGTTATAGAGGGCGAACGGCGAATCCCCGGGGTAAAGGTGGCCCTCGTGCGGAAGCCCGCGCTGGTCGAGGAAGAACTTCGCGAGTTCCAGGTACTTCGCGTTCCCGGTCACCCGGTAGAGCTTGGCCAGCCCGATCTCGACCTCCTGGTGGCCCGGCACGTCACGCCGCTTGTCCGGGCCGAAGGTCCGGACGAGCATGTCGGCGTTCTTGACCGCGATGTCGAGGAAGCTCTTCTCGCCCGTGGCCAGATAATGGGCGACGGCCGCCTCGAACATGTGGCCCGAGTTGTAGAGCTCGTGGCTTCCCCTGAGAAAATACCACCGCTCGGGACCGGCGCCCGGCGCCGGGTTCTTCGGATTCACGGTCCGGGCCGTGTAGAGATAGCCGTCCGGCTCCTGGGCCGCCCCGATGAGCTTGATTAGGTCGTCGAGCTCCTTCTTGAGGGCCGGGTCGGGGTGGAGGAGGAGGGAATACGATGCGCCCTCGATGACCTTGTAGACGTCCGTGTCGTTATAGCGTTTGCCAAGGTAGACGCCTTTCATCAACCCCGCGGCCTTCCGGAAATTGTCAACCCGTCCCGTCTCCTCGTTCTTCTTCATGGCGAACGGGATGGTCACGATCCGGTTTGTCTTCATCTTCGGCGCCCAAAACGCATCCGTGATCTGGACCTTGGTGAAGTCCACGGGCCTGATGGGGTAGTCCTTTTTCGCCGCGCTCCCTCCCTGGGAAAAGGCGAGGGCGGCCGCCAGAACGGACAGGCAGACGAAAGTGATGGGGGTCCTTTTCATCGCCATTCTCTCCTTGGCAATAATATACACTAGAAAGGAACTCATGGGGTAAATACGTCCAAAATAGCGGATAGGGCTCTTTCTTCTTAAGCGAAGATGCCGACTTCTAATGAAATAATGTCCTATCGGCAATTCTGCA
>Ga0315291_10006837_pt1 | contig 14150 bp, 12 predicted proteins | sample YL17G12_20_MG_FD_203070 | JGI IMG/M metagenome (GOLD analysis project Ga0315291, IMG submission 203070) | Sediment microbial communities from Yellowstone Lake, YNP, Wyoming, USA - YL17G12_20 | ecosystem: Environmental > Aquatic > Freshwater > Lake > Sediment | place: USA: Wyoming | collected...
CAAGTGCCCGCGGATGTGGACATACTGGTGGTAGTTGCGCCCCAGAACATGACCGACACGGAGCGTTATGCCATTGATCAGTACCTGATGCGTGGCGGCTCCGTTGTGGTCGCGGCCGGGAACTATGCCATCACTGCCGATCAGCTGGGCGGCGGGCTGGCCTTGATGCCCCTTGCGGATGGCATGCGCGACATGTTGTCCAGCTATGGCATCGACGTCGCAGAGTCGCTGGTGATGGATCCGCAGAATGAGTCTTTCCCCGTTTCGGTCGCCCGGAATGTAGGCGGTGTGCAGATCCAGGAACTCCGCGCCATCGACTATCCCTTCTTCGTGGACGTACGGCCCGATGGGATGGCCTCGCAGAACCCCATTGTCTCCAATCTGTCCGCCGTGACCATGAACTGGGCCTCACCGATCACTGTTGACGAGGAGAAGAACGCTGGACGGCAAGCAACGATTCTCCTCCAATCGACCGCGGGTTCGTGGACTCAGGCGGACTCCAACATCCAACCCGATTTCGACCTCTATCCCGATCTGGGCTTCCCTGTGGGCAGCGAGAGAAAGGCCTACCCGCTGGCCGTGTCTGTGCAGGGAGTCTTCGAGAGCGCCTTCAAGGGCAAGCCCTCACCACTGGTCTCAGGAGAGGGCGTGGAAGAAGGAGCTCCGGATGAGGGGGGTGCCATCACGACTCAACAGCCCATCCCCACCACGATCGAGGTCTCACCCGAGACATCTCGCTTGGTCGTCTTCGGCAGCGCCGAGTTTCTGGACGACATAGTCTTCCAGATCTCCTCGCAGCTAGCACCCGAGCGTTACCTGAGCAGCCTGAGACTGGTTCAGAACGCGGTGGCCTGGTGCACCGAGGATCTGGATCTTCTGGACATCCGGGCACGCGGAACCTACGCGCGGGTCCTTTCCCCCTTGACCGAGAGCCAGCAGTCCCTCTGGGAAGGCGCAAACTACGCGGTCGCCCTGGCAGGTGTCAGCGCGATCGGGGTGGTTGGGAACATCCGCCGCCGAAGGCAGCGACCGTTCGAACTGGTACCGTTGGAGAGCGCTGACACTTCAGCTTCAAAAGGAGCCCAACAATGAACCGTCTACAGCAGATCCTGGCCGGCATTCTAGCCCTTCAGATCGTGATCATTGCCCTGGCCTTCTGGCCCAGGGCGATAGCCTCCGGCGCAGGCGCGCCGGTGTTCTTGAACCTGGAGACGGGCGATATCGTCGCCCTGATCATCACAGACGCTGATGGCAGCAGCCTGGTGTTGCGGAAACAGGACGAGGGTTGGGTGCTTCCCGACGCGGATGGTTTCCCCGCCGATGCTGACAAGATCAGCCCCGTGCTCGAGAGAATCACCGGCCTCACCACCAGCCGACTGGTGACGCGGACCTCGGCCAGCCACAAACGCCTACAGGTCTCCGCCGATGACTTTGTGCAGCGCATCGATCTCGAGACGGCAAACGGGGAGCAGCATACGCTCTTCCTGGGGTCTGCGCCCCAGTACGGCGCGATGCACTTCCGAGTCGACGGACAGAACGAAACGTATCTGACTGGCGACTTCTCCACCTGGGAGACGAGGGCCCAACCGGCGGCATGGATCGATAGCTCCTACGTCAACCTGGATGAAGCCTCGGTCAGGAAGATGACCTTGGAGAATGCCAACGGTTCGTTTACCTTTGCCAGAAACCAAGACGAGAACTGGACCATGGCTGGATTGGGCTCCGACGAGACCCTGGACCAGGCCAAAGTGGACAGCCTGGTCAGTAGGGCCGCTTCCGTGAACATGGAGAGGCCCTTGGGGACAGAGGAGAAGCCGGAATACGGGATGGACCAGCCGAGCGCCGTCGTTCGGTTGGAGACCGCCGACAAGACGATAACCCTTCGCGTAGGCGTGCTGGACCCTGAAGAGCAAACCTACGTCATCAACTCGTCAGAGTCGCCCTATTACGTGCAAGTCCCCCAGTCCAGCGTTCAAGAACTGGTGGAAGAAACGCGAGACGGATTCCTCCAGCTACCTCCTACGCCCACCCCTGAGGGGCAGACAGGCTCGACGGGATAAGGGTGACGACTGGTTGCTGTGTAAAATGGCATGTATGTCCTACAATCCAAGGTAACGCCCGACAGCCGCACGGCTTCCGAACAGACACCTGTTGCCATCGTGGCGGGGCTCTGTCTGCAACAAGAGGTGGCCGCGCTCTGTAATCGTGTGGGAGCACGGTCCTGGAGCCACCTCAAGAGAGTCACGAGAGCCCTCTGCCATGCGGTGCAGAGAACGCTTCACTCGAAGGTGCGTCGTCAGGAGAATCGCAGTCCTGTTAGTAAGACGTCGCTGAAGGCTTCCGCCGCGCAGTTCTCCTGAGTTTGCCGAGCCCCCTTGTGGAGGACAGGCGCGAGTTCCAGGGCCGGGGAGCCCGCCAGTCCAAGGCCGTATCTAGGTTCAGTTCCCCTTCAGGCCATGCTCTTCCCGAGAGCAGGTTAGATACGGATCCCCACAGAGTACAGCTTCCGCGGATCTTGGGTCATCAGCAAGAGCCGGTGGGGTCCGCTCATCAGCTGGCACCCGACAATTCGACACTGACTGATCTATCCGTTGCGCTGGTATGACAGAGTTGCCTACCTGCCGGGTCCGCAGGTTTCGTATGGTTTAGCCCACGAATGGAACATGCGGCGCGCCTGCGAACCGATACCCGTGCATGTTACTACAGCTACGGAAGCCGTGCACAGCCGACCCTCGTGGTCAGTTGCCTCAGAGTCTCTCGCCGAAGCTTTGGTTGGTGGGCCAATGAGGGAGCAGGCGAGGGGAGAGACTCGAGGAGCTCGGCGCTGGCAACACTTGCCAACGGCATCGACATCAACGCATGACCCGCTTCACCTCAGGCAGGAGATGATCTTGCCGCAGACTCCATCTCTCCTCTGAGGAATGACCCTTCGGCATCGCTGAGTTGCCTGCCGACAAGTGCAAGGCTATAATCGCAGCCAATCCCAGCCGCCGCGGGTGCTCATTGGAGAGAGAGCAGCATCCGCAGAAGACGCATCGCTTGCGATGCATGGCTTCCCCGCACAACGGTGAGTGCGGCGGCCCCGCGATGGCGTTGAGCCCAGGAGGGCATATCACGGCCCCAGCAACCATCGTCGTTACAGTTCTCAGCATCCGAGCCGCACCGTACCTCGGATGCAGACATGACTACGAAACCTGCATCTATCGATGAGGTATACCACAGTCATTATCGGGGCCGGGCCAGCCGGTCTGTCCGCCGCGTACGAACTCACGAGGCAGGGTATCCAACCTGTTGTGCTGGAGCAAGCAGACAAGGTCGGCGGAATAGCCCGAACTGAGGTCTACGAGGGTTATCGCTTCGACATAGGTGGCCATCGCTTCTTTAGTCGGGACCAGGGCGTGCAGCAACTGTGGCAACAGATGCTGGGGCCTGACTTCCTGAAGGTACCTCGCCTATCACGTATCTCCTATGACGGTCGCTTGCTCCATTACCCACTCGAGTTTTCCAACGCTCTTTCCAACTTGGGCATCCTCGAAAGCACCAAGATCGTGCTCAGTTATCTCAAGGCGCGATTCTGGCCACACCGGGAAGAGAAGACATTCGAACAGTGGGTGACCAACCGACTGGGACGGCGACTCTACGAAAGCTTCTTCCGGCCCTATACCGAGAAAGTGTGGGGCATCCCGTGCACCGAAATCGAAGCCGACTGGGCGGCTCAGCGCATTCAGGGCCTGTCACTTCGAACGGCTCTGGCCAACGCCCTCTTTGGCACCGGCGCTGCTGACACGCTGATCAGCGAATTCCAGTATCCCGTGCTCGGCCCAGGGATGATGTGGGAGCGCTTCAGGGAAGTAGTCGAGAGCCTGGGTGCCGAAGTCCGGCTGAGGACCAAGGTCGTGCAGCTTGAGATGCAGCGACATCGTGTCGAGACTGTGGTGGCACGGCGTGATCAGAATGAGGTCAAGATTGCCGGAGATAACTACATCTCCAGCATGCCCCTGAACGAACTGCTCGCCGCTATCAGCCCTCCTCCGCCTGAAGATGTGCTGGAGGCCGCGCGCAGGCTCCGATACCGAGCTTTCGTGTTGGTCGGACTTATCCTTGACCGCGGAGATCTCTTTCCAGACCACTGGATCTACGTCCACAATCCGGACGTCAGAGTGGGGCGCTTACAGAACTTCAAGAACTGGAGCGCCGCTATGGTGCCCGACCAGGGCAAGACGAGCCTGGGGCTCGAGTATTTCTGTGATGAGGGGGATGAGATCTGGGCGATGCCCGATCAACAGCTGATAGACTTGGCAGCGGCTGAACTCGTCCGTCTGGGACTTGCCGACTCTGGGGAAGTAGTAGGAGGGGTCGTTTTCCGACAGCCCAAGGCCTATCCGGTCTACGATCGCGGTTATCGCGAGCGTTTGGAGGTCATCCAGCGCTTTCTGGCGACGGTGGACAACCTCCAAACCATTGGGCGCAGCGGGACGCATCGCTACAACAACATGGACCACTCCATGCTGTCAGGCATGGCAGCAGCGAGGAAGCTGTTGGTCAAAGCGACTGACCTCGCGCCCGGGAGCAGCTGAATGGAGATCACGCCATGCTCCAGGGACTGATTAGTGGAGCCTACAGAGCGATAAGGGCCTTGGTCACGCGAAGCGTAGCCATGGAGTGCGATCGGATCCCCTTCCGATTCCAAGAGGTACCTGCCAAGTGGAGAAGGCACCCAGAGAGATCGCCCCGCTTGCGGAGGACTTGCTGGTTGGCAACTAGCAGAACCGGCATCAAGGGGCGCCACGTCAGATCCTTGTCCGCAGCGGAGAAGGCGCCCATGGAAACTTACGGAGCAGGAGGTTAACAATGTCCACGTTGAGACAGAAGGTCCAACTGCTGAGGGGCCTGATCGACGGCGAGATTGCGTATACCGGACCGTTCTACGTACAAGTGAATCCCACGAACCTCTGCAACTTGCGGTGCCACGGCTGCCTATATCATTCATCGAAGATGAGGGGCGTCTCGCCTACTGTTGGTGACGTGAGGTACATGCCCCTTGATCTTGTCGAGACGCTGTGTGAGGAACTACCTAGTGTGGGCACCCACGAGGCGATCATCTGTGGTGAGGGAGAGTCTCTGCTGTACCCTCACTGGTTTGACATGGTTTCGTCGTTCAAACGCGCGGGACTCCGCATGCAGCTCTTTACCAACGGCACCCTACTGGACGAATCCACCGCAGAACTGCTCCTGGATTCGGGGCTTGATGTGCTCAACGTGTCCTTGTGGGCGACCTCCACAGAGGAATACGCGAAATGCTACCCCGGCACCGACCCCGAGAACTTTCGAAAGACTCTTGATGGTATCAGACTGCTGACCGGGCTCAAGGCCAAACACCAGACTCCTCTCCCAACCGTGGTCCTCGCCGGGCCCCTCAACCGGTACAACTACACGAGTATTGACAAGAGGATCGCTCTAGCGGACGAAGTTGGCTGCGATGGCGTCCGCTTTTCCCCCTTCGCGGACTGGACGGGAGAATTCGCCTCGGCCACCGTTCCAGATGAGGAGATCGAGACCGTGTGCGAGGATCTGGCAAACTCCAAGAGGGTCCTGGAATCCCTCTCTTTGAGTCATAATTTGGACGAAGCCCTCCTTCGCTACCGGCTGGGAGGGGAGGTCTGGCTCCATGTTCCCTGTTACGCCGGCTGGTTCTATGCCAACATAAGCTTTGACGGCCTGGTTAAGCCATGCGGGAGATGTCCCACTCCCCTGGGTAACCTCCATGAAAGTAGCTTCGAGGACATCTGGAATGGCCCAAAGTACCGAGCGTTCCGGGCCAAGGGTTTGACGACAGGAGGCTTGGCATCGCTACGTGAGCAATGCGACTGCAGTTGGTGCTGCTACGCCAAAGACAACTATAAGGTTCACCGCTACTTCCGATGGATTGCTCCCCTGCTGAGGCGGACCGCATGAACAGGGATCTTCCTCGAAAGGGCCTCAATGCTCTGGTATCTCTGGCCACGCGGCGTGTAAACATCGAGTGCGATCGTATGCCGTTCGTGTTTGAGCAGGTGCCCATGCGTAAGATCCTGAACTGGATTCTGGTTGAGGCCTCGATCCTGGTCAAGCCGGAGAAGCCTTGGGGATGGCCCACCCATGTCCAGATTGAGCCTACCACTCACTGCAACCTGGAGTGTGTCCTCTGTCCGGTCACCGAGGGTCTAGGGCGGCCTCCGAGGCACATGGGTTTGCGCACTTTCCAGAAGATCATCGACGAACTCGGGCAACATCTGTTCATCATCTTGCTGTGGGATTGGGGCGAGCCCTTTCTCAATCCCTCTATCTACGATATGATCTCCTACGCGAAAAAGCGCAAGATTGGAGTCATATCCAGCACTAACGGCCACGTTTTCGCCACGGGAGATCACGCAGAACGGCTGGTTGACTCGGGGATAGACTACATCATCGTCGCCGTCGATGGTGTAACCCAGGCAACATACGAGCAGTACCGCCAGCGCGGTGATCTGGCGACGGTCAAGGCTGGCATCAACAGGATTGTGCAGGCAAGACGTGCCCTGCATTCCAGCACACCCCTTGTCAACCTGCGCTTCATTGTCATGAAGCACAATGAGCACGAGATCCCTCAGTTGCAGGAATTCTCCAGGTCGCTTGGTGTGGACGCGCTCACCCTTAGAACGTTGTGCACATATGATGACGGGGAGTATTGTGTCACCGAGGTCGACGGTAGTGCCTTCGTCCCCGAGAATCCGTCCTACCAGCCGTTCACACTTGACCCACTGAGCCAGTCGCGCATCCGCCGGAAGGTGAACCCCTGCAAGGTGCTGTGGAACAACCCGGCCATCCACTCTGATGGCAAGGTGTTCCCCTGCACCTTCGATCCCCACGGCCGCGTCCCTCTCAGTGACATAGAAGAGAGCAGCTTCGCAGACATCTGGTGGGGGCCAAGCTACCGGGCACTGCGTCGCAAGTTTCGCGAGAATCACCGGCACCTGGCCTTGTGCCGCGACTGCACCTACTCCTTCGAGGGTGGATCCATGGGTGAGGAAAGGGACCGGGAGGCCTACTTCTTTCGCTCAGAATGCCAGGCCGGGGGAGTTGAGACGGGGACAATGCAGCTGAGACCACGGGCTTGAGCCTCCGCGACGATTTGGCGGGATTGCGAATGCAGGTGGTTTGTGGAAACGAGACCCAAGTCCATTCGTGACCGTGCGCCGGAGCTATCAGCGATCATCATCACACCTGACTGTTATGCCACGATCGCCCGCTCGGTCGCCTGTCTCGGCGCACAGTCCGTTGCCGAGAAGCTAGAGGTCGTGATCGTAGCCCCTTCGGCCGACCAACTGGGGACTCACGATCTCGAGCTACAGCCCTTCCACAGCTATCAGGTTGTGGAAGTTGGGGAGATCGCGTCGGTAGGTGAGGCCAACGCTGCGGGCGTTCGCCGAGCACGAGCCCCGGTGGTGGCCTTGGTAGAGGAGCACTCCTACCCCCAACCAGGCTGGGCTGAGGCCTTGATTGAGGCACATCGTCAACCCTGGGCTTCGGTGGGACCGGTCGTAGGTAACGCCAATGGGGACTCGTTGGTCGCCTGGGCCGATTTTCTCATCGCCTACGGCCCCTGGATGGACGCTTACCGCGGCGGAATACGGGACCTACTGCCGGGCCACAATAGCAGCTACAAGCGAGCGCTGCTTCTGGACTACGGACCCGACCTGCAAGCCATGTTGGAGTCGGAGGTCGCCCTCCACTTGGAGCTGCGAACCAAGGGCCACCAGCTCTACCTGGAGCCGGCGGCTAGAATCACACACTTGAACTTCGAAAGGCTCCCTGTTTGGACTAGGGCACAGTACCACGCCGGACGCGCCTTTGCTGCTGCTCGCTCCGAGCGCTGGTCTCTGCCTCGGCGCTTGCTCTACGCGGGCGCCGGGCCGCTCATTCCTCTGGTGCGCCTGAGCCGCATCCTGGGCCAGCTGCGCGGCTTAGGGAGACCGCCCTTACCCTTTCCAGCCGTCCTTCCAGCACTGCTCTATGGACTGGCGATCAGCGCGGTCGGCGAAATCGCAGGCTATGCCCTAGGCGCAGGAGTTTCTGTTGAGAGGCTAAGGGATCTCGAGTTTCACCGTGCCCGACACCTCAAGGCACAGCGGCAGCCCTCCAAGCCCGAGAGCTAGGCCTCGAGCTACGCTATAGTCGTGTAGTGCACCGACGAGGCAGGGTCGCTCCGGCCGCGGGGCAAGACCCTTGAGGAAGCTCTCGGGGTTGACGGTTCTGTGCTATTGGATCATCCATGGCCAAACTAGAACTGAGGGACTCGCTGGCAGCACGGACGAGGACGACCACCCTCGCGATGCGCATGTGGTGGACTGGCCACGGGAATGCCGTTCTTCGCCTGGCGTGCGCGGCTATGGCGCTTCTCGCAGTGTTGAAACTGGGAGACGAGTTTCGCCGATTGCTGTTGGATCCAGGCCACAACGGCGCCGTGGACACGAGAATACTGTCTCAACTAGTACATGAGTGGTTTGAAGGTAGGCCCTTGTACCAAGAGCTAGACACGGCGATCCAACCGCCCGCCACCTACGTGCTGCTCTGGCCTTTTCTTGGCTGGCTAGGCTTCACGCCCGCGCGCTGGCTCTGGGCCGTCACCTCCGTCGCGGCGCTCGGCTGGTTAGTCCGCTTGATTGTCCAAGAAAGCGGCGCAGTCACGCGTCTGGAGTGTGTCTTCGTAGCCCTGTTAGCGCTCTCGATGAACGCGACGGGAGTGGTGATCGGGAACGGTCAGCCTATTCTACATATACTTCCCATGCTCTTGTGCGCGCTGCTCCTGCTCCATCGGAACCCTCGGCGGTGGCACGTCCGCCTGCTGGCGGTGGGCATGCTGCTCTTCGCCCTTGTGAAACCGACCATAACGGCACCCTTTTTGTGGATCGCGCTCTTCGCTGGCTGCGGTCTGCTGACCACCGCCCTGATCATCCTCGGATACGCAGTGCTAACCCTCTTTGCGGTGTTCTTCCAAGAGTCCACGGTCACGGTGTTGGCACAAGGGTGGATGGAGCGTGCGACGGCGGTCGCGGGAACGGGAGGATATGCAAACCTGCACAGGTGGCTTGCCTCTCTTGACTTGCAGGAATGGACCCTTGGGGCGTCGTTGCTGGTGTTCGCGGCTCTGGGCTTCTGGACTTATGAACACCGCAAAGGGGACTTCTGGATTCTCCTTGGGGTCACGGCTCTCGTGGCCCGTATGTGGACCTATCACCGCGTATATGATGACGTCTTGGTCTTGCTGCCGATGGTGGCCCTCTTTCGCATCGCCAAGAGGGAAGCCGCATCTCAAGGCGCCAGTGTGGCTGCCGGTTTGCTCCTGGCGGCGACGATACTGGCCATGCTCGCACCAGCTCGGTGGGAGCACTTCGCGTGGCCATGGTCTTTTGCATTCACGGGTGGGCACACGCTGGTGTGGATCGTTGTTTTGGGCTTCCTTCTGGATCGGGCGCGGCGTGACCACAAGGCCGAGGTCTGAGTGACAGATTCGCAGCCCGTGCATCACGCCCAAGAATTGTTCGAAGGGACGGTCGGTGTCTTCCTGGCCGAAGCTCTCGTCCTGCCCACAGGCCTTCTCGTGGCAGCCTTTCTTACGCGGCGTCTCGGTCCGGAGGGCTACGGCCTGTTCGTCCTCTCCATCACGCTTGTGATGTGGATGGAATTCACAATTGCGTCGATCTTCTCCAGACCCACAATCAGGTTTCTCGGCGAGTCGGAGGATTGGCAGCCCATCGCGACGACAGTCGTAAGGGCATATCTGCTGGCCAGTTGCGTGGGCCTGCTTGTGCTGTGGGTCGCGGCTGCTCCCATCGCGCGATTGCTTGACGAGCCCAGACTGGCAGGTCTCTTAAGGCTGCTCGCGCTCGATGTTCCTGTTTACGGTTTGGCGCACTTGCACCGGGACGTCTTGGTGGGGATCGGTCGTTTCAAACAGCGCGCTCTGGCCAGCGCTGGCAGGTGGATCTCGAGGCTGTTCCTGGTCGTCCTGCTGATTCAGCTGGGACTTTCCGTGCCCGGTGCGCTTCTGGGCACCATCGGCGCCTCGTTGGTGGAACTAATCATTGCCCGTGTCTATGTTCGTCCGTCCCTGTTCGCCGCCAGCGCATTTGCCACCCGACGGCTGTGGGGCTATGCCGCGCCGCTTTTTCTGTCTGCGCTGGCCATGCAGCTCTTTAGCAAGATAGACCTGTGGGCAGTCAAGGCTTTGGGCGGAACCGCGAGCCAGGCAGGCATCTACGGGGCGGCACAGAACCTATCACTGGTACCTGGCGTATTCTCCCTCTCCTTTGCACCGCTTCTGCTCTCGGCCCTGAGCCAAGCGATAGGCTCCGGCAATATCGATGTGGCCCTCAAACTGGGCAGGAGTGCGTTGCGAGTGGTCATACTCATGTTACCCCTTGCGGGAATGACTGCCGGAGCTGCTCCCGAGATCGTCGTCCTGGTTTTCGGCCGAGCATTTCTTCCTGCCGCGCCACCCCTCGGTCTGTTGATCTTCGGCGCCGTGGCCGCGGTAATGATCTACGTCGCAGCTGCCATCCTCACTGCCGCTGGCAGGCCGGGCTGGGTCCTTGCGGTGACCTGGCCGCTGCCCCTTCTGGCCGTCGGCGGGCACCTATTCCTTATCCCTCGTCTGGGCCTCGTTGGGGCCTCTGTCGTGACGACTGTCCTCGCCGCGTTGGGCGCTCTTGGGGCTGTTGGGGCTGTGCACCGCATTTGGCGGGTCGCTCCACCTGCCGGCACCGTGGCTCGAAGCACCTCGATCTGTGTGCTTGCCTATGGCTTGTCTGCTTGCTGGACGACCTCTGGCCTGCTCCTGCTACTGAAGCTACCAGTGGTCCTCGCCCTAATCGTGGCTGCCTTTGTGCTGTTGGGCGAATTCAGCAGCAGCGAAATCGCTGCGGCCCGTGCGCTGCTGCTAAGGCGACCGCTGGCCGAGGGAGAGCCGCGCGCGCCGTAGTAGAGCAGGGGCAACCGTGATTCATCAGGACTTGGAAGTCATAGACGCCTGACCTCTACCACGAGATAGTGTATGCGCGCCGTCAGCTATGGCTTGACTGGAAAGCTCAGAGGTACGGCCAATCGCACCCGGGGCGAGGTGACCCAGATGTCCAAGCGCGCTATGCTTCGACTGGGCATCGTGCCGCCCCCTTTTCGCGTTTCCATCGACATCACTGATCGATGTAATTTCCGGTGCCCTACGTGCTCGAAGTGGCGGCATCCACCGTCGCCTGAGGAACTGACCCTCGATCAATGGCAGCTCGTCCTAGACCGGCTCCGTGGGGTGCCCCTCTTGCGGGAAATCACCATCGCGGGAGGGGAGCCACTCACGCGTGCAGATGTGCTCCAAATCATCGGGCTTGCCGAGGAACGGGGGTTTCGCACCCATCTGATCTCCAACGGCTGGTTGGTCGATGAAGGTCTCTTGAAGGAAGCTGGGGACATCGGACTGGACACTTTGATGATTTCGCTTAACAGTCTCGCGGAGTCGGTCCACGACGACAGTCGCGGCAAGGCGGGCAGTCACGATCGGATCATGGGCCTGGTGGAGGCCTGGCGTGCGGGGGACCGCAGGACCAAGCTGTGCCTCTCGACCGTTGTCCTGGAACCCAATTGTGGAGAGCTGGCGAGCTTGGCTCGGTTCGCAGCGGACAAGGGCCTCACCGGGATTATGTTCCAGGTCCTGCTTCCCACGGAAGTTCACTACTGCTTTGCCGCGGAGCCCAGCATGCCGCCACCCGCGGCCGCCTGGTATGAGAACGACCCGCTTTGGGTCAGAAGCCTGGATACCCTGCGCCGCCAAGTCACTGAACTGCTTGTCTTGCAGGGGAAGGGCTACCCGATCTTCAACCCCCCTTCGCAACTCAGAAGGTTCGTGACCTACTACGAGGATCCACGACGGGCAGCCACCACACCATGCCTGGGCACTCTCTCCAGGTTGCACATCGATCCAGTCGGCCAAATGAGGCTGTGCTACGGATATCCTCCCATCGGTAGCATTCTGCACGAAGACCCGCGTCAAGCGTGGAGGGGTGAGCAGGCTAGGCAGATACGTCGAGCCAGCAGAGAGTGCGCCCGCCCGTGTCGTATGCTAAACTGCAACCTGTGAGTTTGCTGCAATGAGGTCGGCTGGTTCGGGAGTTCCTGGTGATCGGAGAACCGTCCTTCTCGATAGTAGTTCCCACATACAACCGCGAAGAGAAGCTGGCCCCCTGCCTGAAGTCGCTGGCCCATCTCCGCTATCCCCGCCACAGCTTCGAGGTGATCGTGGTCAACGATGGCGGTGCGGCGCCCGACACAATGGCCGGCTCCCTTGGGAGAGACCTCGATGTGAAGCTGATCCACCAGACACACGCAGGCTCCGCTGCTGCCCGCAACACCGGCGCCGCCCGCGCCAGGGGCCAGTTCCTGGCCTTCACCGACGACGACTGTGTGCCTGATCCCAATTGGCTGACCGCCCTGGCTAGGCGCTTCTCGGCTACGCCTGATCACCTCATCGGTGGGCGGACGCTGAACGCTTTGCCTCACAACCTCTTCTCAACCGCGAGTCAGTTGCTGGCCACCTATCTATACAGTTACTACAACGCCGACCCCGCGAACGCGCGCTTCTTCACCTCCAACAACATGGCTCTGTCTGCGGACCGCTTCCGCAGGATTGGCGGATTCGACGCCACCTATACTCGCACCGCCGCAGAAGACCGCGATCTGTGCGATCGCTGGCGGTACCATGGGTACCAGATGACCTACGCGCCGGAGGCAGTGGTGTGTCACGCCCATGACCTGACCTTCCGCACGTTTTGGCGGCAGCACTTCAACTACGGCCGCGGAGCCCACCAATTCCATCAGGCGCGTTCCCTGCGCGATCAGAAACCGATCAAGATCGAGCCGCCGTCTTTCTACACGAACATGCTGCGGTACGCCTTTGTACACCCAGAAAGTCACCGACCGGTCCTCCTGGCCGCCTTGCTGCTGCTATCGCAAGCAGCGAATGCCGCCGGGTTCTTCTGCGAGAAGCTAAACCGACCCAGATATCAGCACGGGGAAACGTAGCGCTGCTACCATGCCAGTTGATGCTCCCCGTCCTTCAGCGTGTAGCGCGAAGCAGCCAAGCAATGTACCCTTTCCACACCCGCGGCCTCACCAGAACCGGCCGAGCGCACAGTGGTCGAGATTGGATTCTCTCAGTTCGCTTCGTCGTCGCACAGCGTAGACTGCGAGCTTGTCTGACTTCGAGGGAAAGGTGACGTGAACCTGTCCGTCGTCATCCCGGTCCACAATGGCGGTGAGAATCTGCGCCTCTGTCTGGAGGCATTGGCACAGTCTACTCGTCTGGCAGACGAGATCATCGTCGTGGACGACGCGTCAACTGACGGCTCTGCCAACTTGGCGCACAGGTTCGGCGCGAGTGTCATCCGCCTGCCTGGCCCGCCACGGGGTGCGGCTATGCCACGCAACCGTGGTGCTGCCATCGCCTCAGGAACCGTCCTCGTATTCCTTGATGCCGACGTATCCGTGCATCCTGATACACTTGCCGTACTGGAGGAAACCTTGAGCCAGCACGACGATGTGGCAGGCCTGTTTGGATCGTACGATGACCATCCGCTGGCTCAAGGCCTCGCGACACAGTACAAGAACTTACTGCACCACTACGTCCATCAGCACGGCCGCCGCGAGGCATCCACCTTTTGGACCGGCTGCGGCGCTATCCGACGCGAGATATTTGAAACCATCGGCGGATTCGATGAAAGCTTCAGGGTGATCGAGGACATAGAGCTGGGTACCCGCCTGCGGCGCGCTGGCTACCGGATCTGGCTCTGTCCCGACGTGCAGGTCACCCACCTCAAGCGCTGGACCCTCGGGAGCCTGCTCCGGTCCGACATCTTCGATCGCGCCATCCCCTGGAGTCGCCTCGTTCTTCAGAACGCCCATCTGCCAGCGGTACTGAATCTCGATTTCCGCAGTCGGTGGAGCGCCTTGGCCGTGTGGGCGGCTCTCCTCTTGGTAGCGCTCGCCTGGTGGTGGCCCTGGGCTGCCGTGGGTACGCTCCTCTGTCTGGTCGTGGTGGGAGCGCTGAACGCCGATCTCTACCGCTTCTTCTGGCGCCAAGGGGG
>Ga0315291_10006839_pt1 | contig 14149 bp, 10 predicted proteins | sample YL17G12_20_MG_FD_203070 | JGI IMG/M metagenome (GOLD analysis project Ga0315291, IMG submission 203070) | Sediment microbial communities from Yellowstone Lake, YNP, Wyoming, USA - YL17G12_20 | ecosystem: Environmental > Aquatic > Freshwater > Lake > Sediment | place: USA: Wyoming | collected...
CCCCAATAGTGTAGCCCATATCCGTTTACGCGAATTAGATAAAACTTACAAAGGAGGTCAGTAATGAACTTGTTTAAAACACTTTTCGACGGAAAAAGCGGTGACGCGCCTTCAGACACCCTTACAGTTGCTATAGCTAGAGCGAAAGATGTTCTGCGTTTAGATGAGGACGATCTCGCCGATGGCGGTTTGAAGAAGCGCGAGGATATAGTAGGCGTTCTGAACAACCTTCAGGCCGCTAAAGCCGCGTTGCGGACTGGCGTAGATATGGAAGGCAGGCGAATCTCTCCTCGAGAGATTGGCATTGGACTCAGCCTGATGTTAGCTGATATGCGTGCTCATGGTTCATGGTTTCGGTTACATGTGAATGCAAGTGACAAGGCACGCAGAGCACTAGACGCCCTCAAGGAAGCTGTTGAAGTTTCCGCGAAGTCGATGATTTGAATATAAATAGTTGTCTGTGTTGTCTTCAAATTGAGCTAATATTACAGCATTCGCTTTCGCCGCATTGCCTCTTCAAGGACATTGAGTGATTCGTATTTGTACGTCGACTCGGCTAATGTAAATGCAGTTTGTCCATTCTCATTTGAAACGTAGGGGTTAGCGCCCGCCTCGAGCAGGATCTTCACCATAGAAGGATTATCTTTGTTATTACGATCAAGGGCATAATGGAGCGCAGTGTCGCCAAAATTATTCGTGGCATTTGGGTCAGCACCCGCTTCGAGTAGTGCCTTGACTATCTCAGTTCGATGTGATAATGCAGCGTTCATCAGTGCAGTCCAACCATTTATGTCCCGGACGTTGGGGTTAGCGCCAGCTGAAAGTAGCATTTTTGTCACCTGAAGATGACCTCCAGAAGCTGCTGTCTCCAGCGCTGTTATACCGGCTGATTTTTCCTGAGCGTTGGGATTAGCGCAAGCTGCGAGCAAAGCCTTTACCACCTGAAGATGACCCTCACCAGCCGCCGCCATCAACGGGGTATAATTGTATCTAACAAAACGCCTACCGTTAGGATTTACACCCGCCTGAAGAAGCGCCTGAACCTTATCAAGATTGCCCTTCGAGGAGGCTTCATGAAGTTCACGCATTTTTTTAGTCCACGGGAGCCAATTCAAAAGTCCACTTAGCATAAATGCTAACCATCATTTCTTGGAATTATTATACCATAATTCTGTGAAAAATCCAGCAACAAAAATAAAAAATCCAAATAATATATTAGCTATTCCAAAGAATTAATTCAAGAATTTTTTCAAAAAAATTAAAAATATAGTTTATAATCCTGTATATCTCTCACCCCAAAAAATTTTGGTTACCTCCTTGACAAACATTTGTCACTTTCTATACAGTATTAAATATTATAAGGCAGTATTGAGAATAGTTTTAAAGTCGATAAAATGCTATAATATTATTTTTTGAAGAACGGGAGGTGATGAAAAATGGCAGATGCCATACCAATTGACCCGTCTTCTGGAGATTGGTACAAGCGAGGGATGGAACATCTCCAACGGGGTAATAAAGTTAAGGCTCTCCTTTGCTGGGAAAGATACATCGCGCTGGAACCAAATTCAAGCAATCGTTCAAACATAGATGGACTCCGGTCAACCTTTCACGATACCGAATGGAATAGATACACAATTGTGAAACAGAACATTGACATGCATCTCGAGGATTTTCCTGGCAAGATAGGGATTCTGCATTTGTTCAATTTGCCCGGCCTGCTAGGGATAGAGTCTGTTGACATATCATTGCTGAATCAAATGGCGCATGGGAGCAAATAGGTAGAAAAGGTATGCGAAGACAACTTGCGCTGCTTGGCTCCTAAGAACATTTGAGGGACATACTGACAGCGTGCTTTCAGTTGCCATCAGTGCGGATGGCAGGTTCTGGCTCTCAGGGAGTAAAGATAACACCCTCAAGCTCTGGGAGCTTGCCACCGGGAGATGCTTGCGGACATTTGAAGGGCATACTAATTATATAAATTCAGTTGCCATAACTCCAGATGGAAAGAGAGTACTCTCAGGAAGTGAAGACAAAACACTTATCCTCTGGTATCTTGACTGGGATTATGAGTTTCCTGAGCCTGCAGATTGGGATGAGGGTGCGCGATTATATTTAGAAATTTTCCTCATTCTTCATTGTCCTTATGGTGAGGATGGAATAAGTCGTGTTGGTAAGCCTTTGTGGAACGAAGCTGATTTCGAGAAATTGCTTGAGGATTTGAGTTATCGTGGTTATGGTTGGTTGCGTCCTGAAGGTGTTCGTCGTGAACTGGAAGAAATGACTGCCAATTGGCAAGGACCACCGCAACTGACAAGAGAAAGTGATTAATTATGGATGAGATAAAACCAGATATGTCTCTACGTATTGTTGGTGGAATTGGGGGATATCCGCTTAATATGTATATCAAGTTCGTGCAATTAATTCGGTCGAATCGATTGCATTCTGTATGGTTAGCTAATGTCAATTCCGAAGAAATTATTGCAAAAGTTGCAGCGCCTAAACTGGAGCATAACGCATACGAAGGAATTAACGGAATTAAGAAATGGTATGAAAAGCCCAGGCATATTTCACTAAATGATGAATTATTGTGGTTGAATGGGTATGGAGTATTTTATGACTCAGCCCTTTTCAGAGCTACTCCCCAAGCCAAAGGTCTTGAGATGATACCTGAAGATTGGGCTTTCAGAAGTATTGATGAAAACTTACCCAATGAGATTATACAATGGCAGGCATCTGAGATGAATAAAACACATGGTGTTTTCCCTCGGAATATAGATTGCTATGAGATTGAAGGTGGTAGATGGTGCTTGGTGCAACCTTTCCTAAAGGCAAAAAACCTTGCGCAGATTATGTATGAAGAATACTCAATTGTTCCCGGCATCCTTTTGAAACTAGCTGTTAAGCACCATGTCCTCCATAGCACGTGGGGATATCATCAGGACTTGAAACCTGAGCATGTTCTTATAAGCAGCGATGGTGATATCACTCTGATAGACCCTGGATTCCGTAAATTATCTGAACAAAAAAAGACACTGTCATCGCGTTTTGGCTATCCCGATAAAATGTTCATAACCACTCCAAGATATTATCCCCTTTTTCGATATTCTCTGGATGATTGTCAAGCTATGGCGGTCATCATTTACGAGTGGTTAGTAAAGAAGCATCCTTTTGATGGTCGGTTTTGGGACGACTTTCCAAAAACCATTGACGATAGAAGTGTCCCAGAAGGCGGCGCATATACGGAAGATGAACTTTGGCTAAGCAGGATGGGATTTGTCAACTCTATACCAAGATTTGAGGACAAAATTCCCGAGCCTTGGTGGAATCTATTATTAGATTTGCTTCGCTTCAGAATAAGCATGGAAGAAACCGCCCTTCGAATTATGGATATAATGACTAAAATAGAGAAAACAGAATAAGATGAACGAAACGAAGCAAAAAAGGGAACTGTGAGAAGATGAAATAAATATAAGGTTTATATTATGCTGCGGTCGACTTATAAGTATCCATTTGAATGGAAAGTGTTTGATTGGGCAATGAGATTTTCGGATAAAATGACAGGCGAAAATCGAGGATTTTTTATTGAATTCGGGCGAGGTGGTGACGTCATAGCTGTAATCTTCAGTATTACGACGCGTCAATCTATTGCTCCCCAGAAGAACACCCTTACTGAGAAGGCTGATGCATGGTTATTTTATGACCCATTTGATGCACCGGAGTATGCTTATATTGAGTGGAAAAATATTACTCGAGAAACAATGGAACGAATTCTCGGTGAGACTTTTGCTGAAGAAGACTTTATGCCAATTTTATACAGAAGTCAGGAAGAATGTAAAGAGTGGCCTTCTACCTGGCAAGTAATGTTTTAATGAAGGGAAATTTGATAATATGGTAAAAACAGATAATCAGAAAGGAGCAGGAGCAGAAGACCGGAAGATAATTATTGCTGCGGGGCTTACTGACCCGGGTAAGGTACGCTACCATAATGAGGATGCTTTCTCAATTTCTGAGGATCTGGGATTGTTTATCGTCAGTGATGGTATGGGTGGTCATCAGGCAGGTGAAGTAGCTTCGGAAATAGTAGTTAAATCTTTACCGATACAGATAGCAACAGCTTTATCATTTACGTCAAACCTCAATGATAATAATTTAGTAGCTGTTTTGCGACAAGCAATTGGCGAACTACATAGCCAAATATACAAAAAAGCAAAAGAAGTTATAAAAATAAAAGATACCGGAGCAACTATTGTTGCGTGTCTTATACAGGGAAAAGTGGCGGCTATCGCTCATTTAGGTGATAGCCGGGCTTACCTTATGAGGGAAGGTGTACTTGAGAGGCTTACAGATGACCATACGATTGTTGGGCTTTTGCTTCAACTTGGGCAGATTACAAATAAGGAAGCTAAGACGCATCCATCGCGACACATATTAACTCGTTATGTTGGTATGGAGAATTACTTAGAACCTGATATGCAGTTGTTAGAACTCAACGATGGTGATAGATTGCTTTTATGTACAGACGGTCTGACTAATATGGTAAATGAAAACCGGATTGCAAGTATCTTGTTGCGGGAATCAGATATAAAAATAGTCTGTGAAAATCTGGTTTATGCGGCAAATGAAGCCGGGGGTAAAGATAACATTACAGTTTTAGTCGTGCAGTATGGTGATTGGAAGCAACACCCTGAAAAAATGAAGAAAAGAGTCGCGGTGAAACGAGCTGTTGGATTACCCTTAAAAAAGAAAGGGGAATACAAAGATAATGCATTATCTTCGAAAGAAATTTCCCCACAAGAATAGTTTATTGAGAAAAAAAGGTAATCTTGATTAACTTCGAAAATATTAAGCTTTGACCACGTTTTAATTTATTGATAAAAAAAATATACTATTTATCTTATATCAAAATGATACTTTTAAAAATATTATAGCAGCTGGAAAGGGGGATTGATCTAATTAAAACTAACTTTATTTTTTGTGTTTGGTTATTCAGAACTTTCAACAAGAACAGAAGATATAAAGGAGAGGTACGATGAGAGTAGAGCTCGAAGTGGTTTCAGGTGATATGAGGGGAAAAATTTTTGAATTTGAGGAACCAAGGGGGTTTATCTTTGGTCGTGCGCCGGATTGTGATTGTATTGTGGATAAAGATCCTACCTTTTCTCGTCATCACTTCCTCTTGGAAATAAACCCTCCTAATGTGATGCTTAAGGATTTAGGTAGTCTCAATGGGACCTATGTGAATGATATAAAATATGGGGGGCGACCGAAAGACGTTGCTCCGGAGAATGCCAAGTGTAGCGAGCCTATAGCTCTACGAGATGGTGACTATATTAAGTCTGGCTATCACGAACTTGTCTTGAGAATCGAGGGTCCCACAGTTTGTGTGGACTGTGGTAAAGAAATTCCATCGGCACAGCGTAAAGCAGCCGAGTTTGTCGGAGGCTCATATCTTTGTGCGGATTGCCGTAGGCGCGAAGAAGAAAAGCAACAATTTGCAAAGAAAGCTAAAGAACCTTTGCGAATTAAACTAGCACCTGAAGAAATAAAACTCAGCATTGACCAACGTATGAAGGCAGAAAAAGACCCAGCAGCAGTTATTGAAGAAATTATTAAACTTTTTTTGGCTGCCCAAGGCAAAGAAGAGACACCTGAGATTCAAGGTTATAACATTGAACAAAAGCTTGGCCAGGGTGGCTTTGGGGCTGTATATGCCGCAATACGTGTAACGGATGGAAAAAAAATAGCATTAAAAACGATGCTACAAACCAGGAAACCGGATAAAAAGCAATTACTGATGTTTGAGCGAGAACAACAGATTGCTAAACAATTAAGGCATCCAAATATAGTACATTGCGAAAAAGTGAGTCAATGGAAAGACATTCATTTTATAGAGATGGAATATATGGGTGGGGGTTCAGTTGGAGATTGTTTAGCAAGAAAGGGTAAGTTATCACTTGATGAGGCAGCATCAATTATGATTCAAGCCCTTGAAGGACTTGCATACGCACATAAAGCAAAACTTATCTTAGATCTTATTACAGGACAAAAAGAAGTAAAAGGTGTTGTGCATCGTGATCTTAAACCTCCAAATATTTTACTTACGGGTAACCCTGGTAAATGGATTGCCAAGATATCTGATTTCGGATTAGCAAAAGCCTTCGCTGAGGCTGGAATGACCAAAGGCTCTATCACTATCGGGGCTGGGACTTATTGTGGGACTCCCTATTATATGGCTCCTGAACATCTTATAAATTATCGCTATGTGAAGCCTTCAACAGACGTTTTTGAGATTGCGGCAACTTTTTATCATATGCTTACTGGTATGCTAGTATGGGATCCAAAGTGTGGTGATATATTTAAAACCATTCTTGAGGGAAGAATTAAACCAATACGGGAAGTAGAAAGAAGTATTCCAAAGAAAGTAGCTGAATCGATCGACCATGCCCTATCCCGCAATCCAAAGGAAAGGTTTGAAAACGCAGGAAAATTCCTGGAGTCATTAAAAAAATCTTTATAAGGAATTTAATCTTAAAAAATCAAGACGTTTTAATTTTAAAGGCTATATTTCTTGAATTTTGATTCTTGTTTGCGGAAGGAGTTAAGCTTATGGCTGATTTAATTGTTGAGTGTCCTAAGTGTCAGAAAGGTTATAAGATTAGTGATTCTTATGCTGGTAAGGTAACAAAATGTCGGAAGTGTGAGACTAAATTTATTATCCCAAATTTTTACAGAGACTCTCAGCGTGTATTAAAGTTTGCTTCCATAATTTCAGAAAATGCAGGTATACCAGTAGCAAATCTTATTATAAAATGTCCAAACTGTAATCTATACTTTAAAATTAATGAATCATACGCTGGCAAAACTATTTTTTGTAGTAAGTGCAAGATGAATCTTCTGAGTCAAATCAATGAAAGTGGCTCACCAATTGCTACTATAGTCAAGTCCTCCGCTGAAGCTGCAGCCGGGGTTGAACAGACAATAGCAGCCTCAGCCACTGCGAAAAAATCATCCCTCCAAGATATAGAATCCGAAGTATCAGCGGAGTGGAATGTTGGTGAAGTTATTCTGGGCTTGTATGAAGTAAAGGAGATTCATAAAGGTGGCGGGATGGGTTTGGTGTATCGTGTTCATCATCGTGGTTGGAATATGGATTTGGCTGTGAAGAGTCCGCGAGCAGAGTATTTTCAGACAGAGGAGCAGAGGGGGAATTTTGTTCGTGAGTGTGAGGCGTGGATTAATTTGGGACTTCATCCTCATATAGTGAGTTGTTATTATGTTCGTGTTCTTGGTGGTATTCCAAGGGTTTTTGCTGAATATGTAGAGGGTGGAAGCTTGAAGGATTGGATAGAGGCTGGAATATTATATGAAGGGGGTTTTGAGAGGTCTTTAGAGCGGATTCTGGATATAGCTATTCAGTTTGCGTGGGCTTTGCAGTATGCTCATGAGCAGGGCTTGATTCATCAGGATGTGAAGCCGGCGAATGTGATGATGACCCCTGATGGAATAGCTAAGGTTACGGATTTTGGATTGGCGAAAGCTCGGGCGTTGACAGGTGAGAGTCAGATAATTACAGGACGGACGATATTGGTGAGTAGTGGTGGTATGACACCTGCTTATTGCTCACCAGAACAGGCAGAGGGTAAACAGCTCTCTCGTAAGACTGATATTTGGAGTTGGGGTGTGTCTGTGTTAGAGATGTTTACTGGTGAAGTGACGTGGCTGAGTGGTCAGGCAGCAGGTGAATCGCTTGAAAGTTACCTTGAGATAGGTATTGATGATGAAGTTATTCCAAAGATGCCTGATGAACTTGCCGATGTATTGCGTAGATGTTTTCAGAAGAATCCTCTGGAGCGTCCTAAGGATATGGTTGAGGTTGTTTCTGCTTTTAGAGAAATTTATCAACAAACAATCAGAAAGTCCTATCCTCGCGAGATGCCAAAACCTACGGAGGCTTTAGCGGATAGTCTCAATAATCGGGCAATTTCTTTGATAGACTTAGGTAAAAGAGACGAAGCATTACATATATTTGATGAAGCGTTAAAAGTAGACCCAATGCATCCTCAGGTGACTTACAACCAAGGTTTGGTGCTCTGGCGAGTAGGTAAGATAACGGACGATGAATTGGTTAGACGTTTGGAAGCAGTCAAGATGTCTCGAACTTCAGAGGATTGGTTACCTGCTTATCTTCTTGGGCTTGTTCACATAGAACGCTCTGATGCTGAATCGGCAGTCAAGGAATTGGAACAGGCTTTTAAACTATCGGGTTATACAGAGGAGATTAATGCGGAATTAGAGAACGCTAAGAATGGGGTATCCAGATGGTCCAGATGTCTGAGAACTTTGGAGGGTCATACTGATCCTGTGTATTCCGTGGCTATTTCTCCGGATGGGCGGTTTGCTCTCTCGGGAAGTGCGGACAAAACCCTTCGGTTGTGGGACTTGGCTAAAGGAAAGCGCCTGAGAACCCTGAAGAGTCACACTAAGGGTGTTATATCCATGGCTCTTTCTTCGGATGGGCAGTTTGCTCTATCTGGAAGTTGGGAAAAGACCCTTCTGTTGTGGGATTTAGCAACAGGGAAGTTCCTGAGGACTCTGGAGGGTCATACAAGTTGGGTGGATTCCGTGGCTATTTCTCCGGATGGGCGGTTTGGACTCTCGGGAAGTCAGGACAAAACCCTTCGGTTATGGGACTTAGCCACAGGGCAGTGCCTGAGAACTTTGGAGGGTCATACTGATCCTGTGTATTCCGTTGCTATTTCTCCGGATGGGCGGTTTGCTCTCTCGGGAAGTTGGGACAGAACTCTACGGTTGTGGGAGTTAGCCACAGGGCAATGCCTGAGAACCTTGGAGGGTCATACTAATTGGGTGCATTCTGTGGCTATATCTGCGGATGGACGTTTTGCTCTCTCGGGAAGTTCGGACAAGACCATTCGTTTGTGGGAGTTGGCTACAGGGAAGTGTTTGAGAACTTTAGAGGGTCATACTAGTAGTGTGAGTTCTGTGGTTATTTCTTCTGATGAGCGCTTTGCCCTCTCGGGAAGTGGTGATAAAACCCTTCGGTTGTGGGAGTTGGCTACAGGGAAGTGTTTGAGAACTTTAGAGGGTCATACTGATGAGGTGATTTCTGTGGCTATATCTCCGGATGGGCTCTTTGCTCTCTCGGGAAGTGGTGATAAAACCCTTCGGTTGTGGACTATTTCATTGAGTGGAGAGATTGCACCCTTCATAGTGGCTCAACCGCAGAGTGCTTTGGAAATATTTAAAACAACCTCTGATTTCAAAGCCTTACTGGCAGAAGCCGAAGATTCTCTGAAATCCAGTGACATCCGTGCGGCAGCTCAATCACTCACTTATGCGCGGAAGCTTCCAGGGTATAAGCTATCTACTGAGGCTCTGGAATTATGGCGTATGGTTGGCAAATATGGAATTAGAAAGAGGTTTAGTTCTGCCTGGTTATCGAAAATCCTTAGAGACCATATTTCTACTGTGACCTCTGTGGTTTTTTCCCTGGATGGGCGGTTTGCTCTCTCGGGAAGTGCGGACAAAACCCTTCGGTTGTGGGACTTAGCCACAGGGCAGTGCCTCAGAATCTTGGAGGGTCATACTGAACTTGTGCATTCTGTGGCTATATCTGCGGATGGGCGGTTTGCTCTCTCGGGAAGTAATGACCAGTACCTTAGGTTGTGGGATCTGGCTACTGGGCAGTGCCTGAGAATCTTGCAGGGACATACTCAGTGGGTGGATTCCGTGGCTATTTCTCCGGATGGGCGGTTTGGGCTTTCAGGAAATTCGGATAATACCCTTAGGTTGTGGGATTTAGCAACAGGGCAATGCCTGAGAACCTTTGGGGGTCATACTGATTCTGTGTATTCCGTAGCTATTTCTCCGGATGGGCGATTTGCCCTCTCGGGAAGTTGGGACAAAACTCTTCGGTTGTGGGACTTAGCCACAGGGCGGTGTCTGAGAACCTTGAAGGGTCATACTGATTGGGTGAATTCCGTGGCTATATCTCCTGATGGGCGGTTTGCCCTCTCGGGAAGTGAGGACAAAACCCTTCGGTTATGGGACTTTGCCAAAGGAAAGCACCTGAGAACCTTGAAGGGTCATACTGATTGGGTGAATTCCGTGGCTATATCTCCTGATGGGCGGTTTGCCCTCTCGGGTAGTAGAGACAAGACCCTTCGGTTGTGGGATCTGGCTACAGGGCAGTGCCTGAGAACCTTGCAGGGTCATACTGGATGGGTGTTTTCTGTGGCTATATCTCCGGATGGGTGGTTTGCTCTCTCGGGTAGTGCGGACAACACTGTCCGGCTGTGGGGATTCGATTGGGAATATGAATTTCCGGAGCCTGCGGATTGGGATAAAAGAGCGAGACCTTATTTGGAAGTTTTCCTCACACTTCATTGTCCTTATGGGAAGGATGGAATCAGTCGTGTTGGCAAGTCTTCGTGGAATAATGATGATTTCAGAAAATTGCTTGAAGACTTGATTTATCGTGGTTATGGATGGTTGCGTCCTGAAGGTGTTCGACGTGAGCTTGAAAAGATGACCCGCAAATGGCAAGGGCCTCCTTCGTTGTAATGACAAATAAAAAATTATGAATAAAGAATAATTAATATGGATTTTCAATAGATAGATAAATCATAATTAAGTGACAATTAATTAAGGAGAAAATATATGGATGCAGGTCTTTCTATTCAAATAGTTTGGCCATTGTCTGCGCAAGAGGCGATTAATACGGAGTTTGAGTTTATTGAGCCAGACCACCTGTTTAATGCAGTTCTTAAATTTGCAGAGCTTGATAATGAATATTTTCAAAAGATTATTCAACATTCTGATGCTCTTGGAATGCTATCAAAGGAACGTGATGCAGTCCGAAAAATACTTAATGACCATTCAATTAATGTTCCTACGGATAGTACTAAGATTAGACGCACATTACGAAGCCGTTTAGGAAAAGGTATGCATCCGTATAATCAGCAAAGGGTAATACATCGTTCCGATGCGGCACGAAAAGTGTGTACGACTGCCGAGGAAATAGCACATTCAAGTAATGAACGATACTGGACTTCTGGGCATTTACTTGAAGCATTGTTTTCCACACCATCATCGTTAATGGTAAGTGTGTTTGCTGAAGCAGGTCTATCGAATTTAAAACAGCCGATGGAAACACCTTTTTTAGATAAGTTTGGGCGCGATATAACAGAATTAGCAAAAGATGGAAAACTTAAAGGGATTCAAAGTGACTGTTCCTTAATTATAAAGGACCCTGTATGCAAAGTTGTGATCAATGAAATGCTTGGCAAAGAGAAAAACAATGTTCTGTTAATCCAGAAAGGGAAACGTTCTCCAAAAGAGGTTGTAGAATGCATTGCTCAATTATTTGTTAGTAATTTATCGCCTTCCAACGCCAGAGGCAAGCGAATCGTAGAAATTGATGTATCCAGTATTTTAAACGACGCAAGAAGTCAAAAGAAGTTTGAAGAAATTATTTATACAGTATTCCAAGAAGCATCCAAGGCGGGTAATGTCATTCTTTATTTGAGCAAATTTCATAATTATTTGGAAGCGAACAGCAAAACAGACATCACAGAGTTACTTAAACAAACTTTGCCAAAGAAAGTTATACCCTTTATTGGCACTACAGATGAAAATAATTATTTAAATTATATAAAGGCAGATGCTTTGTGGAATAAATTATTTCACTCTGTTTGGATACACGACCTTGATTTGCCTGTTAAATTATGATATGAGCATTGAAGTGTAAATAAAATGGTATTCTTTACGTAAGGGAAAAAATTAGTATGGAAAAGAGCGATGACAGAAACAATCCACAGCCTGATGTTCAGAAACATTTTAGCTCTGGTGAAGTAGGTTCACCGGATGCTACAATATTAAAAAGAGATGTAATGAATGGAGAAGCTCTGGTACAGGCTGAAGAGAAAGTATTAGCAGCGTGGAATGTCGGCGAAGTTATTCTAGGCTTGTATGAAGTAAAGGATATTCATAAAGGAGGTGGGATGGGTTTGGTATACCGTGTTCGGCATCGTGGTTGGAATATGGATTTGGCTGTGAAGAGTCCGCGAGCAGAGTATTTTCAGACAGAGGAGCAGAAAGGGAATTTTGTTCGTGAGTGTGAGGCGTGGATTAATTTGGGTCTTCATCCGCATATAGTGAGTTGTTATTATGTTCGTGTTCTTGGTGGTATTCCAAGGGTGTTTGCTGAATATGTAGAGGGTGGGAGTTTGAAGGATTGGATAGATGATGAAAGATTGTATGAGGGTGGTCTTGAGAAGTCTTTAGAGCGGATTTTGGATATAGCTATTCAGTTTGCGTGGGGTTTGCAGTATGCTCATGAGCAAGGCTTGATTCATCAGGATGTCAAACCCGCTAATGTGATGATGACACTAGGTGGTTTTGCTAAGGTGACAGATTTTGGTTTAGCGAAGGCAAGGGCTCTGACAGGTGAGAGTCAGATAATTACAGGGCGGACGATATTGGTGAGTAGTGGTGGTATGACGCCTGCGTATTGCTCACCGGAACAGGCTAACAAGGAAAAACTCTCAAGTAAGACAGATATCTGGTCCTGGGGGGTAAGCGTGCTGGAGATGTTTACTGGTGAAGTAACGTGGCTGAGTGGTCAAGCGGCTGGTGAAGCGCTTGAAAGTTATCTTGAGATAGGTGTTGATGATGAAGTTATTCCAAAGATGCCTGATGGGCTTGCCAATGTATTGCGGAGATGTTTTCAGAAGAATCTGGATGAGCGACCTAAAGATATGGTTGAGATTGTTTCTGCTTTTCAAGAGATTTATCAACAAACAATCAGAAAGTCCTATCCTCGCGAGATGCCAAAACCTGCGGAGGCTTTAGCGGATAGCCTCAATAATCGGGCAATTTCTTTGATAGACTTGGGGAAAAGAGATGAAGCATTACATATATTTGATGAAGCATTGAAGGTAGAGCCAGGTCATCCACAGACTAGTTATAACAAGGAATTACTTCAGTGGCGTTTAGCCAAAATCACTGATGATAAATTAGTCAAAGACTTAGCATTATGGAAAAAAGAAAATTCTGATTCCTGGATGGGTAGCTATTTCCTCGGTTTGATACATATTGAACGTGGTGATTCACAAGCAGCAATTACAGAATTTAATGGCTGCTTGCAAAAACTACAAAATATTCCTCGACACCAGTACATGGAGGAAGTAACAAGGCTTCTTAAGAAGGCGATGGAAGGACAGGATAAATGGGGAAGATGCATAAAGACCCTGGACCGGGGAGCAAAGGCAGTGGCTATGCATCCCAACGGCAGATGGGCTATTTCCGCAAGGAGCAACGGGAATATTCTACTCTGGGATCTTGTCACGGAAAGGGAAATTAAAGTCTTTGAAGGGCATAACGACTATGTCATGGCAATAAGCGTTACACCTGACGGGAACTTCATGGTCTCATCAAGCTATGATTCTACCGTGCGCTTTTGGAAAATAGATTCTGATGATCTCACAGAACGGATGAACTGTTGTAAAGTTCTCAAAGGGCATGAACAATGGATAAGCTCAGTGTCGATTTCACATAATGCAAAATTAGCGCTCTCAGCAGGGCCGGATGGGAGTCGGGTGTGGGACCTTGTAACAGGTAAGTGTTTAAGAGAATGTGGACCATATTATAATAGTATAGGTGGGTGCGGGCATACTTATTTGCTGGCTGATGGAAGATATGCGTTATCCGCAGATGGTTTCGGTAGTGTTTATGTCTGGGATGTGACTTCTGGGGAGACACTGAGAGACTGTGAGGGTGCGCCTGGTCCTGTATATTCTTTATGTATTTCAGGTGATGAGAAATATGCACTGATCGGTACAAAATATGGTCATCTCTCACTCTGGTCCCTTTTGACTGGAAAACTTCTGATAAATCTAAAAGAAGGTGGCGATCATCGTATTGTCTGGTCAGTATGTTTCTCTCCAGATGGTTACTATGCTTTGTCAGGCGACTCGGAGCATACGATTCAGCTTTGGGAACTTGCAACTGGGAGATGTTTGCGAACTTTTGAGGGGCACAGTCACGACGTGTATTCGGTATGTTTTTCTCCTGATGGGAAATTTGCACTTTCCGGAAGTACAGATGGGATGCGAATTTGGGACCTTTCACG
>Ga0315291_10006840_pt1 | contig 14147 bp, 11 predicted proteins | sample YL17G12_20_MG_FD_203070 | JGI IMG/M metagenome (GOLD analysis project Ga0315291, IMG submission 203070) | Sediment microbial communities from Yellowstone Lake, YNP, Wyoming, USA - YL17G12_20 | ecosystem: Environmental > Aquatic > Freshwater > Lake > Sediment | place: USA: Wyoming | collected...
AGGAAAAAGACGTTCCAAAAGAAATCATAAAAAAGTATATTGGTGGGAAGGGGGTAGGGACAAGACTATTATTTGATCGAGTTAAGCCAAAGACCGATCCTCTTGGTCCAAATAATTTGTTGATTTTTGCAACAGGGCCTCTCACAGGTTTAAATATCTCTGGTGGTGAAAAACTTGCAGTCATTTTCAAGTCGCCCCAGACAAACATTTTCGGTGAGTCGTACTGTGGTGGTTATTTCGCTCCGCAATTCAAGAAAACTGGCTATGACTTTATTGTGATCAAAGGTATTTCAAAAAAACCTGTTTATCTTGTTGTAAATGATGATAATGTTGCAATCAAAAACGCAGATCATTTGTGGACCAAGGATACTTTTGAAACCGAGAAAATATTGAAGGAAGAATACGGCAAAATCTTTCAGGTGGCTTCGATAGGACCTTCTGGAGAGAACTTGGTAAAATACGCCTGTATAACCCATGCAGAAGGTTTTTTACTTGGACGAGCCGGCGCTGGGATGTTGATGGGTTCAAAACGGTTGAAAGCAGTAGTTGTTCATGGAACCAAAGAAATCAAGGTCGCTCGACAGCAAGAAGTTGATGAGTTTAAAAAGAGTCACAATGAAAAACTTAAGGATCGGGGAATTTTGCTAGATGGGACTCCGGAAACATTGATGATGACTCAGTATATGGGTGCGTTACCGACGAGATATTGGAGTGAAGGTGAGTTTGAGGGAGCAGAAGAAATTAACATTGATAGCATGAAAAAGAAGATAATAATCAAGAGACGGAGTTGTCATGCCTGCGTTGTTGCCTGTAAAAATATTTCTGAGGTGAAAACTGGTCCCTATGCTGGGACGCTCGTGAGTGGACCGGAGTATGAAACATTATTTTCTCTTGGTGCACTTTGTGGGAATAGTAATCTGGAGTCCATTGCGAAGATGAATGAGATGTGCAATAGACTCGGTTTGGATACGATTACGATGGGAAATGTATTGGCGTTTGCCATGGAATGCCATCGGAGGGGGCTACTTACTAAAAAAGATTTAGGTGGGGTTGAACTGGTTTTTGGGAATTATCAAGCAATGATCGAAATGATTACTAAAATAGCTACGAGAGAAGGGATTGGGAATATTTTTGCTGAAGGCATAAAATTTGCTTCAGAGAAAATAAAAGGTTCTGCTGATTTTGCTGTTCATGTGAAGGGGTTGGAACTTCCTGGTTATGATCCGCGGGCTACTGAAGCCATGTCTTTATCCTATGTGACCTCGGATCGTGGTGCTTGTCATCTGAGAAGTATTGCGTATCGACCTGACATAGTTGGGACGATAGATGGAAAGGCGGAGATGGTTAAGGAGTATGAAGATTTTTATGCGGTTTGTGATTCGATGGTCCTCTGTAGATTTGTTACCTATCCAATTATGGGGCCTATCCTTTGGGATGACCTTGCATCTTTGTATTCTATTGTGATAGACAGTAAAATCACTAAAGCTGATTTGGTTCAAACTGGTGAGCGAATAAACAATTTATGTCGATACTATAACTTGCGTGAGGGAGTGACTAAACAGGATGATCGGTTGCCTGATTTATTCATGAATGTTCCGCTGAAAAAAGGTCAATATAATGGAATTACTGTTAGTAAAGAAAATTTCGAAAAAATGCTCAACGAGTATTATAAACTAAGGAAATGGGATACCAGCGGAATTCCATCAAAAGATACGATTTAAACAAAAAAAAAGAAAGGTGTCAAATGCCAAAAAAGAAATTTAAAGTAATAATAACTGATGCAGAATACCCTTCATTTGATATCGAAAAAAAGGTTTTTTCAAAACTTAATGTTGAACTTATAAAATTTCACTGTAAAACAGAGGAAGAACTCATCAGAAAATGTAAAGATGCAGATGCATTATTGAACCAATATGCAAAAATAACAGCGAATGTAATTGAAAATTTAAAACATGTAAAAATTATTGCGAGATATGGTATTGGTGTTGATAATGTAAACTTGGATGCTGCTACCAAAAAAGGTATTTTTGTAACAAACGTGGTCTATGATATATGCGATGTAGCAGACCATACCATCGCATTGATGCTTGCGCTTACCCGGAAACTTTTTTTTGTTGATAAGAGTATTAAAAAAATTGAATGGGACTGGAAAAAATTTCATCCAATTACACGGATAAAAGGTAAAACTGTTGGTATCATTGGTCTAGGGCGAGTAGGCCGACAAGTAGCTAAACGTATAAAAGGATTTGATGTAAATCTACTTGCCTGTGATCCCTATATTCAAGCTGATGTTTTTAAAACATACAACGCAAAACGAGTTGATTATAATACGCTACTTACGCAATCTGATATTGTGACTGTTCATGTTCCACTAAATGATGAAACCAGGTATATGATAAGTACCGATCAACTAAAAAAAATGAAGAAGAAAGCGATTTTGATTAATGCCGCTCGTGGTGGCATCGTCGATGAAAAAGCATTATTTAATGCTCTTAAGAAAAAAGATATCGCTGGCGCTGGCCTGGATGTGTTAGAGCAAGAACCTATCCAAAAAGACAATCCTTTTATAAGATTTGACAATGTTTTTATTACGCCCCATATGGGATGGTATTCAGAAGACACAGTCGATGAGGTACAACGAATAGCTGCTGAACAAGTACTCCAGTGTTTACAAGGAAAAGTTCCAACAAATCTTGTCAATAAAGATGTCATTAAAAATTTATGAGATGATGGTTTATGAAAGCAGCTGTTTGGTATGGTGGAAAAGATATCAGAATCGAGGATTTACCCACGCCGAAAATAAAAGATGATGAGGTTCTTGTTAGGGTAAAAGCTGTATCAATATGCGGTTCTGATTTACATGCATATAGGGGGGTATCAAAACGAAGGATTCCACCGCTTGTCATGGGGCATGAATTCAGTGGCGAGATTGTCAAATTAGGAAGAACTGTGAACGGACTCAAAGAGGGTGAGCGGGTAGTTTTGGAACCGGTTTTATCCTGTGGAAAATGCGCAATGTGCCAACGTGGACGGAGCAATATTTGTGAGAATATAAGACTCGTTGGCTTACATTTAAGCGGAGCTTTTTCTGAATACGTACCTATTCCGGCAAGTAAATGTCATAAGCTACCAGACGCGGTATCCTTTGAAGAAGCTTCTCTTGTGGAACCTCTTGCAGTGGCGGTACATGCTGTGAATTTAGCATCTCTTGAAAAGGGTGAAGATATTGGTATACTTGGATCTGGTGCTGTCGGTTTAATGACGTTGCAAGTGGTAAACAATATTGGTGCAGAGAAACTCTTTGCTATTGATACACTTGAGTATCGATTAGAACTAGCAAAGAAACTGGGTGCTACAACAACGATAAATGGAAAAAAAGAAGATCCAATCAAAGAGGTGCTAGCCCACGGTGGAGTCAACACAGTCTTTGAAGCTGTTGGCCACCAGAAAACAGTACAGCAGGCTTTATCTATGGTAAGGAAAGGGGGAAAGGTTGTGATAATAGGGATGCTAGAAGCGATAATGGAACTAGATATGCTAGATGTTACGGTAAAGGAAATACAAATCAGAGGTTCCTATGGTTATACCACAAAAGATTTTAAACAAGCTTTAAACTTAATTGTATCAAAAAAAGTTAATGTTAAACCTCTTATAACGCATGTTTTACCATTAAATAATATCGTCAAGGGTTTTAACATTTTAGCTGAGGGGAAGGAAAAAGTTATAAAAGTTATATTAAAACCATATTTATTACAAAGTAGGTAGGTTGTTAGTATGGTAAGCGGATCCTCGATACAAGGTAGATGGATTGTTGACTACGAGGAGCGGGTAAACCCAGATCGTTTAAGAAAGGAACGATTGCAAAGGCTCCAGACGGAAATAAAAAACCATGATATAGGAGCAATTCTACTTTATGATCCATCTTATATTCAGTATGCAACGGGTACACGTCATCAACGTCTTTTCACAACCCAGAGGTTTCTCAGATATGCACTGGTTTTTCCAGATGCTGATCCTTATATTTATGAACTTGTGGGACCTGAGCATGAACATAGGAGGTTGTTTGCTCCTTGGCTTATAAATAGAGTTAAACCAGCGATAATATGGCAATACGCTGGTCTAGCAGCAAAAGATCAGGCAAGAAAATGGGCAATAGAAATAAAGAATACGCTTAAACAAGAAGGCATCGCAGATCTACCTCTCGGTGTTGATAAGATGCATCTTCACATGCTTAAAGCATTTAATAGCATAAAAGTAGAAGTTGTCGATGGCATGAGTGCTATTTGGGATGCAACCAGTGTAAAAACCAGTGATGAACTAGAACTTATGAAACAATCATCTGCAATAAACGATGTTGCTTTTGAAAAAGCTAGAGAGGCTATAAAAACTGGTGTAACAGGATATGATTTAGCAGGGGTTATAGCTGAGACTCTTTATTCATATGGTTCTGAGTGCATTGAGGATATCATTATAGCCACCGGATGGCAAACAAATCCTTATCTCCGTGAGATAACTGATAAAATGATCCGACCAGGTGACCTCGTAATTATGGATATAGATCCAACAGGTCCTAGTGGTTACTGTAGCGATGTTGCTCGTACTTACGTAAATGCAAAAAAAGCAACTATAGAACAAAAAGAGATATATCAAGAATGCTACAACAACCTTCAGAAAATTCTAAAAGTAATAAAAGACGGTGTCTCCACAGCAGAGGTTGCAAAAAAAATGCCCACCGATGATCTTGAGCAAGCTGAAAGACATGAAACAACAGGCCTCTTACACTATGGGCACGGTATAGGTATAAATCTTTATGAACCGCCCATCATAACGAGAGCTTATTCTCTAAAATCTTCATTGAAAATAAAAAAGAACATGGTACTTGCGATAGAAACCTATGCAGGAAAGAAAGATGGGAAGAACGGTGTGCGACTCGAGGAAAATGTGATCGTAACAGAAAATGGATGTGAGCTCATATCGCTGTGTCCCCATGATGAAAGATTAATAGACATTTAACTTTGCTAATTAAAATTTTAGTCAGGTTATTACTATTACGTTAAGATCCATCACATTGGTTTCTGTTGGTTCTGTTAATATCGCATCACCTAATTCACACAGGACGCGTGAAGAGTTATGTTTCATTAGATGCGAATGTAAGTCCAATCCTTTTTTCTTTATCCTTTCAAGAGTATATCCATCTGTAACGCCTCCTGCTATCTCCGTCGGACCATCAGTTCCATCGGTGTCAATTGAGGCTAGTGTTATATTTTCATCACCCGCTATTTTCAAGGAAAAACTTAAAGCGAGTTCTTGACTTGGGCCGCCTTTGCCATGTTGTCCTAAAATAGAAACCGTTGTTTCACCACCAATAATAAGAGTACAGGGTGTTTTAACTAAACTGCTATGGTCTTTAATTCTCCTAGCAACATTTGCTAATTCCACTCCTACTTCCCTGCTTTCTCCTTCAATTGTTGTTGATACTATTATCGAGTTAAAACCTAGCTCCACTGATCTTTTTCTTGCAGCTTCACAGATAATACCATTATTAGCAAGGATAACATTTTGAACTTTGAGATTTTTAAAATCTTTTTGTTTCAGTGTTTCATCTTTTGAATCCCTTAGTCCATTGTCAAGATATTCTTTCACTGATTTTGGTGATTTCCTCCAAAGATCATATTTTTTGAGAACCTGAATCGCATCTTTAAAAGTAGTAGTATCTGGTACACAGGGACCCCATGGAACACCAGCTACTTCATCAATTACAATAAGATTGATAATCTCCGCTGGATGAATATATTTCGCCAATTTACCTCCCTTAATATCTGATATATGATTCCTCACTGTATTAATCTCATCTATCCTTGAACCGCACATTAAAAGCAACTTATTCACTCTTTTTTTATCGTCTAATGTTATTCCCCTAGCAGGCAGGGGCACTAAAGCAGAAACACCCCCAGTTACTATACAAAATACAATATCACCCTTCTTTGCTTTTTCTGCTATTTTCAATATCTGCTTGGCACCCTCTAGTCCATCTTCATCAGGTATGGGGTGACCACCTTCAATGACTCGTATATTTTTTAACCTACGATGCTCGCCTCTTTTCACCACTATAACTCCTTCTTTTATCCGTTCCCCAAGAATTTCATCTAACCAACGCGCTATTGGGAAAGCAGCCTTGCCACCACCTACCACATATATTTTTCCAACTTGTGAAAAATCTCTTCTTAAATCACCGACAATTAATTCTCGATTATCTTTAATTTGAATAAATTTTTTTGTTGCCTCATAAGAATCAATTGATTTGAGCGCGCATTCAATTACATCTAGTGCAATTTTTCTCCCATAGATATTTCCATGCGAGAGAAGATCACTTGTATTTCTGATTATCATACGGAAAACCACCTACTCATTAGTATTTAGTAAAATAGTCTAATACTCTTTCATTTTAAAGCTATTGTCTAACATTCGATGTTATAAAAAAGTCTGAGTTAATATTGGTATTAATTAGGGAATTTTACCCTGCTGCTTCACCACCATCCATTAATAAATCAGTACCATTAACGTATGACGCAGCTTCTGATGCAAAGAATACAATCCCATATGCTATTTCCTTGGGATCAGCCCATCTTTTTATAGCAATTTTATTTTCTGTTTCCTTACGGATAACATCTGGGGAAACACCTCTTCGTTTTGCTTCTCCTGCAACATCATTATGCAGCATTGGTGTATCAATAGAACCAGGACTGATACTATTTATCCTGATACCCTTAGGTGCAAGCTCCCATGCAAGAGCACGAGTTAACGAAATCACGGCCCCTTTCGTTCCACCATAAACAGCATGATTGATCTCACCCACATGACCTGATATTGAAGCAACGTTCACAATAGAAGACCCTTTTTTCATATAAGGTACCGTGTATTTCACAAAAGATACCACATTTTTGTAGTTAGTATCAACTACGGTACGAAAATCATCTTCCGATGTTTCACCCAGTGGTTTGACCAGCACTATAGCTGCATTATTTATAAGGATATCTATCCTGCCGTATTTTTTGTATACTGCATCAACCAGATCCTTTATTTGTTCAGTTTTAGAAACATCACAGGTTTTGTACATAGATTCAGATGCATATTTTTTAACTTCTTTTAAAACTCTCTTTAATTCATTTTCCCGTCTTGCACATATCGCTACAGTACATCCACTTTTTGCTAATTCAATTGCTGTTGCCTCACCTATACCACTAGAAGCACCAGTAACTATCGCAATTTTATTCTCAAACAATTTTTTATTAAAAATATCTTCGTCCATCATAAACACCAGTTTTTCATATTTAATAAGTCTTTTTAAAATTTGATAAACTATTAAATACTAATAAACAACTTTCGGATAGATTAACTATGACGCCTATTGGTTTTAGTAAAGAAAAATGTTTAAAAATAATGCAAAAAAAAGATATAGATTTTCTGATCGCCTCAACACCGGAGAATGTATTTTACACTTCGGGTTTACCTGTTAGACACTCGGAAAACAACCCTATATTATATTCACTTAGAAATTCATATCCATCAATAACTGTAGTACGACAGAACGGTGAAGAAAGCGTGATAGCATGGGGAGTGTTTGATCCAGCTTATACTTGGGTGCAAGATTACCGCACTATATTTTCAAGGGGAGAAGCTATAGATGCACTCCTTTCAATAATCAAGGAAAAAGAATCTCAAAAGCCTAACATTGGAATTGAATATAAGATGCCTTTTTACCAGTTTGATGAATTGAAAAAAGCGTTTCCAGATGCCATTTTTACAATAGCTGATGACATTTTCACTGAGATGAGAATGATAAAATCCGAAGAGGAAATAGAAAGAATAAAGAAATCTACGCTTATTTCAGAAAAAAGTATTCTAGCTATGTTGGAGGAACTCAGAGAAGGGATAACCGATATAGAGCTCCTAGAAATCGCAAAAACAACCGTTGTAAAGGAAGGTGCGAGCGGATGGGACCATGTGACGCTTAGCCTTGGGGATAGTGATCCTGAAGCACCAGGTACCGGAGTGAAAATGAAGAAAAACCATATTACGAGATTTGATGTTGGTGCATTTTATAAGGGATATTGCTCAGATATTAGTCGACATGCAGTTTTAGGTAAGGCACCACCCGGGGTGGAAAAAACTGTAAAACAAATAGTTGATGTGCAACAGAAATGTATTGATGCGATAAAACCTGATGTCAGCGCGTTAGAAATAAATGAGCTTGCTCAAAAAGAGTTTGAAGCGCTTGGAGAAGAATTCCCTTTTTTCCCAACCTGTCACGGCATTGGCATCGATTGTGAAGAATCCCATCTTTTTGATCCCTTGTATCCATCTGGACAGATATTCAAGGAGGGAATGGTTTTCGAACTCGAGTACTGGGCGCCTTATGAACCTTATAACAACCGGTTGATAGGTATGGAAGACTGTTTTGTAGTAACAAAATCTGGATGTAAAAGGATATCGACTCTGGATAGATTGCTTTTATTCAAATAAAAAAATAGGTGAATTCAAAAAATAAGAATAAGGTTAGTATGGATGAGATAAAAGTAGGGATTGTTGGGTTGGGTTTTTCAGGATCAACCCATGCCGATGGTTATGCTGCGATAGCAGAAAAAGCTAAAATTGGCGCGGTTTGTGATACCGATGTCGATAAAGCGAAAATGATAGCCTCCATTTATGATACTGAATCGTTTACGGATTATCAGCAGATGCTTAAACAAGCAGATATCGATGCTGTGGATATATGTGTCCCCTATTTTTCTCAAGCTGATTTGGCAGTCCATGCTGCTAAAGCAGGAAAACATGTTCTAATTGAAAAACCGATAGCGACTAACTTGGATGATGCTGATAGAATAATTAAAGCAGCAAGAAATGCTAAAGTCAAACTTATGGTTGGTCATAATCTTGCATTTATCCCTGCAATAAGGGAAGCCAGAAGATTAGTAAAAGACGGTGTAATCGGCCGTGTTTTCCTAGCAAAAGCATGTGATATGGGGTATGATCGTTCAGATTGGCGAGAAAAACCTGAAGCAAAAGGACTTCTTTTAGATGATGGTATCCATTGTTTTCACCTCTTACAATGGATAGTAGACGATATTGACAGTGTATGTGTCCTAAAAGCTCGAGGTGCCATAAAAGATGATGAAAAACTTGAGTATGACACTGCTTTAGTTCTGCTTAAATTTAACAATGGTGCTATTGGTGAGGTTGGAACATGTTATTCAGCGCTCGGTGGGACAACGGATCGATTAGATATTTATGGTACAGAGGGTACAATACTTGTTGATCTTTTTTGGGAGAAACCGTTAAAATATTACTCTCAAAAAAAAGGGTATGAAACTGATGATTGGAACGTACCAGAAATTGAGCATGCCACCTTCCCTGGATATTATTCCTTAAGTATGGGAAAAGAAGTGGAGCATTTCATTGATTGTATTCTTAAGGATAAAGAACCTGAGGTTACAGGCGTAGATGCAAAAAAAGCTTTGAAGGTTTCTTTAGCTGCTTGTGATTATAAAAAAGTGGGATGTTTTAAAAGGTGCTGATAATACCTGAGATTTTATTGGAGAGTTTTTAAAAGATAGTATTTAACCACAGAATTTGTTATTTAGAAAGCTTTTCTAAAATTTCTCCCTGCATATCTTGCTTTGCTCCCTAGTTCTTCTTCTATTCTCAGTAATTGATTATATTGTGCAGTTCTTTCACTTCTGCAGGGTGCACCAGTTTTTATTTGTCCTGCGTTCAATGCCACCGTAAGATCTGCTAACCAAGTATCTTCCGTTTGACCTGATCGTTCAGATACTTGTACACCGTAGTCATTGGTAAATGCAAGATTGGCGGCATTTACTGCTTCAGTTAATGTTCCGACTTGATTAACTTTCAACAGAATAGCATTAGCAGCACCGATTTCAATTCCTCGTTTTAATCGTGTGCAATTAGTGGTAAATAGATCATCTCCGATGATTTGTATCTTAAGTGATTTTGTTAATTCAGCGAAGCCTTCGAAATCCTGTTGATCTAAAGGATCTTCAATAGACTGAACAGGGTAAGTTGAGACCAATTCTTTGTAAAAATCGATGAAATCATTTTTTGTTATGCTACTTCCCATTAGCGTATATGTTTTTTTATCTTTGCTATAGAGGTGGCTAGCCGCAACATCTAAGCCAAGAACAAAATTATCCTGGTACCCAAGTTCTTCGATAGCTTTTAACTCTTCATCAAAAGCTATTCTTGGATCATTCATCCCTATCGGAGTATATCCACCTTCATCTGCAACATTTAATGAATGTCTCCCCCATTTTTTTTCTAATATTTTTCCAAGTTCGTAATATACTTCCGTACCTATTCTTATTGCCTCCGAAAAACTCTTTGCACCAACAGGAATTATGATATGTTCTTGAAAATCAAGTTCAGATGCGGCGAGTTTCCCTCCGTTTATAAGGTTTAACCATGGTACAGGTAAAACATTGCTTTTTTGTCCACCGATATGTTGATACAGTGCTATCCCCAGTGAGTTCGCAGCAGCTTTTGCTACAGCTAATGAAACACCTGTGGTTGCATTGGAGCCTAATTTAGATTTATTTTCTGTGCCATCAAGTTCTATTATTAATCTATCAATGTTTTCTTGTTCTGTTACATCCACGCCTTTTAAAGCAGGACCAATAATTTTATTTACATTACTAACAGCTTTCAGGACACCTTTCCCCTGGTATCTCTTATCTCTATCTCTGATTTCAATAGCTTCTGAGAAACCAGTTGACCGCCCACATGGAACATCCGCTCTTCCAAGGATTCCTGCCTTTGTCCAAATATCAACCTCGACAGTTGGTTCTCCTCTGCAATCTAAAATCTCCCGGGCTTTTATTTTGTCTATTAATAATTTTTTTTCCATGCTATCACCAACTTAACCATATCATTGGATTTTCAGGGTAATCCTATTATCTTTTTAGCTTCAGAGGGATCTGCTACTTCTCTGCCGATTTCCTTGCTAAGTCTTATTATATTTTTTACCAATTCAACATTATCCTTAGCAAGTACGCCTTCTTTTATATATGGATAGTCCTCTATACCAACTCTCACATGTTTACCTATTACAATGGCAAGAGGTAAAATTATTTTTTGTTGAGTTTGCATCACACTTACAGAAATGACAGAATCAACTGGGAGATATTTTATCCGATGGAAGAACTCATCTGGTGTTGCTGGGGACCAGTTCCCACCTGGCCAGTTGAAAAACAGGGTCAGGAAATATGGTTTGTCTACGAGGTTCCTTTCGATTAAATAATTTAAGCTCCATACTGAGCCGAGATGCCAGGTTTCGAACTCAGGTTTGATTTTTGTTTTTCTACACAGTCTACAGTAATCCTCCAATTCTTCTTTCAGGTGTAAACGGTTTTCCCTTGATACAGGAAAATATTCATCATGATGGCTGAGCATAACAGAAATCATATCGCTACCAGATTCGAATAACTCCTTGCGTTCTTCTATCGGGTCGCTGGACATTCCTGCCTGAATTACCATGTCACATTTGTCCCTAATTAAATCAACTGTTTTTTTACATTTACCTTTTGGTAAATGGATGTGTGCTATAACGGCTCCTTCTTCATAACATCTATAGGCTGTTTCTGCGATTTCTTCTGGTGTTTTTGGGTAGTTATGTGCATCAAGATACAATAAACTATCAGCGAGAGTTACTGTTACTATTAATTTTTCATTATTTTTTTTTTCTATCAATTAACCACCCCTGTGGCTTGACATATTAAATCTTTAACTATATTTAAAACTGATGGATTTTTTTTATCATATGTTTTAAGATGTTTGATAATATATAACAAAATTAATTTATGGAATAAAAAAACATTTTTGATTAAAACCTTGTTTTAACCATAAATTTTTTATATATTATTCATCTAACCTTTAAATCATGAGGATAAATCATATTGCAATGACGGTAAAAAATTCTGAGAAATCAGCAGATTTTTACAAAAAAAACTTTGGGTTTAATGAAGTGAAAAGATTTACTAAACCAGGATGGGATGGTTATGCAATTATTCTACAATTAAATGATGTACAATTAGAAATTATTCAATTTCAAAATCCAATAGATAAAAAAGAGGATTTGTCAAATCCTAATTTCATTGGTTTAAAACACATTGGGTTACAAGTCGATAATGTCAATGATACATTCAAGGACTTGAAAAAGAAAGGGGTAGATATTGATAAACCCATAAAGGGTACTACTTGTGCTTGGATCTGTTTCTTAAGGGACCCTGATGGTATAAATATTGAATTATACCAATCCAACTAATCTTTATTAAAAAATTAAATTTTATTATATTTTTAACAATAGGTAGAAAAATTATATAATATAAGACAGTGTTTTTCAATTCATAAAAAATAAGATGATAGAATAAAAAAAAAGTGACGATTATGAAAAAAACAGGATTACCAGATATATTTATGTATGCTTCAAATGTGGTATCAATTCAATCTCATCATGATGATACAGATATAGCTGCTGGGGGAACCGTCGCAAAATTGGTAAATGAGGGAAAAAAGGTTTTTTATGCTACGGTTACTGATGGTCGTTTTGGAACCCTCGATTCAAATATACCGGCATGGAAATTCATAAAAATAAGAAAAGAAGAGCAAAATAAGGCAGCCAAAATTTTAGGTGTCGAGAAAGTAATATACCTTGATTATCTAGATCAGGGTCTTGAATCAACTCTGGAATTAAGAAATAAATTAGTTAATGTAATACGGGAAACAAAAGCAGATATTGTAATGACTCATGATCCATGGAGACTTTATGAAGGTAACAGGGACCACAGACATACAGGTATGATGTCTGTAGAAGCTGCAGGTATTGCTCATCATCCACTTCTCAACACTGAACTAAATGCAGAACCTTATCTCGTGCAGGGTATGTTTCTTTTTAGACCCTTTACTGCTGATACCTGGGTTGATATAACTGATACTATCGATTTAAAGTTAAAAGCTATTTGTCAACATCAAAGTCAATTTGGGGAATCAATCGCAGAACTTACAAAGCAGCAAAACGCAGAAGATGGAAAAATAATTAAAAGGCCGTATGCTGAGGTTTTTAAAATTCTGACACCAGCTGCACCATATATTTGGAAAGGGTAACAAGAGTTAAATTTTTTATAGAAAACAATTGCATTTTTTGGAAGTCTCTAAATACCTGTTGAATAATTCCAATATTACCGAGGTGAATGTTCTTTGAAAAAGGTTGGCGTTGCTGTTATAGGTATGGGTTCTGCTGGCTGTCTCCATGTAGAATGCTATAATGCGATGAAGGATAAAACTAAGCTTATCGACATCTGTGATAAAGATAAAGACTGTGCAGAAACGAATGCTTCGATGTACGAAGCGTCTTCATGTACAGACTATCACGAACTATTACGGCGCAAAGACATCGACATTGTGGATATCTGTTTACCCCATCATCTCCATGCGGAAGTAACTGTTGCAGCCGCAGAGGCGGGAAAACACGTGCTCGTCGAAAAGCCCATAGCAACGACACTGAAAGACGCGGATAGGATGATTGCAGCAGCAAAAAAAGCTGGCGTGAAGCTCATGGTTGCTGAAAACCATGCGTTCATCCCTGCACATCAGATGGCAAAAGACCTTGTTGATAAAGGAGTTATTGGTCGTATTTTCCTTGCCAAAGCCTACGAAGTGGTCGGTGATGTCCCTGTTGTGTCTGGCACCTGGAAGACGTCACCTGAAGCAATCGGAACGCTACTCGACATGGGAGTACACCGCTTCTTTGTCCTCAGATGGATCGTCGGAGAAATCAAGAGCGTGTTTGCGTTTGCAGAAAAACTCGCATGCGAAGTAAAAACCGATAACGATGATACCGCAGTGATAGCCCTTAAATTCAAAAACGGTGCACTCGGTGAGGTAGACCTTACTTGCTGTGCAATAAGTGAACCAACCAACCGACTTGAACTTTATGGCACCAAAGGAACAATTATCGAGGATCACATGTGGGAACCACCATTAATGTATTGTTCACAGCAACCTGGTTTTGAAACAGAGGGATGGATGAAACCTGAGGTTGAACACGCACCATTCCCCGGCTACTATGGGATATC
>Ga0315291_10006843_pt1 | contig 14142 bp, 13 predicted proteins | sample YL17G12_20_MG_FD_203070 | JGI IMG/M metagenome (GOLD analysis project Ga0315291, IMG submission 203070) | Sediment microbial communities from Yellowstone Lake, YNP, Wyoming, USA - YL17G12_20 | ecosystem: Environmental > Aquatic > Freshwater > Lake > Sediment | place: USA: Wyoming | collected...
ATTGGAAGCAGCTCGCCGGCTTTCATTATCGCAGTCACAGGGTAGTTGCGCCTCGCAAAATCTTCTGTCTTAAGCGGGGGACCGAGGTGTGCGGAGTGATCGTTTATTGTTATCCGCCTCCCAGTGCCTACGGTCGAAGGATGGTTCTGCAGAAAATGACGATGCGGGTACTGAATGAGAAACTAACCATTATTAACCGTGTTGTGGTTCACCCGAAATATCGGAGCATAGGACTCGGAGCGAAACTTATTCGGGATACCTTACCCTTGATCGGTACGCCCTACGTGGAGATGGTTGCGGTGATGGCCAAGTACAATCCTTTTGCAGAGAAGGCGGGGATGAAGAAGGTTACTGAGCAGGGGCCTCAGAGGGAGATTTTGCGGGTTTCCAAGGTCCTTGAACAAGTCGGGTTTAATGTTCAGCTGCTTGGAAGCGGGAAATATGTATTCCAGAAACTTCAGGCACTCAGTGCCGATGGCCTAGAAAGGGTTAGGGAGGCCTTCGTCAAAGCTGACCATCCGCGCTTCTCAAAGTTTTTCAGTTCAGGTCTTCCATTCGGGCATATGGGGGATTACGAGAGAAAGGTGAATGCTGCAACTTTGGAGCAGCTTGCAGGACTCATCAAGATCTGCGGTTTCTTGATGCAGACGAAGGCTTACCTTTTCTGGGAACGGCCCGCTTGAACTCATAGACTGTCACGATCGTTTCTGCGGGTCACCCGCCGTTTATCCCGGTCCAGGCATGCTCTTACGAGCTCAGCGCGCGCTTCCGAAAGTTTGCCGATGAGTCGTGGGTTGCCTTTTCGCTCCTCTCTTTCCAGTCAGGCAGGTGAATTGTCAAGAGACTTTTGAATAGTTTACCATGGTTTGGAACCTTTAGATGAAGTAACTCGTGGATGATTACATATTCTCCAAAATCTCTCTTCTCATCAAGCAATTGAGAATTGAAGGTCACGAGGCCTTTGTTGGAAGATGATGCCCATTTTTTCCTCATTGGTTGAAGGACAACACGCTTCGGGTCAACTCGAACCTGTTTTGCCCATTGAGCGACGCTAGATCGGAAATCCTCTGCATCCGTCCACTTGTCCGACGGTGGAATTTCTTTCGAATTTCTCATTCCGCCACCCCTCCTCGCAAGACACGTAGCAGTTTCTTGACAAGCTCTACCATCTGTTCTTTGCCGACTGCGGGTATGAAGACCTTGTACAACTCCGCCCTTAGAGCTCGAAATTCAGCAACGTTGAGTTGCCAGTTTGGGAAACGTTTCAACAGACCTTCAACTTGAGCAGCAACCACTTCGGGATTCTTTACACCTGCCTGTTTTAGAATCCAGTATACAGAGAATGTTTGTGTGTTCATTTTCTTCGTAGCCATTTCGCGCTTTGCCTGATTGTACTCTTCTATCAGTTTTTCTATGGACTTGAGCGCGTCCCGTGTACTTGTCTGCCTATCATATAGCGCCTCGACAACTGCACCAGCTCTTTCGGATATTGAAACTAGGAAGGGTTTTGAGCCTCCTTCTTCATCGATTGAGTTCACGAGGCTCTTGGCTAGATTGATCACCTTCGAGTTGTCTGAAGAATCCTCCTTCTTTATAGCCTCAAGGGTATCCTCGTCAATCTTGTGAAGTCTTAGCGTTCCTGTGAGTTCTTCCAGAGTTACGTTCTTCCTGACTAGTTCTTCGGTCTTTTTCATCAGGTCCATTATTGGACGCATGCTTTTGGCGTTAACTGCTACCTGATACATCTTTGAGAGTTCTAGATAATCGTCGATGTAGGGCCGAAGGAACACGTCCGGTGAGATTATCTCGTAAAGTGTTTCTAACTCTCTGTAGAATTGGAAGAACTTTTCCCGGTCTTTTGGGTTTTCGACAAGTGCGATTATTCTTTCAACAATCTTGTCGCCGCTTGCCCCTTTGAGCAGTTTCAAATACTCGGTGGCGGCCGACTTCATTAGTTCTCCGAATCTTTTCTTTAGAAGGTCGAGATTCTCGATAACACTGGCTACGATGTCTGAATCGAAAGCGAGAGCCTTCTCTACGTTATCAAAAATGCCTATGAAATCGACGATCATGCCGCAGGGTTTTTCGATTCTCTTCTCGTCCTTCAGTTGTTCGTAAGGTCTGTTGACCCTGGCAATTGCCTGCAGGAGTGTATGGTCGCGCATGGGCTTGTCTAGATACATGCAGTACAGAATGGGGGCATCAAATCCAGTTAGCAGCTTCTCGGTTACTATGAGAATCTTCGGCAGAGAGTCGGGTCTAACAAACGCCTTCCTGACCTTTTTCTCCTCGTCCTCTGAGAGATAATAGCGCTTCAGTTTTTCCTCGTCATTGTGCGCAGGTGTATATACTATCTTTGAGTAATCTGCAGGTAGACATTTGTCCAGCGCCTCTTTCAAAAGCACGCAAGCTTCTCTGTCTACTCCTACCAAGAATGCCTTGTATCCAAGTGGTTCGACATTATTCTTGAAATGGTCAGCGACGAACCTAGATATCTTGTCAACACGGTCTTCAGCCTTGAGAAAGTTTTTGAGGTTTACAGCACGGTCAAGAATCCTGTTGAGATCATCTATATCACTAACACCTTCAGTTTCTGCCAGGCTATAGAATTCCTTCTCAAGCTGCTCCTTTGGAACCTGAACCTTGTTCGGAGCAAGCGTGTACTTCAACGGAACTGTTGTTCCGTCTTCAATCGACTCTCTGATTGAGTATTTGTCAAGATAGCCCTTTTCGTCATATAGCCCGAAAACTTTGAAGGTTCCTTTGCCGTGTGCCGTCCTGTCAATTGGTGTTCCTGTGAATCCGATGAGCGTCGCATTTGGTAATGCACCGACGAGGTAATTTCCGAGGTCACCTGTTGTCGTTCTGTGGGCTTCATCTACCAGGACGAAGATATTCTCGCGTTTGTTGAGATTCGGCGGTATTTTGTCGAACTTGTGGATGGTTGTCACGATAAGACCTCGATAGTCATTCCTCAAGAGCTCACGGAGATGCTCCTTGCTTTCAGCGGGGGGTATGTCGATCCCTTTGAAGGCACGAAGCCAGCCAGAAAGCTGTCCTTCGAGCTCATTCCTGTCAACCAGCATGATGACTGTTGGTTTCTCGAACTCAGGCCGTGTGAGCAAGTGCTCTGCAACAGTAATCATTGTGAAGGTCTTGCCAGAGCCTTGAGTGTGCCAGACCAAGCCTCTTGGTTTTTTCTTGTCTTTGCATCTGTCGGTCACCTTCTCGACTGCTCGAGTCTGATGTTGGCGCAGAATGATTTTGTTGACCTCATCGTCCTTCTCGAAGAAGAGAATGTATGATTGGATGGTTTTGAGGAATCGCTTCTCTTCGAAGAACGCTTTGACTTTCTTTTCAAAGTTCCCTTTTTCTTCATCCTTCCAGTTGAACAGGTTCTTAAGTTCGAGGTTCCAGGTGACTCCGTAATAGAAATCAACTATATTGGGCACGTCGAAGACCTGAGGCTGTGTAACCATCTCAGGCGTCTCGCGGTGGTAACGGCGGACCTGCTTGATGCCTTCTTCCGTTCCATTTTTCTTCTGAGCAGCTTTTGTCTCAACAAGCACAACTGGAATGCCATTAATCAAGAACATAATGTCGGCTCGATTGGTGAATCTGCCGTTTGTATACTGCCATTCCGGGGTTACGTGGAAAACATTATTCTTGTCTGGGTTTTGAAGGTCTTGAAAATCGACGACCGTGACATTCAGCTCGCGATTTTGCTCCGTTGAGAAGACTGTTTGCTCTCCTTTTATCCAACGGAGAACTTCACGATTGCCTTCGATCGTGCTTCTCGCGTTCTCAATTCTCTTAACAATATCGCCAACGTTGGAATCGTCGACAAGGCCGGGGTTGAGAGCCTTCAAACGTTCGGCTAGAATATCGTAGAAGAGTAGGCCACCCTCGCCCCTGCGCAGATTTAGGGCGGTTTCTTGGCTGACTTTGTTCCAGCCGATCTGGGAGACGTAATTAATGATGGGGTTCTGTACACTGTGGTATTCTGTGAGAGGATTAGGCATTCGTCTCAATCTCCTTTCTGCGATAGATGAATTCTGCCGCTGAGTAATTCATGAAGAGAGGTCTGGTAGAGGAATTGCAGCGCCGTGAGTCTTTCTTTCTCCACAGAAAGTTTGCTATTCAATTCATCGAACGCAGTTACGTATGACTTTTGCTGGTCAACAGAGGGCAGTGGAAGTTCAATCGCCTGAATAACTCCAATGTTAACGCCTTGCTTGAGGCGGCCGCCCTTAGACTTCTCAATCTGATCCCAATAGAACCGTGTCTCAGTAAATGCCCTAAGAAACGCTGGAATCACAGATAGCCCAGCACGAAGACGAATCAAATAGGATCCAAATACAGCGTTTGGCACTTCGCCAACCAAGAACGTCTTTCCTGTAGTGGCACCGATCCTAGCGATGAGTATATCCCCCGGCTTCAGTTTGTAGGTTTCGAAATCATCGTTTGAGATTTCGCAAGTTGGAACGGATTGCCAGTCAACTTCGCCATCTTGAATATCAGTGATTCTGAGAAACTTTGGACCCGAGTTAGTAGATGAAGCACTTTTCGTGATGCCATACTGTGGGCGTTCGCAGATCTCACCTAGTTTCGCAATTGGCAATCGAGTCGTTGACCCGCTTGAGAAGATTGAATCAAGAAATGACCCCTTTACTTCCCTCACTGTTTGTATGACCTCCCGCGTTGCTTGTTGAGCCCTGCGGATTGTCGAAAGCACCTGAGCGATTTCCCTCTGTTCTGAGATTGGGGGCAACGGGAAGGAAAACTCCTGAATTGCACTCCATGATGTGCGAGGATGATTAAGCCCCGTTGTCGTCGAATTGGCAAACGAAATGAATTCTTGAGTATGGAGAATCTGGGCTATGAACTCCGGAAGTACAACCTCCATCGGTTTGAGCACCAGGATATCGGTCGAACATAGCCCTTGAACAGATGCGATTACAGCTTTGTCAAGATATGGCCGGAGCTTTCCATAGAGAACGTCATTTTTGGCGAAACGATTTTTCAGGCTGCTGACTTCCGTGCCCTTGCCCCAGCGTTTTAGGTCCACTTGACCTGTATCGATATGCTCCAAACCAACGTAAGGAAGTTCTGATTCTTTCTTAGGATCAACCGTTTCTCTCCTCAAAGCGACGGCATCGACAAGTCGAACATGCTTCCATATCTTCGTTCTGTCTTCTTCGTGGATTTGTGAAGACGGAATGTCAAACATTCTTCCACCCCTCGAAACCCAATTTAACTAGGACTTTGTCGAGCTCGTCGTCAACCTCTGCTCTCTTCTTCTCCGCAGTTGCTAATGCTTTGACAACCACGGAGAGAGGTTTCACATCGGTGTTGGATTCGGGTCCCACGTACATGGATGGCAGAAGATTATAGTCCTTGCTCTCAACCTCTTCACGTGAGACGATTTTGACGAGTCCTCCAACTTCCTTCCAGTCATGAAATGCTTTTGCGATCTTCAATATCCCTTCGTCCGGGATGAAGTTCTTTGGTTTACCCTTGGTGAATTCGCGGCTTGCATTGATTAGGATGATCTGATTCTTCCTCTCTAGGACCTTGGCTTTGTTCAAAACCAAAACGATTCCCGCGGCTGTTGTGTTATAAAACAGATTGTCTGGAAGCAGGATTACCCCCTCGATCACATCTTTCTCGATGAATGCTTTCCTGATTTCCTTTTCCCTGCTTGAACTATCACTTCCACTGCCACGGCTCACGGCGCCTGTGTCGATAACGATTCCCGCTCTTCCTTTCTCATCGAGTGAAGCAAGCATGTGTTGAATCCAACCCCAGTCCGCACTGCTAGCAGAAGGATAACCAGCCCAGAAACGACCAAAGGGGTCGTTCTCGTAGAAGTCGCCGTTATACCCACTTTGCATCCACATCGGATTAGCGACAACAATATCGAACTCTCTCAGTTTTCCTCCAGTCAAGAACTTGGGATTGCGCAGAGTATCTCCAATCGCAATCTCCCCCTCCATATCGTGGACAATCATGTTCATTTTCGACATGGCGAATGTGACATGGTTGATTTCTTGACCGTAGAGTTGAAGTGGTCGCTCGACTTGTTTGTTCTTCTCCTGGACTAGGAGCTCACATTTGACGAGCAACCCTCCGGAGCCACAAGTGGGATCGTAGACCGATTTGCCCTGCTCGGGATTAATGACTCGTGCAATAATCCAGCCAACTTCTTTCGGCGTGAAGAATTCGCCGGCGCTTTGGCCCTGTCCTTCGGCGAATTTTCTAAGTAGATACTCATATGCCCTGCCCAGAATATCAGGTTCGACATCGTCAAGCCCAAGTCTGTATCTTGGATCGCTTAACGATTCGAGGAGCCCCTGAAGTCTGACCTCATCTATCACTCGCTGGCCTGCATAAGTTGCGTTAAAATCAACGACATCTATCACACCTTGGAGTTTCGGGTTTTCTTTGGCAATAGCTCTCAGAATGTCGGTTATTTGTTCTCCGACTTTTGTTGAAAGCTTTCGGGCGTTTGCCCACCTTGCACTTTCAGGAATGTAGAATCGAACAAGACCATGATCCTGCTGAACCAGCTCAAGCGCGGTCTCTCGGTTTCCGAATTTCTCGGCCAACCGATCAATCTCGTCATCAAAGACGTCCGAGAGCCTCTTCACGAACACGAGGGGCAAAATGTAATCCTTGAACTTTGGGGCGTCCACCGCTCCACGTATAGAACAAGCTGCACCCCACAGCCAATTTTCAATCGCCTTGGTATCAAGCTTGCCTGTCAGAGCACTAATCGCCTCGTCTCTCTTGACCGGAACCTTGTACAAACACTGAGGGCACGTTGTGTACCTGCGCATAGATCGCGTTTCCCATACGTGGCCACAATTTCCACAGGTCACGCGTACGGTTTGAACTTCCATTTTTTACCTACCTACCTACCCATATATCTACTCGCTTATTTAAACTTACCTTTTCTTGAGCCTACGCTTCCCAAAATAGTCTTTTTTCGAAGAAGGGCACATCGGTTTAACTTCACTCTCCCCGGGCAGCATAAGTCGTTTGTTCAATGCCTTTTTTAATTGCCCAAAACAACGATGAGTGCAGGACGTCCATACTGAAGGATACTTGACGAGAGGCGCTGAATGGGATGGTCAAGATCTAGACGAGAGTTTCAAAGAGAAACTACCTGAGGGCGAAACGCACCTACGAGTACGAGCGTATGTATCTGTACATTCCGAAGAAATATCATGAGACAGTAAAGCCGTTCCTCAATCAAGATTTTGGCGTGAGCGTAGCTGCAGAGAAAGGCTGTATCGTCATCACTCTCACACCGCAGAAAACAGTTCAACACGCAGAAAGCCCGTCTTACAAGACCGCCTTAGAAGCGCGTCCCGAAACCTGACTCTTTCTAGCTTCCTAGCGCGTATGCCTTTTCCTAAATTCGGTTTCTAAGTGTAATAGGTTGAGTCTCGTATCCCTTTCTTGAGATGATTTATGAAGCGCGCGCTAAGGGTGCAGTAGAGACCTATTAAACCAGAACTTTTATTCAGATTCACTGAGAAGTAAGACATGGAGTGGTTAGAAATGACTTCACCAATAGCTTCACCGCAAGAGTCACCTTTTCCAAAAGGAAGGCACAATCTCCAAGGACTTTTAGTAGCCTTAATAGTGGTATGTGTTGTTGGATTGCCTATCTCGTATTTTGCAGGTCATTCCAATGGATACGAATCTGGAAGGTTTGACTTTTATTATACTAAACCAGAGCAGAAATATGGAGTCTACGACCTGAGTGGTTGGTTGAACAAGTGGAAGTGGATAAGGCCTTATCAAGAAGGAGTTTTTGATTGCAGCGAAATGAGTGCTTATCTTGAGTGGAAATTGGAGAATGAAGGATGGCACACGAAGATTATTGTTGGAGATAGCCCATTTGGTTCAGGACAGCATGCATGGCTACTTGTTGAAACAAGCAATGGCAAATACATGCCTGTAGAATCAACCAACATGGCTGTACTGTTGTGGGATTCTCCTCACTTTGACAACTACTTCAAGTATGACCGTAGCTTTGAAACGATACAGGATGCTTTGAAATATAGCGAAACAGAATTTGATTGGTGGAAGAGTTGATAGCGCGCACGCTCTACTCTAATGTGGTCTTCAAGCAAATATCTTCTGTCTCAGACTTCTGAGTTCATTGTAATCTTTCTTGGCTCTCTCGATTTCTTTCGGCATAATCATAACTAGTTTTCCAGCGAAAGGATAGACCTGCGCTGCTTCTTTGATCTCATCATGCCACTCTTGATCTGCAACTATGACGATTTTGAGAGACCATTGATGCACGAGGTTGAGTCTGTATATGAGGTCTGGAACGCTTCCGTGCACTTGCACTTCAAAAGGAATATGTGTTAGTCCGAAGATTTCCCAAGCAAGGTCTAGCGTCTTGCCTTTCGCCTTAAAAGGCTGGTCTGTCGGTCTCAAGTCATTTACGCTCGGCTTTCTTAGCGGCTCATAACCGAATATTTCACCAATCACTATTAGAGAATCGAGAAGAGAATCGTGGGAAGAAACTTGACCTCCTTCTTCTTTTTTGCCAAGTCTTCTATGCCATTTTGTTTCTTTGACTTCTACATCCTCTTTCCGAACGAGATATTCGGACTTCTCTAGGTATTCACTGATTAGTCGATAATCATGCTCTGATAATTTCCTGCAAGTCTTCCCTTGGAGATAAGCGTACCACTTTTCTTTCTTCGGGAACAAATCGAATTTCGCTTGCTTGTCCGACAGTAGTGCTTTCTTGAAGTCGACATAATAGCCATCGGGAGGCATCGATGCAGGTTTTATGTTAAAGACCATCGAATTCCAATGAGGATCATTGGCCAGATATCTCATGTCTGAGTCGACAACGAAAATCCCGACGATGACGTTGTTCTTAGTAGCGTAGTAGACAATATTATCTCCTTTCTTGATCTCACCAAATTGTCTGAACCATGGCTGTTGTTCACCAGACTTTTTGATTCTGCAGCCTATCAAATCCTTGTGCTGTTCGTAAGCTTTCAAATCATGAACAATAAACCAGTAGTTCATTTAGGGCCGCCTGAAGTTTGATTTATGACTGCATTTGGATATATCACTTATGCTATCTTGTCATCTGATGTGAGTTCACATAGGAATTCGTTGAAGAGATTGAAGCGAATCTTGTTAGAGACCCCAATTTGGACAAGTACAGAGTTAGCGCGCATGCCTGTTCCCTAATTCGTTTGTGAGGTGGCTTGTGCTTCTGGTTTTGCTTCGTCTATGGATGACTCTGTGCCTTGGGATACGAGAAGCATCGCTTGGAAGACGAGACCCAACTCTGTCGCACTTGAAAAAGGCGAGTTTAGGAACACACATGCGTGCTAAGCTTCTGGACAGTGACTTTCAATCCTAGACCCTTTTCTCTTGATTTCATGTGCCTTGTTTCAAGCTTGACTATCTTCACATCCTTTCTTCCTTCTACATATCTCATCACGTCATACCTGACGTCTCCAAGGGCTGTGAGCGTCACTCTTTCGTCTGTTTGCAGGCGCTTCTCAAGTTGCCCCTTCCATTTTCCATCACGACTGCAAAATATTATGCCTTTGGGTCTCTCATTGTCACTCATAAGCGTCTCACACACACCAACTTGCCTGCTTAGTATCGACTTGACAGAAACCTGTACTTGGCTTTTTCCATTAAACAATGCGAATCGCACTTAGCGCGCGCGGTATTCAGGATGTCAAGAGAGAACTATCTCTTTCTCTGTTGACTCTATAAGGGAATTGCATTGTTTGAGAAGAACTTCTCTCTCTCTTCTCTGTTCTTGAACTGTGGGGTCTTTCCTTACCTCTTCGAGAATTTCTAGAGAAATTCGATGTATCCTATGCTCCTCCGAAAATTTCCCTTCAGAGTCGTTGCCGACACAGACTACCATTAAGAAGTTCTTGTAGGGTCTCGCTTCTTCAGTTAAGAATTGCAGAGGTGTCTTATCTTCGAAGATGCAGTTTAATATGCCAATACTATACATCATTTCTCCTCCAGCCCATATATCGAATCTGATTTGCCCAGAAATTTCGTGTTTGGTCAAGCACCTTCCCATGTGAGATTCAGCTTCACGATGAGCCTCCTTCAATAGCGCAGCATAAGGTGACAAGCTCTTCTGGAATTCTTCAAACTGGTAACGAATTCTCTCTTTGACAAGACCATACCTGTAATCACTCATGATGTCATAGAAACCGAAGGTAGGACTGAAAGGGTCGGTAGGCGACCTAAATGCTTCCAGCTCTTCGAGGATTGCAGTTAGTTTTTGATGAAGTGGACCGTAGATATGTTGAGTCATTTTCTTGTCAAATTCTCGTTTTCGCCTTTTCTTCTCGAGTCTTTCTTGAGTCCACAGAGTAAAACATGCGCCAGCTATGAACGTGAACAGCGGCACCAAACCTATGGAATTAAGCCATGCATATGCACTTAGAATTGATGATAGGATTGCTCCTATGCCTGTCCAAACATCAGAATGGTCCGAAGACATTTCTTTCGCCTATAATAGAGCATCATGTATTCCTGTTTTAAAGCCTATACGAAGCGCGCTAAGGGATAGAAACAAGCTAAGCCGCCCAAAAAGCTCAATAGTTAATGACGCTTCGTAGCTTTGTCTATTTGATCTTTAGTCATGATTTTCCATTTGCCCTGATCGTCCAAATCCACCAGCAAGACGTCTTTCGGGTCTCTCATCACAGAAGCTGCAGCCTCCATTGCGTCAAGCAACCCTAACAATCTGAAAGTCAAAACCTCACTCTTCTCGGAGTCAAGTTCTCGACAATCAAAGACATACCTGTTATCTCCAACAGACCTCACAGTAATCACCTTGAAGAAACGGCCTTTATCCTTGAGAAAGAAACTGCCCTTAACCTGCAACTTCTTCATGCATGCACCATTCTGAACCGCGCGCTTTCTCTTTACTTTAACTCATCTCTCTCCACTAGGCGAGAGTGTCGTTTCAGCGGCTAGCTTTAATAAAGTTGAAGACAAAGCACAGTTTTTGCACGGAGGCCCTCCAGAATTGGTTAGGATTCAGCGCAGAGTTTCTAGGAAACGGTATTTCGGAAGCAAACAAGTGTACGAGTATGAACGCATGTCCTTGGATGTTCCCCGCAAATTCCACAGCAAAGTCAAACCCTTCCTAAAACAAGACCTAAACATGGACCTGAGCATAAAAGGCAGCTACCTCGTAATCACTCTGACCCCCGCAAAACCGTTTCTGCCCGCCGAATACGCCCCGCTAAAATCAGCCCCTGAGAGGCTTCAGACACTTGAATTTTAACATGAAAATGCAAATGTTGCTTAAATATCTGCCAGCCGAAAAGCTTTTCGCTAGGGGCGTTTCTGCCCGCCGAAACGTTTTGCCGGGGGTTTCAGCAGACAAAAACATGTCTATTAATGTAAATAGGCTCTTCCGCGCAAGTTTTCTTGACCGGGCCATGGTGTTTAGCGTGTGGCGAAGGGCAAGAGGAACTGCGGAAGAATCTCAGTTTTCAAGGGCCGAGAAGCCAAACTCAACCGCGCCATATTCCAAACCCTCGCCTTGAAAGGCCCGCAGACAATATACGGCATACACAAAGAAATCAAGAAATCCCGAGGGTTCAAATACACTCGGTACCCAAGCGTGCTCAAACGAGTCAAAGCCCTAGAAGAATCCGCACACCTCAAGAGAGCTCCTCCAAAAAAGACGGCTGGAGGTTTCGAAATCACAGTGTACGAGTTGGCTGCCCGAGGCTACCTGAGCATCATCCTTGACTCAGTCGGCTTGGAGGAACTGATCAAGAAGATGAGTGAAAACACGGCGCTACAGATCCTGCAGGACATAGTTCTTGACGGCGAAGTTTTCTGACATGTTCCTTGGCGAGCCCCGTTAGGAACATGTTCCCTGACGAACCCTACACAGAACATGTTCCTTGGTGAGGGCAGAATTTCCTTAAGCTCTGGTAGCAACATAGTGTAAGGTGAAACATGTTTGGTGAACATTATCGAAGAATGGGAAGACTTCGCGAAATACGCGCATGACAAGGTAGGTTTCTACCAGATACTGGGTGCCGACAAGAACATTGAAGTCAGGGCGTCAGCCGGAAAGGCAGGCTTCATCAAAGAGTTCGAAAACGCCATAGACCCGCTGCTCACAAAAATCTTGGAATTCTGCGAAAAGGAAAGAAGCTTCCTGAGAGTAGGCGAAACCGTTAGAGACGAAGTCTTCTTCAAATAGGACGCTCCGAGGCAAACCCATGAGTCAGCCTATCCCAGTCGGTTCAGCAGTCTACGTTCGCTACCGCGACCACATACTCTTCAGAAACACAATGAACAATATCGACGTGCCTTTTGAACGCGAAACTATGGGGCGGCTGGCAAACGAAAATGCAGACGCCATACGTATCCACTGGGACAAAACCCTCAAGCCCTTCTCAAAAATGAATGAAAGCCCGCACTGCGGCCTCGTTCTCATAAAGAACTGTATCCTAGAAATCCGAGCTTTACCATTACAAGATTTTCTGAGCTGGCCTTTAAGTTGCTGGAACACTAAAGACTCTATTACTGAGTGTGCGTTTCAGACCGAGAAGCGAAAAACTCAGCCAAGAGATAAGACGGGAGCGAAACGATGAAGACCGTAACCATAACTGAGAGCTCCCGAGGCTACAAACTCCACAAACCGCTAATGCTCGTCCTTCCAGAACCGCAGAACGCAGCAGACCAGAAGCTTCAACACTACATAATAGATGCTCTCCTAACCAAAATGCCCGCTCTAGTCGGCTTCACCTTCGACAACACAAGCACACTAGAACTCGCAAAGCACCTGCTCAGACACAGAACAGGCAGCACAGCCACACTATACCAGTACATCTACGGAGTCCACCGATTCAGCAAATGGCTCAACACCCAACCAGACCAACTCGTCAAGAACTGCCAAGACCAAGACGGAGACCCCAAACCCAAAGCACTAGCACAGACAAGCCGACTACTAGACGATTTCGTAGCCAACCTACAAGCCGAAAACCTAGCACCAGGCAGCGTCAGCAACCACGTCAAAGGCGTCAAAGCACTATTCCGATGCAACGGACTGAAACTTGAGCTACCATACAGCTTGCCCAAAAGAGTCGTCTACAACGACAGAGCACCGAGTCCAGAAGAACTCCAACTACTACTCGACATCGCAAACCTACGCGAAAGAGTCATAATCTCCATGCTAGCCCTAGGCGGCTTCCGCATCGGCACGTTAGTTAGGCTTCAATACCGACACGTCAAACGAGACCTAGAAAGGGGAATAATCCCCATCCACGTTCACGTCGAAGCCGAAATCACGAAGGGCAAGTACCACGACTACGACACCTTCCTAAACCAAGAAGCCGCAGACTACCTGAGAGCCTACATGGAAATCCGAAGAAAAGGCAGCCCAACAGGCAGAACACCATCAGAGAATATACATGACGAATCGCCGCTAATTCGAGACGATTATTGCCGACACCCTAAGGTTCTTTCGCCTGGAAGACTGCACCACGTCGTCCACAACCTCTACATCAAAGCTGGATTGGTGACTAAGAAACCTCTCGGACGCAGATACGACCTGAGAGCTCATAGCATACGCAAATTCTTCCGAACACAACTTGCCTCACTAGGCATGGACAGAGACTACATCGAATACATGATGGGACACACCATAAGCACTTACCACGACATACAGATGAAAGGCATCGAATTCCTCAGAGGTGTCTACCTATCATCCGGGCTCAGCATAAGACCAAAGACACGCATCAGCAAGATCGATGCTTTGAAAGAAATCATACGGGCATGGGGCCTAAACCCCGATGAGATTCTGACTCGCGACGCAATGACGCAGCCACATAGAACCGTAATCGACCAGAACCAACTAGAACAAGGACAATTGGCTCAGCTAACCGCAGCCTTGCGACAGCAGATGCTCAAAGAAATCCGTGAAAATCAGCCTCAAAAAAGTACGAATTGCTGCTTAAGCAGTGGTAGCCCGGGAGAGATTCGAACTCTCGTCAAAGGCTCCAGAGGCCTCTATGCTTAACCGCTACACCACCGGGCTTCACTACAGCACTTTAACACTCAAACTCCATTGTAATAACTTTAACGTTGCGC
>Ga0315291_10006844_pt1 | contig 14142 bp, 17 predicted proteins | sample YL17G12_20_MG_FD_203070 | JGI IMG/M metagenome (GOLD analysis project Ga0315291, IMG submission 203070) | Sediment microbial communities from Yellowstone Lake, YNP, Wyoming, USA - YL17G12_20 | ecosystem: Environmental > Aquatic > Freshwater > Lake > Sediment | place: USA: Wyoming | collected...
AGCTGCTCGCCTTCAAACTGCACGTCAACGGTCGGTCCGATAACCTGGACCACTTTTCCGTATTTGGTACTCTTTGGAACAGTACTCACAATTTGTTCCATCGATTCCTCCAAGATCATTCAAAATGGCTGACCGTGCGGACTCCTTCAACAAATCCATCTATCCCGACATGAACAGATCAACTCGCCAAGTCTCCTCGTTCGTCTATCTCAGCACCTCCGCTGTTCCGACAATGTCTGCTATCTCTTTTGTGATTGAACTCTGTCTGGCCCTATTTGCAAGAAGTGTGAGCGCCTCAACCATGTCATCTGCATTCTTGGTGGCAAAGCTCATCGCTACCATGCGCGCGGAATGCTCGGAAGCACATGATTCGGCAAACGTCATGAACACCTTCGTCGCGACATACTTGGGCAATAGTGCTTCAAGGAGTTCCCGGGCTTCCGGTTCGTAAATATATCCGTATCCTTCCGCGGCACTTTCGCTCTCGGCAAGCTCAAGAGGAAGAAGCCTGGTTGCGGTGACGCGCCTTGAACCTGAGGAAATGAAATGAGTGAATACGAGCCATATTTCGTCGAGCCTTCCTCCAATATAGAAGTTGACCAGCTCGTTCGTGAACTTGCTGATCAGACTTGCGTCCGCGAACGCCCCGACTTCATGGATAGAGGACAACAGTGCTTTGCCTTTTCTTCTAAAGTACAGAAAAGCCTTCTTCCCCACCGGCAGAAAATGAACTTGTGTAGCCTTTATACTCGTTCCCTTTGTGCTTCCCTTGGTCGTCCCCTTTGCCACATCTTTTGCGACCTCTCGAGCGAGCTGCTCCGCTTCACGAAGCACATTTACATTGAATGCGCCACAGAGGCCTCTGTCAGAAGCGATGACGCAGATCCCAACAGACTTCTTGTCTCGCTGGACAAGGAACGGATGAGATACCTCGGAAGACCTGGAGCATACTCGCTTTACAATCGCTTCGAGGCCATCTGCGTAGGGTCTGGCCGAGACGAGGCGTTCCTGTGCGCGCTTGAGCCTTGCTGCAGAGACCATTTCCATGGCCCTGGCGATCTGACGCGTGCTCTTTATGCTTCTTATCCGTCTTCTCATGTCCCGCAGGGATTGCACTTTCTCTCCCCATCCTATCTTGCCGGCGCCGCGGATCGGAGGGTCTTCTTGAACCCCTCCACGAATTCCACCAGTGCCTTCTTGAGCTTGACCTCCGTGTTCTCGCTCAAATCCTTTGACCTTCGTATTTCATGTGGCACATCTGGAAATTCACTGTCTAAGAAATCAAGAAACTCCTTCTCGAACTGTTTCACGGAATCTGCCGGCAATTCGTCAAGGTAGCCACCAACGGCGGCATAGATTATCGCCACCTGTCTCTCAAGCGACATAGGTTCGTACTGTGGCTGCTTCAGTATCTCGACAACCCGCTGCCCCCTTCCAAGCTGAGACAAAGTAACCTTGTCAAGGTCCGAGCCAAATTGCGCGAAAGCTGCGAGCTCGTAATACTGGGCAAGGTCTAGCCTCAGCCTGCCTGCCACTTTTCTCATGGCCTTGGTCTGAGCCTTACCTCCGACTCTCGACACCGAAATCCCGACGTTTATGGCAGGTCTTACACCGGAATAGAAAAGATCATTCTCAAGATATATTTGTCCGTCGGTGATTGAGATGACATTTGTAGAAATGTAGGCAGAAATGTCACCTGCCTGAGTCTCAATAAAAGGAATCGCAGTCAAAGAACCACCGCCCAGTTCATCGCTCAGCTTTGCGGAACGCTCAAGAAGTCTCGCGTGCAGATTGAAAATGTCACCCGGGTACGCCTCTCTTCCTGGCGGCCTTCTCAAGAGCAAAGATAGCTGTCTGTAAGCCTGAGCGTGTTTGGAGAGGTCATCGTAGATGACCAGGGCATCTCTGCCCGTATAAAGGAACTCTTCTCCCATTGCGCAACCCGCATAAGGCGCAATGTAAAGCATTGAAGCTGGTTCACTGGCTCCGGCCACGACCACGGTTGTGTGTTCCATCGCTCCGTGGTCCTCGAGAGTCTTGACTACGCGGGCCACGGTGGATTCCTTCTGCCCGATAGCCACGTAGATGCAGTGAAGGTTCTGTCCCTTCTGGTTGATTATCGTATCTATCGCGATTGCGCTCTTCCCAGTCTGTCTGTCACCTATGATCAGCTCCCTCTGGCCTCTTCCGACCGGGATCATGGAATCGATCGCCTTGATTCCGGTCTGAACGGGTTGCTGTACGGGTCTCCGCTCGACTACGTTCGGAGCCCTGGACTCGAGCGGACGGAATTTCTTGGTGACCAGCGGCTGCTTTCCGTCGACCGGCTGACCAAGCGCGTTCACGACTCTTCCCAAAAGCGCCTCACCCACGGGAACCTGAGCGACCGTACCCGTCCTTGTGACAATGTCACCTTCCTTGATTCTTTCATTCGAACCAAAGAGAACAAGACCAACGGTGTCCACCTCAAGGTTAAGCACCATTCCCATCGTGCCGTCCGCGAATTTGACAAGCTCTCCCATCATGGCATCGTCCAAGCCCCACACTCTGGCTATTCCGTCACCGACCTGGATGACGGTGCCGATACTTTTCATTTCGAGCTTGCCTCTGTACTTCTCGAGCTCCTGCACGATGACCGTGCTTACCTCTTCCGGTCTAAACGCCATGAAATCTCCTTTGGATGGTCTGCCTCGATTCCACTGTATTAGGTCGGCCTCCTCAGTCTATCGATGTCGCGAGAAGCCTCCCCTTTAGCTCCTCGAGCCCCGTGCGCACACTTCCGTCTATGACTTTCCCGTCAAGGTAAACAACAACGCCGCCGAGTATAGAGGGATCCACCTGCGTGTCGATCAATATCGTTTTCCCCGTTAGCTCATGTAACCTGGAGGTCAAAAGTACCTTTTCGCTCGTGTCCAGAGGTACGGCGGACACCACCATTACTTTCTGAATGCCCTTTCTCTCCTCGTCAATCTGCACGTACTCTGAGAGAATCTCGGGAAGGAGCGCCGTTCTCTTTCGTCTGAGGAGTAACTGGAGAAATTGCCACGTCGCATTCTTTACTCTTCCTCGGACAGTGCTCTCAAAAAACGCGGTCTTCTCTGCTTCCGCAATATCTGGAGACTCAATAAACGAATTCAGCGCCGGCGTTTGACGCAGGACCTCAGCAAGACTCTCCAGGTCGCTGCGTACTATATCAATTCCATCGGTCTCTCCGGCGAGGTGAAACAGTGCTTCGGCGTATTTCCTAGGAATGCTTCGACTGGGCATCTACCTGGTCCAGATCCTTTATAAAATCCGCAATCATCTTTCTGTGCTTTTCAGCATCCAGAGTCTGTCGCAGAATCTTCTCGGAGGCTTTCACCGCCATGTTGACCACTTCATTTCTCAACTCGACGAGCGCCTGGGCGCGGTCCCTTGCAATCTCATCTCTCGCACGCCCCAGCATTTCCTTGACGTCGGTTCGCGCTTCCTCTTTGATCTCCGAGGCAATCTTCTGCGCATTTTTCACGGCCTCCTGCAGTCGCACCCTGGCTTCGGCATCGATAGACTTGAGTTTATCCTCGTATTGCTGTCTGAGCGCCTCCATGTCCGCCTTGCGCCGCTCCGCCTCGTCCAGCTCTGATTGGACCCTTTTCTTTCTCTCTTCAAGAATCCGGAGCAGAGGCTTCCAGGCGAATCGCTTCATTATCCATAGGACGATGAGAAACCCGAGGATCTGCGTTACTATTTGGCCGTAATCAAGTTGCATCAATCACCCCAACATGAAGGACTTTGTTGCCCTTTCTTCCGGACCGGACCACGATCGCGCAGAGCTCGCATGTTCGTAGATCACACATTGATCACACATTCACGTACAAACCGCGCCCCAACCAACATCTCTCAACGGATCAGCCGATGCTTTAGCCAATCCTACCCTGGAGAATGAACATGGTCACGAGGGCGTAAATCGTGAGAGCTTCGATGAACGCGAACCCGATGATCATCGTCAGCTGGATCTTGCCGGCCGCTTCGGGCTGTCTTCCGATTGCTTCCATGGCTGCTGCGCCCATCCTTCCAAGCGCGAGCCCCGAGCCCAAGGCTGCTATGGAAACAGCCAGAGGGACTGCAAAACCAAGTGCACTCTGAAAATTCATTTGCTGACCTCCTCTTGCTAGTGTTCCTCGTGCGGAAACATCATGAGAAAGTATATGGTGCTCAAGACAGCAAACACAAGCGCCTGCACCGCACCTGTCAACATAGCCAGAAAGACAAACGGGAAATGAATTGGAATCCCGAGCGGCAGGTGCAGGAATGCGAGAACGCTTGCTCCTAACCCGATGAAGACGGCGATGAGTATGTCTTCACCGAGAATGTTCCCGAAGAGTCGTAGTGACAGACTGAGTGGTTTCGCGAGCTCGGTGATTATGTGGAGAGGAAACATCAAGGGCACGAGCAATGCGCCAACGAGATCGCGCGGTCGCCCTGCAAAATGATCAATATACCCCAGAAATCCGAGCTTTCTCATCCCGGTGTACTGTACATAGACAAAGACGGTGATAGCAAGTGCCGCGGTCGTATTTATGCTAGAAGAAGGCGATTTCATCCCCGGGATGAGCCCGAGCATGTTCATACAGAAAATGTAGATGAACAATGTCCCCAGGAAAGGAACGTATTTTTTCCCTTCTTCCCCGAGTATCCCGCATATGAAATTGCTAACTCCTTCAACCACCATTTCCAGAAAGTTCTGAAGACCCTTCGGGACAAGCTCGGGTTTTCTGGAGGCAAAGTACGAGAGGGTCCCAAGAAAAATCGCAATGATAAGCGAAAAGAACACGTTCTCCCAGTGGTGAAGAAACTGTGCAAACGGCGCGGAGCCGAACCTGTCGTAGATAAGAGTAACTATGTTGGGAAGCTCGGGCGGACCCTCGGGACGCGCGCCAGTCTTCTCTGCAGCTGCGACCACGTTGATCAAGTCAATAAGCAAACGCACGTTTCCCCTCTGGTTAAACAATGCTTATGCCCGGCCAGTCAGGCATACATCCGTCTTCCTCTCTCGCTCAACTTCTCGGCCACCATAGCGCCGAAAGCCTTGAGGAGAATGATCGCCAATATGAGAGAGAAACCCGAAACGAGGCTTCCAGGTGGGAAGATCCCGACAATGAGAAGGAAAAGACCTGAAGCGTAGAGGACCGGAAACTTAAAAAGCACGATCCCGGCGACCCTGGACTTGCTCGGGTTTTCGTTGCCAAAAAGAGTCTTGACGAGAGAAACGACGGCCAGAAGATTTAGCGAACCCCAGAGCGCTCCCAGAAGAAAACCTGCCCCACTTGCTAAAGAAACATAGGTCGCAAGGAAAAGGGCAACCAAAGACGCGACCACAGCGCTTGTTCTGACAACCCTCGTTACAAATTCAAGACCCAAACTTGAAGCACTCCGGAACTCACGACTAGACTCAGTCGCCGCTTGACTGAGTTTCTTTGCTGATTCTTACGATGATCCTGTAAACCTCCCTCACCCCCGCCACAAACCCGAGTACGATGAAAACTATCCACAAGAAAGAAGTATGTAGCTTTCTATCAAGAAAACCCCCTATGAAGTAGCCCACAACAGGAGAAACCAGAAGAAGAAAGGGGATTACCGTCACTAGCCCTGCCTGCCGAAGCATGGCATACTTGTCTTCAGGTTTTTTCCCCATAACTACTTGCATGTCCGCGTGTTACCGCGAGACCGTGTCGAACAACGGCAACGGGGATGAGTCAGGCTTGTTCCAAGGAATCTATAGATACACGCGGAAAAGCCCAAAGTCAATATGTTTCTGGAGAGACTGATTGAGCCTCAGCCCTGACGAATGGGGGCGCAGGCTGTCCCGTGCCTTACGCACTACCCAAACACTTCCACAGCAACCACCCTGCCAGAGGAAAACCTGGCCCCCACGAACAGAACGACTTGGGCAATAACCGTGCCTCTTTGCAAGCAGTAATGGAGATAAGAATATTTGTGGGCGCAGACGGTAAGGTATTCCCTACCTGGAGCAATCGCAACGGATTGCGGTTGTGAAAAAGAACCTGGAGCCAATTCTACGTGAGTGAGGTCGCTACGGTCAGAGGGGCGATGGTGAATAGAGTTCACACAAGGTATGAACTTTGTTCTCGATTCGAGGTCGTGTGCTGGGTCTTGGCGTAAGGACGAGTCACCCGAGATCGCCGACAGAATCGACCGAGACTCCGGGACAGCTCGGAAACTTGAATCTGTCGAATGTGAGAGGCAGAGGGTCGACCAGCCGGACCGCTATCCCACCTTGATGTTGCCTTCTCTGACCAGCCGGGCAAAAGTCTGGGCCACTCTGGGGTCAAACTGAGTCCCGGATTTTTTCTCCATCTGTGTGACGGCCTCTTCGACGGATAAAGCATCCCTGTATGGCCTATCACTTGTCATTGCATCGAAACTGTCTGCTACGCAGGCTATACGTGCATTCAAGGAAAGCTCATTGTCCTTTAGCCCATCAGGATAACCCTTTCCATCAAGGCGTTCGTGGTGGTGTCTTACTATGTCGATTGCTTTCTCGAGGAATCTTATGCCCCCCAGAATGGAGGCGCCAGTCTCGGGATGGCTTTTCACGATCTTCCATTCATCCTCGTCCAGAGCAGTAGGTTTCCAAAGAATCTGCTCGTAGACTCCCAGCTTTCCGATGTCGTGAAGGATCGCACCAAACCTTATGGTTTCCACCTCTTCAGGAGCAAGACCCATTCTTTCCGCGATCGCCGTCGCGTATTCTGCAACCCTTTCCGTATGGCCGCGGGTGTAAGGATCCTTCGCCTCGATCGTGTTCACGAAAGCTTTGATAGTGGCAAGGTAGGTCTCCTGGAGCTCGTTGTATAGCCGAGCGTTCTCGATTGCAATTCCAGCAGAACTGGACAGACTTGCGAGCATCTCCATGTCAAGCTGAGTGAAACCGTTACCGTGCACCCTTTCACCCAAGAGAAGCACTCCAATGAAGCGTCCTTTCACATGGATAGAATGACAAAGTATGAAACCGGCCGCGGCAATCGTCCTCACCTGATCGCCGGCGCCGGGGTAACTCTCAAGCTCTTCAATCCCCAGCGGTTTCTCGTGCGAGGCAAGGATCGAACCCAGAGGGCTATCAAAGGGAATCTGAAGGTTCTCGACGAGCTCCAACCTCACACCCTTGGAAAGAGAATGGACGAGTACTCTCGAATCCCAGCCCTCAGCGAGGAGAAAACACGCGCTCTCTACGCGTAGCTGACCGACTACGGTGAGAAGGAAAGTATCGAGAAGCGTCTCGAGTCTGAGACAACTGTTAAGTTGCTGACTGAGACCTATCAGAGTGTCTTTGCTATAGAGAAGCCTCTTCAGTTCGTTGTTGACCCTTTCAAGCTCCTGTTCGCCGCGCTTGATCTCGCACTCCAGCTTCACGCTGACGTCCGACAGAGTCTTGCTATCGTCGAATCCCTTAAAAATGCGTTCTATTTTTGCGATAAGTTCCCTCGGCGAGAACGGCTTCATCAGGAAATCGTCGGCGCCTTTCAAGAGGCCCTCGAGCCTCGAGGTGGCGTCGCATTGACCCGAAATCAAGATGACGGGCGCACGACACTCCACGCTATTCTTTTTGAGTGTTTCACAGACCTCAAACCCGCCTACCTTGCGCATCTTCACATCAATAATGGCCAGATCGGGTTTATGCTTGTTTGCTACTTCCAGGGCTTCTCTTCCGTCAAGCGCGGATAAGACCTCGTATCCGTACTGAGAGAGGGTTATGTAAAGAAGCTCGACAACCCTGGGGTCGTCGTCGGCTACGAGGATCTTTTTTCTGTTGGCGCATTCACTTCGGAGAGTTGCCATGTTTTCTTTCGCGTCTGCCATTGTTAATAGACTATGCCGCCGCCTTACACACCGTTTCCTTGCACAAGGAACTGCCTGCAAGTGGTTCCAGTACGATGACCACAACGCCACTGCCAAGCACTATGGCCCCTTGCACAGCACGGGCTTTCCTGAGCCATTGCGGCAATTCCTGAAAGACTGCTTCTTGTTTCCAGAGGATTCTCTCCGGAATGAGCGCTATTCGCTTGTCTTCCTCCTCGAGGAAAACCGCGGGCATCTCCATTAGCTTCTCCACTGGAGGCTTAAGCCCCACGAGATCCCAGAGATAAAAAACGGAAAACCCGACGCCATCCATCTGAACCTGTGGCGGCACGGTTGAAGAATCAATCTCCGTCTGGAGGAGCATGCCTGCTTTTCTCACCGGTTCCCATCTCACTGCATAAAGCTCTCCGCGGGTCTCAACAACGAGATAAGATTCCTTCTCCTTCGTGGTATCAATCCCGTCGAGTTGAAGAGACTGACTGTCTTCCACGATTACTCTCCTTCCTCTTTGTCCGCTGGTGGGTCTCCGATAAGAAGATCTTTATTAGAGAGCGTCTCAATGCGAGAGAACTCTGGCATTGGAGAGGGACTCTTCCAGCTTTCCCCGTCCGCAAGAGCTCTTGTCTGATCGTGTATGGCGACGGCTTTGCGACTAACGCGCTCGGCCTCGCGCGAAGCCTTCTCGGTTAGCCTCGAAAGCTCCTGGACTTTGGAAAGAAGTTTTCCAACTGCATCGTCAAGCCTGGAAGCGATGCGGCTGAGTTCGGCTTCGGCATCTTCACTCTCTAGCGCGTGTTCGCCTGGCGCGAAACCAGGGGCGCGCGTCCTCACCCGCACTTCTTCTTGCGAGATGTGTATAGCACGAACAACAGAGTCGACCTTTGTTTCTATTTCCTTGACAAGGGCTGCATTCTCGTCGCTGCAACCCCTTGCGAACTCAGCTAGCTTACGTATCTCTTCGGCCAGAACACTCATACCCGGCAAGGAGGCTCTTGCTGCCTCAACGGCAACGTTTAGCGCGAGAACCGAGGCTCTGTTTGCGATTCTCTCTGAGCTTCTCGAGAGAACATTGGCCTTGATGAGTCCCTTGGTAAGCTCCTCGATCCCTCTCGCAGCAGTCTCGACCACTTTTGTCACAGCGTCGCGAATGCCTTCCTTGGGTGGCTTCACGCCTGGCTTTTCTTCGGGTTTACCTATGACTACATGGAGCTTTTCCTTGGCCTCTGTAACAAGTTTCGAAACCTCTCTGGCTGCTACAAGAGCTTCTGTTGATTCGAGGAAGCTTCTTTCAGCGTCCGTTGCCAGCTGTTGGCTCTCATCTCTGGTTTCTAGCAGATCTTTCTCGATGTTGCGCATCTCTTTCACCGTTGACTTACGGAGCTCGGTGAACTCGGGAAGTATCCTGTTGACGAGGGAGACAACTCTTCCGAGAACCCCTTCTTTTTCTGGAAGCGGCACAAATGGCGAACCTACCAGGACTTCCTCGATTGCGTTTCCGACACGCCGAAGCTCCTCCTCAAGTAGCGAAAGCCTTCGGCAAGCAGCAACCTGATCCCTGCTTGCCCTGCTTAGCTGTTCGAAACGCTTTGAGAGAACGTTAAACTCAACGTCTTCCCTGAGCGGGCGTGGCAAGCCGCCTTCGGGTAGCTTCGTGCTTTCAGCCACTCTTAGAAGGCACCTCACCCCGCTACCTGCGACTCGAGCCACATGAAGGAGCACCAGAAGTTCCGTCACGATAAACACAGCGACCACGGCAAGCGCGCCCAACACTATCTTTGTCTCCAACCCTTTTGATGCGACCCAGAGTGAAGAAGGAAACCACCCGATTGCAAACCACAAAGTGCCAACCAAGGCCAAGGCCACAACTACAAGCGGTACGAACGCGAACAGAATCAGTCTTCTTTTCAGTGCCTCTTCCATTTCATACACTCCTCAGGTAGCGCAGCGGGGGTCGGCGATTGTCGCCGTCATCTCTCGTTCTATGCCGTGGCCATGCTCCCCAGTGTCGCGGGTATTGTCCGATGTGGTTAGGTCGTCCGCTCGAGCAACGCCGTTGTCTCGGGAGCCGCTACTTGTTTGATGGTGGCCAGTGGCTTGATCGCCGCCGTAACATCGAGAGCCACTACTTGTTTTGTTGTAGCGTGTGGCTCGATCGTCGCCGTTCCCTCGAGCAATGCAAAGCTCGAATAGGCGCTCAAGGTGTTTTCTCCGCATGTAACAGGCGTTGCCCCAGGTCTTTTCAAGTGCGCTTCTGTCCGTGCACATTTTGGGAGGCTCGTCTACTCTAGCAGCGAACCTTGTCCCCTCTATTGAAAAGATTACAGCATAATCGTCTGTCTTTCCCTTTTGGGTCAAACGCCCACGAGGCGAACGCTCGGTCGCGCCTCCAAAGAAAGAGATCAAAGGGACCGCCTCGCCTTTGAACAAGATCAACCCTTTCACGCCCTCTGGAGCTCCGGGAATCCTACTCAGCCTTTGGATGTCAGTACAACCACAAACGGACTCAATGCTGACAAAGATCTGGTTGGCTTGATACCTCAGCACTAGCACGGGATGCGGAGTTACACACCTGCCCTGTTTGCTCGAATCTTTACCTGAGTCTACTTCATTAGCATCGGCGGCCATCGCAAAAAATGCCCCTTTCAAGCGTAGCTGAATCAGTTAGACACAATGGTACGTTGTAGTCAGTAGCAGATAGTATGCCACCAAGCATGCTCCCGCGCGATAGAGCTAATGCCTTGATTCTCAGCAAACTGGGTGCTCACGGGGACGCTTGAAACCATGGCTGCTAAAGCACAGAGAGAGTTGTTCATTGCACTTCGCAAGACCAATTGCATAATACACTGTCTACCGACGCCAGCTAGCCGGAAGCGCGCTCCCTACGCGCGAACTGACTGTAAGGCTGCACTCTGTGCTCATTGGGAAACAAATCAGAGAACGCCAGCTAGCCGGAAGCACTCTCTGGGCCACGTAGATATCCCGGAGCTCGTCCGCTCCGCCCCAGATTCCTGTTTAGCGATGGTATTCAGCTGACAGTTGGCCTGTAAGAACATGGTGGCCAGCCTGTGGGGTGTACCTCACAGCACCTGCACCACGCTTTACTACCGCCATCTATTTCACTACACAAATACAAGGGGCATCCTTGGCCAAGGCCAAGGATGCCTCTCTCTCCCGATCAGGGTGGTCTGCCTCTGTTCCCTCACAACCTCACACACGTTGCACGAGTAAGACTGGCTCAGGCCAGACTTCCTCATTCAGCAGCTTTCTCACTCCGGAGGCGGCGCCCCGTACCCACCAGGCCCCTCGTCCCAAATCTGCATCGCCACCAACGCAACGCCACACAGGATCCAGTCAAACAACTTCCCTGTCTCATTCGCATACCAGCACTGGACAGGCCACGCGGCCGCCACACTCGGCACCAAGAGAACAGCCAGCAACAGGGCAACTACGATGATCCTACCCACGGCAAGTCACCTCCTCTCACTGCACCGATCGCTCCAACGTGTCCTCGACCGCTCCCACTACCTCGAACTCAACCAGGTCCTTCAACCGGAACTCACCATCACGAAACCTCACGTTCATAATAGGCAGCCCCGTCTTCCGGTTACACAACACACTTTTACTAGTAACAACAACCGCCATCTTCCTCGAGTCATACACCCGACTCTGCACCACGTCAGGGAAGAACAAGCACCCGTCACTCTCGTAACGCTTCCCCTCCTTGTCAACCAACACCACCTTCGTGCTCTTGGTGAACACCACCTTCTGAACCCTACCAAACCTTATGCTGAACCCCATCCACACACCACGCTCAGCCAGCATCACCTCAAACACCTTCCCAGCCTCCACCCCAGCAGGCTTGTTCTCCATGTACTTCTCAAGCTCACCAAGATCACGCGTCACAAACTTAGTCCCAACCTTCCACCCACCACTCGGCGCCTCCCACACCCTCACACCATCATCCGTCACACGAAACGCCGCATCACCACACCGCGCAAGTGACGCCACCACCAACGGCGCCACAATCAACACAAGCCCCATTCTCCTCATCTCACACCCCTCTCTCCGACCCCTCGCACCACAGACTTCCACGCACGGCCGCTACCTCCAACCAACGGGCATACCGTCACCACTGTCCTGCTGAAAACCACCAACCACCAGCCACTTTCGCGTCTTGTCATCTTGCCGGTCTTTTCCGTCAGCGACACTGGCCTACGTCGACTGCCGCACGCAACAAATCTAGTCCTCCTCGCTAGGGTCAGCACCTAACGCTTAGGAGCTCCAAACAGCAACCCGTTTGTACCGATTCTTACTCTCCGCACAAGTTGTGCCAGGATGGCACTGATTTCGTGATCCTCACATACTCCCTACTTGTTCATCTTTCAATCGGTTATGTGATCAATCAGACGCCCGCGTTCTCAGCTAGACACAACCCGCTCCCGGCTTTTGAAACCTAAGTCGCCAGTCGCGGCAACGAAGACGGAAACTCGTGAGAAATGAATGAGATTCGGTGGCTACAAGATATCCACGTCCAGCTTCACGTGGGTAACAGATCCCCTGGCGTGCAAACCAAACGCTAGCATTCCGATCAACCGAGGGTGGAATCAAGTCTCATTTTGTGAACTCTAGTGACCGGCGATCTCCAGATCCGGCTTTCTTTTCGTTCGAGGGAGGGGACGTACCTGCCGTTCCGCCGCTCCCTTTGTCCGGCGATGAAAATATCGAATGAGGAAAAGTCTAGGAGGGCAGATATCTTCTTGCGTCCCCGTCTACACTCGCCACACACACTTGCATGAGGAAGACTGGCTAGCGCCAGACTTCCTCACGCAACAACCGTGCCACAGCTACTACCCGTACAGGTGCCACCCGTTCACCAGCTCCTCAGCATCACCCATCAAGAACGCCACAACCCCACACGTGATCCAGTCGCTCACCTTCCCCGTAGCAGCAGCGATGTCACACCACATGTTCCAAGCCAACCCCACGCACGGCGTCAGAAGCACCAGCAACAGCACCACCACAACAACCAAGCTCTTCACAGCAAGTCACCTCCTTTCACTTCGTCGCCCGCTCCGTCGTGTCAACGATCGCTCCCACAACCTCGAAACTAACTATGTCCTTGAACCGGAAGCTACCCGCAGGGAACTTCGCAGCCCCGCTCGGCACCCCCTCTTTCTTGCTACACCACACCGTCCTCTTAGATATAACAACAACCTCTCGCCTCGTGTCGTACACCCTCGTCTGCATCTCGTCAGCAGGAAACAGGCACCCCTCACTCTGGATCCGCTTCCCACTCTTATCAGTCAACACAATTTTAGTAGCCTTAGTGAACACCACGCGATCACTCGCGATCGGCAGCACACCGAAACCCAACCACTGACCTCCCTCGTACTCTATCGCCTCGTACATCTTCAGGCACTCAACACCAGGCGGCCGGCTATCCAACAACTGAACCAAATCCCCAGGGTCAGGATGCCCGAACCCAGCCACACACCAGCTACTATCAGGCGGCCACCAGATCATCGTCCCGTGCTTGTTCACACGAAACCCAGCCTCACCACACGGCACAAGGATCGCCAGCAGAGACCCAATCACCATCCCAACAGCCACACGACAACACAACACAGATCGCGACAGTCTCATCTTGAGCCACCTCCAACCAACCCCTTGAAAATGCAAGCCGGCGCGAGAAGCGCGCACGGCCGCCGACGAGAATGAGCCTCGCCTTCGTTCACGACTGATTAAGGCCGCGCAGGAATCTCTCTTGCCCAGACGACGTGTCCACGGCTTGCCAAACGCTTTCTCAAAGACAGAAAATGACCTCGTTTGTCTGTCACACAGATTATCGCACATACGCAAAAGATTGTCGATAGGGAAATGGGCCGACTGACCCGCGGTTGTCACACCGTGGGTCAATACCCACCTTGCGTTGGCGGTGACGTTGCGGGCCAACGCCTGTCAAGCGATGGCGGTGGCCTGTTTGATGTTGGACACCCGAGGGGTCTCTACATTCTAGTGTCTAGCAGTGCGTTACCGAGCACAGTAGGTTAGCGGCCGCAGACCGCAACAATGTCACCACGACCACCGATTTCATCTGGAAACGACTAGGGGCTTACTCGACCAGGGCCGAGCATGCCCCATCCTTCAGAACTCGGTCGGCTGCCTCGGTCTTCTAACGACATCTGGCACGTTGCACGAGGCTGACTGCCTCAACCGGCGAGGGGATACGGCCATCCCACCAGTCGAGGCAGTCAGCCTCGCAGTTTTGTCACTGCTACCAGT
>Ga0315291_10006845_pt1 | contig 14142 bp, 13 predicted proteins | sample YL17G12_20_MG_FD_203070 | JGI IMG/M metagenome (GOLD analysis project Ga0315291, IMG submission 203070) | Sediment microbial communities from Yellowstone Lake, YNP, Wyoming, USA - YL17G12_20 | ecosystem: Environmental > Aquatic > Freshwater > Lake > Sediment | place: USA: Wyoming | collected...
CTCGAGATGGGCGGCGTTCTCAGGAGCTGGGCGATACCAAAAGAGCCCACTCTGCGGCCGGGAATCAGGAGGCTTGCCATACAGACAGAGGACCATCCGCTGGAATATGCGGATTTCGAGGGGCTTATTTCCGAAGGCCAGTACGGCTCAGGTGAGGTGAAAATCTGGGACCGCGGCACTTTCGAGCTGGAAAGCCTGCACGATGACAAGATGGTATTCCTTATGAGCGGCGCCAGGATGATGGGCACATACGTCCTGCTGAGATTCAGGCCGAAAACTGGTGATGCCAAGAACACCTGGCTATTTTTCAAAAGAAAGTAGCCGGGCGGCTGCGTCGAAAGTCTTATAAAATTTACCCTATTATTAGTAGGAAGGGAATAAAATGATAGGATATACCGGTTCTATGGAATTGCCCGATGTTGGGTTTGAAGAACTGATTTTGTATATAACGGGCCCGACGTATATACGCCCGGATGTTATGCTGGCCGGATTGTATCCAGTCTTCGGCCACAGGGACACTGAGGCAACCAAAAGGCTGGAACCATCCATGAGAAACCTGAAGCGTATCGCTGAAGTCGGGGATGGATACCGCGTGGTGCTGATACCCGGAACGGGTTCAAATGCCATGGAAAGCTCCATACGATCACTGGTAAGGGATGATGAGAAGGTACTGTGCGTAAGCGTGGGCGAGTTCGGCGACCTTTACCATAAGATGGCGACCACCAACGGAAAAAAAGCGGAACTGCTGAGATTCGATTCCGGCCAGTCCATAGATATGAACCAACTGGATGATAATCTGAGAAGACTGAGGCCCGCCGTCGTCGCGATGACCCATAACGAAACATCGACAGGCGTTGTCAATGACGTGGCTGCGGCCAGCAGGCTTGCAAGGTCCTATGGCGCACTGCCTCTGGTCGATGGCGTAAGCATATTCGGCGGGGCGCATTCGCACATCGAGGAAGCGGACATAGCCATTTACTCCACAAGCACCCAGAAGTGCCTGGGACTGCCGGCGGGACTTGGCATAGCGATAGTCAGCGGAGAAGCGCTTGAGAAGGCAAAAAGCGTTGAAAACAGGGGATATACCACTGATATTTTAGCGCACGCGGACAGCGCTGCGAAATTCCAGACGCTTACTACAACGCCGACTCAGCTCGCAAACCAGCTGTTTTATCAGACTGGTTATATTGTAGAACAAGAAGGCGTTGAAACAAGATTCAGAAGGCATGAGAAGATGCGCGACCTTACCCATGAATGGGTACGGACACTGCCTGATGGCTTCGGTCTGTTTACTGAGCCGGGCGCAGCTTCGCCAACTCTGACGTGCATAAGAGTACCAGAGAGCCTGGACAGGGATGCACTGAAAGAGGCCATGAGGGCCAGAGGTTATTTGTTCGATCCGGGTTACAAAAAAATGAAAGTGCCAACCATAAGGATAGGCCACATGGGCGACATAACCCCTGACATGCTAAGGGAATATTTATCATCTCTCAGGATGGAACTTGATCAGATGTTATAACTGAATTGTGCGACAGTCCAATGATTGGGGCATTTTAATACTAAATTACAAAATCAAAGCATGCACGACTCCCTTCTGGATAAAAGCGACGTCATAAAGCCATACGGAGAGACAGACGTCCTGCCGTATTATGCAAAAGTTGCGAAATACCTTACGAAGTTTCTTGGGACAAAGGAGATTGCAACCAGAGTCTGGATTCCCAACGGTCCGCTGCTGCTCAAGAGGGGCTCCAAGATGGAGCCTTTGACAGCGGGAGAGCTTGTAAAAAACGTTGATGATAATCTGATAAAAATCAGGAAGGATATCAAATCCCTTAGTGATGCCGCATCAAAGCTGACGCCCGTGCAGAAAAAAATTTGGAGCTACTTCCTTCCAAGGAAGCTCTGCGACTTCTTCTACGCGACGAACTTCGAGGGCGCTGGGAAGAAGATGGACATGATTTTCTATGACATCGACAGGGGGAGGGAAATACCGGCGGAAAACGCGGCCCTGGCTGCGGGTGCCCTGATTGACTGCATAAGAAATGACGGCGAGTTCAACAGTCTTGCGGGCAGGAACGAGCTTTTCCTAATGTACACCGGCAGCTCATTTCACATATACGTTTTCCTGAAGAAGCAGGTGAGCCAGGGATTCTACAACAAATACATACAATTCTCAAAAAACGAGCCCGTGGCGTCTTTCACGGGCCGGTGGGCTGAGAAGATAAAGAAGCAGACCGGCGTAAAGGTCGGCGGCGGGCACGAAAAGCTCAGGGGCATGATAAATATAGACCCGAGCCAGACCCCGAGCGGGAAGCTCGGGAGGTGCCCGTTCTCGCTGCACATGAGCGACGCGAAGACCATAGACGGCGTCGCTGTCCCCATGAGCATTGATTCAGCAAAAGAAAAGGGAATTATAAAGGAGCTGAAGTCCTACACGCCGAAGAAGGTTCTGGAGAACATAGAAGAGCTTTCGGGGAATCTTCCAAAAACAGCCAGCCGTGATTAATTTTTTAAGCAGATGCACAAAACATTTTTATGGCATCAGAACCGCAATCTGCGCAAGATGCCTTATCGGGGTGGAAATTTGAGCGGCAAAAAAAGGTCATATTCCCTGAATAAAAAAAATACGGGTATATTTTCATTCAAGGGCAAAATCTATGCGCGGCTCAGATATCCGCGCATGATCATATACGGCATTCTGATATGGGTTGCGCTCATACTGATATTTACCGTCCTGTTCTATGCAGTTCCCGGTGGTGGAAACCATCTTGTGAAAAGCGACGGGTCGCAGGATATTAATTTTTTCGACTACCTTTACTTCAGCGTCGTCACGGCCACAACGACCGGTTACGGAGACATCGTTCCGGTTGGCTTTTCAAGAGTTCTGGCGATTCTGGAAATAATCCTCGGGTGGACGACATTCGCTTTCGTTATGTCAAAGCTCGTCTCGATAAAGCAGGAGGAGGTGCTTCAGGAGCTTCGTGAAATCTCGCACCGTGAGGAAACCATAAGGATTCGCTCATCGCTGCTCCTGTTCAGGCAGGACATAGGCATACTCAAGCACCACATAGCAGACTCCGGTCTCCACAAAAGGGAGCGCATCCAGTTCTCATCGCTTCTGACGTCATTTGACTTTGCACTGAAAGACTTCGTTGAAATAGTGAAGGCCCACAAAGAAAGCATGATCATCGATGAGATGGTAAATTTCGAGGTCGTGATAAACAGCGCGTGCCAAAGCATAGGGAACGTGCTTGAACTCGGGCGAGAAATCCGCAGAAGGGATTACAAGGTAATCATAGAAGAAAACAGGGGCCGCCTGCAGGACATTATAAAAACACTGGAGTCCGTCGGCAGTATATTCTACGAAAAGGGCGTGGAGAAGAACATGTCACTGGAGGAGTTGCGTACAAATATTCAAAAGCTGAAAGGAATTGTATGACGAAGCACTTCGGTTTTATTGATTAAAAAATCGCCCTTAAAATCCGGAAGCTTTCCGGCAGGGAATGTACCGGGGGGTATACGCATATATTTTATATGGCCACAGCGACATAATTCTATATATGATGTCCCAGTACCTGCAGGTAATCTGGCTGTACGTAATCGGCATAATGATAATTCTTGTAGGAATCTACCTTCTAATGCTAAACTCAGGCCCGGCCAGCTTTATAGTAATGCTCGTCGGACTGGCCGTCTCAGCCATCGGCGCGGCCCATGGAAAGAAGATGAGGGAGATGGGCATGGTCGATGTGCAGCAGATGGCCGGCGGCGGTGTGGTTCCGGCTGAGCAGGTGCAGATGCAATATCCCGTCCAGCAGCGCATGCCGCAGAAAGTTCAGGCTGCGCAGCAGCTTCAGGTAAAGGCACGGGTTTTGCAGACAGCCGAGGAGCAGCGGGCGGAAGAGCAGCCGACTGAAGAGGATGGGTCTGCTCCGCAGGGCATACTTGGCATATTCAAGAGGCAGCCTCAGGAACAGGCTGAGCCCAAAAAGATAATGGAACTGGAGATGGAGGACGTCAAGTCTGGCAAGCTCGTGCCGACGCAGGCCGATATAATAGAGCTGGTCTGCCCGAAATGCGCGGCGGAGAATGACGAGAGGAACTTCTACTGCTATTACTGCGGAAACAAGCTGAGGAGAAAGCCCAGCAAGGAAGGGGGCTTGAAAAAACCATCCATACAGGTCGAGCCCGGGTCCATTAAGATAGTAGGGGAAAAGAGGATTGCGAAGGTCATGATATGCCCCAAGTGCAACGTCCCCAACGTGGAAGCGGACAAGTTCTGCCACAACTGCGGTAAGAAGCTCAAGACAGAGCGTCTGCCCAAGGGCAAAGGTAAGGCCAGGAGGTCCGCGAGGCTGGCAAAGGAGCCTCTGCTCTTCCCTACCAGAAGGCAGAGAAGGGCTAAGAAATTTTAATACAGGCTTCCAAGTTTTATGCATGAAGCCGCTCTCGAAAAAAATTCTGGGAATATCAGAATCTCCCACGCTTTCGCTAAACGCAAAGGTCAAGGAGCTCAAGTCCAGGGGCGTGGATGTCGTCAACTTCACAGTAGGAGAGCCCGACTTCGACACCCCTGATAACGTAAAGAAGGCTGCCATTGATGCAATAAAGGCCGGGTTCACCAAATACACGCCGGTCAGCGGCATCCCTGAGCTCAAGCAGGCAATAGCCGAAAAGCTAAAAAGGGACAACGGTATTTCATACGATGCGAAGCAGATAATAGTGAGCTGCGGGGGCAAGCACTCGCTCTACAACGCATTCCAGGCCATATGCAACCCGGGCGACGAGGTGATAATCCCCAGCCCATACTGGGTCACTTACCCCGAGCAGGTGAAGCTGGCGGAGGCCAGGCCTGTTTTTGTAAAGACAAGGGAAGAGAACGGCTTCAGGCTTCTGGCAAAGGACCTGGAGAAGTGTGTCAACAAAAAAACCAAGGCCATAATCATAAACTCGCCCTGCAACCCGACCGGTGCTGTCTATGACCCGGCGGAGCTGGAAAAGATAGCGACCATCGCGGTTGACAATGACGTTTTCGTCGTGTCAGATGAAATCTACGAGAACCTGGTCTACGAAGGCCGGCACGTTTCCATAGCCAGCTTCGGAGATGAGATAAAGGCGAGAACAATCACGATAAACGGGGCGTCAAAGGCCTATGCCATGACAGGCTGGAGGATAGGCTGGGCTGCCGGGCCCGCGGACATAGTCAAAGCCATGGACAACTTCCAGTCACAAACCACATCCAATCCGACTTCGATATCACAGAAGGCGTACCTGGAAGGTCTTCAGGGCAGGCAGGATTCCGTTCACAGGATGGCTGCCGAGTTCAGGAAAAGAAGGGATATCATAGTCAGCAGGCTCAACGGCATACCGGGCATAAAATGCAGCAGGCCAAGCGGCGCATTCTATGCCTTCCCGAACGTCTCCGGCGCTTTCAGGTCGGGTATAAAGAACAGCATGGACTTCTCGATGCAGCTGCTGGAAAAGGCGAGGGTCGCAGTTGTCCCGGGCTCAGACTTCGGTGCAGAGGGATACGTCAGGATTTCCTACGCCTGCTCGGCAGATACCATTGAGAAAGGCGTTGAAAGGATAAAGGAATTTGTAAGCAAACTTTAGGCCGGTGATTATTCAACGTGCTTCAGAATCTCCCTCATGTCCTTCTTTCTTATAACAACGTCGCAGACCCCCGCGAGCTTTTCGTGAGGCATGAAGCCTATGCCGAGTCCGGCGCCCATGGCCACGTCAACATCGTTGTCCGAGTCGCCTATGAAAACGCATTCCGCTATGCTTATGTTCTCCTTCCTTGCAATGGACATGAGACCCTCCATCTTGTACTTGTCGGCGCCGAATTCCGTGGGTTCCACGCCTATGACTTTACCGTCGCCGTCGAAAATAAGCCTGTTTATCATCACGTGGCTGAATAACTTTTCGTATTCAGGAAAAAAATATTCGAGCGCTATGTCCAGTCCGCCGGAAATGACAGCCAGCTTGTAGCCCCTTTTCTTAAGCGTGCGAAGCGTTTCCCGTGCCCCCGGCATTATCCTAAGCTTCTTAACGACCTTGACGATGTCTTTTTTCGTGATTCCCCTGCCAGCCCACAGGGCTACGTCATGCTCGGCCCATTTCCTGAAGCTCATCCGGCCGCTGTAAAACTTCTCTGCTCCCGACTTGACCTTATGCTGGTCAATTCCAAAGCTCTCGTGTATCAGCGTCCATATGTAGGTCAGCTCATCAATAAGAGTCCCGTCAACATCGAAGCATATCATTTTATATTTAATAACGACCACTGATTTTTTCGAGAACCTGCCTGATCTCATTAAGAGACATCTCGCTAATCTTTTTGTCCAGCAGCTTCGGCGATAGGCCGAAATCCTCCACAGCGCCCCGGGCCTTTCTCTTTGTTCCCTTTCCGGACTTTATCATCGCCTCCCTCAGGGCATTCTTCAGCTTCTTGTCGTCCTGCATCGCAATCTCCCTGAGAAGCGCTTCGCCGGGACCGCTGGCTTTCCTGGGGGTGAGCCTTACGACGGCGCTGCGGATATCAGGCACCGGCGACCAGGCGTCCGCCGGCACGTTCAGCAGGGTCTCAATCCTGAAGAACGCCTGGGCGATAAGCGAAAGCCTTGAGTACCTGTGCTCCTCCGGATTGGCGGTAAGCGTCTCGACGAACTTCCACGGAAGCGTCAGCACGGCCCTGCTGAAACTTTTGCCCGGCAGCATCCTTATCAGGGGCTCTGATATGGAGTATGGGGGGTTGCTTACCACAACATCGAAGTCTATTTTTTTATCGTTCAGTATATCCAGCGCGTTGCCGAATACGATTTCAACTTTTTTGGATTTCGAGAATTCCTTATCAAGAATCTGCTCAAGGCTTCTGTCTATCTCTATGGCCAGGACCTTTTTCGCTTTCTTCGCCAGAAGCCTCGTGAGGTTTCCGGTCCCGGCGCCTATCTCCAGAACCCTTTCTGATTTTTTCACGGCCGCTATGGAAACTATCTTCTCAAGAAGCTTCTGGTCTGTCATGAAAACCTGGTCCAAGCCTGGCTTCTGTGAAAAAGAAGATTCTGTCATAATTCTAATTTGCCGTGGGGTTATATTATATTTTCCTGTTTATTTTACAGCCACTTGCCCGTTTCCGTGAAATATATTTCCTGTGCTTCAATTTATACATACCATGAGCACAGAAAGCGAGATAGAAAGGATTGAAGAGGAGATTCAGAAGACGCCCTACCACAAGGCGACCCAGGCCCACATAGGCAGGCTGAAGGCCAAGCTGGCGAAGCTGAGGTCTTCACTGGACAAGCAGTCCGGCAAAAGCTACGGCCCGGGCTTCGCGGTCAAGAAAACAGGTGACGCCACAGTCCTGCTGGTCGGGTTCCCTTCGGTCGGCAAGTCTACCCTGATAAACAGCCTGACCAATGCGGAATCCAAGACAGGCGACTACGACTTCACGACCCTTGACGTGATACCGGGAATGCTGGAATACAGGGGCGCCAGAATCCAGGTGCTGGACATACCGGGCATGATAGCCGATGCCAGCAGGGGAAAGGGCAGGGGCAGGCAGATACTGTCGGTCGTGAGGAGCGCCGATCTCATCATAATTCTCATAGACAGTGAAGGGCAGCTCGGGACCATAGAAAGGGAGCTTTACGGGGCCGGCTTCAGGCTGAACCAGAAGCCGCCGGACGTCAGGATAGTCAAAAAAGAGACGGGCGGGCTGAATATAAACATAGCCGTGAAAAAGCCGAAACTCGACAGGGAAACCGTGAAGGACGTCCTGAGCGAGTTCAGGGTGCACAACGCCGATGTCATCATAAGGGAAAACATAACCCCCGACCAGCTCATCGACTCTCTGATTAAGAATATCGTGTATGTACCGTCAGTTGTGGTGTTCAATAAAATCGATAAAATGGATGGCATCGGTTTCAGGAAAACGGGCAGGGAAATAATTCTGATATCCGCCCTGAAAAACAGGAATCTCGAAGCGCTGAAAGAAGAAATCTGGAAAAAGCTCGACCTTGTCAGAATATACCTGAAGCCCGTAGGGAAGGAGCCTGACATGAGGGAGCCGCTGATAATGAAGAAAGGCTGTACGGTGATGGACGTTGCCGGAAAAATACTCAGGGCCCACTCGAAAGGGCTGAAGTACGCGAGGATATGGGGCGCTTCAGCGAAGTTCCCGGGGCAGAAGGTCGGGCCCGCCCACAGGCTCAGCGACGGTGACGTCGTCGAACTGCACGCATGATAAAGCATAAAAATTTAACTGCCTTTCAGGCGAAAACAGTATAAATCCATAGCACATATTCTTTGTATGCCGATTGAAAGACAGACCGCCAGGAAGGTGAGGATAGTCGACCTGGTCAGCGGCGAGTGGGTCAAGAAGGAAGGCATGGAGCCCAGCTACGTAGTCACGCCGCGCAAGGACGCGGTTTCCAGGGCCAGGATTGTCGCAACCATAGTGACTAAGTTCATTTCCGAGGACGGCAACTTCGCAAGCATAACGCTGGACGACGCCACGGCAACCATACAGGCCAAGCTCTGGAGGGAAACCAAGCTTCTGACCGGGGCCAATGTCGGTGAAACCGTCAACCTTATAGGCAAGGTAAGGGAGTACGAGGGCGACATATACGTTGTGCCGGAAATAATCAGGAAGGTGAGCCCGGATGAAGAGTCGCTCTTCAGGCTCGAGGTCCTGAAATCAATGAAAAGCCCGGAAAAGAAGGCCAAGGCTTCTGAGCCCCGCAAGGAGAAGGGCGAGGATCTGAGAAAGAAGATTATTTCAATAATAGAGCGCAGCGAAGGCGGAATCAAATACGGAGACCTGCTGGAAAAGGCCGGGGTTCCGGAAGAGTCCGTCGAAGACATAATCAACGAGCTGCTCGGGGAAGGCATCTGCTACGAGCCCACTCCCGGAAAGATAAAGAAGATCTAGACCAGCGCGTCAACGCTGTCTTCTATGGCCCTCATGGCGTCAACCGCGCAAGCGAGTTTATCTGACTGCTCCTCGGGGAACGGACTAAACCTGCGGGGCGGGCCTATGTCAACTCCTGTCACATATGAAAATGCCCTTCTCTGCCAGACTGTCGGGTCTTCCGTACCGAAATGCTGCATTGTTCCAATGAAAACGGTGAGCGCGTCCTGCAGCCCGGCTGCCGTGCACCTGTCTGGTTTTTTGTGTCCATCGATTATGCCTTTTACGAGACGGGGGAAGACGTTGCTGCCGCCCGAGACCGTGCCGGCTGCGCCTTCCAGAAGCGACGGGTATATCCACTCGTCCCTGCCGTTGAAGAATAGGAAATCATCAGAGCCTGCGATAGGGATTGCCTGAGCAAGCCAGCGGAAATCGCTGCCGCTGTATTTCAGGCCTGCTGCATTCTCCAGCCCGGAAAGCTCAAGCAGATGGCAGATAGACAAGTCTGTTCCATTGTCAGGGGAGATGTAAATGTAAAAAGGCAGGCCAACCCTGTTAATTTCACTGTAATGACGGACTATTTCAGGGCCGCCGCAATAACTGGCAGGAACCTGCACCAGAGCGCCGTCAGCGCCGGATTTTGCAGCATACTCGGTTAACCGCATGGCCCTTTCAGTATCGTCCCTGCCCGTGGCCGCTATGAAAGGCTTCCTTCCGTTAACGGCGTCACCCGCGATGCTTATGATGCCCCTGACTTCCTGGTCGCTGAGGTCCTGGAACTGCCCGGTCCTCGCTGGGGCAATAATAGCGTCCGTGCCGTTGCTTATGGCATAATCAGTTATGGGGTAGATACGGTCATATGCCACACCGCCCTTCCTGCTGAATGGTGTAAGAATCGGAGTTCCCAGCCCTGATTTGTATATCATTGGAAATACTTGCCGGAAAATTTTTTAAGCCTTTCAGAAAAAAGCAGGCTTCATGAATCCTGCTGCTTGAGCTTCTTCAGCTGCACGGAGCCGCACTTTGGGCAGACCTTAGTCACCGGCTCCATTATAATGGGCTTGCCCGTCCAGCCGCACTTAAGGCATTCATATTTGGCCATTTAAGCACCGTATTATCTTTGTTAAGAGTTATTAAATTATTTTGCGTCGGCGACTTTTTCTGCGGTGTATATTCTTCCATCACTTCTTACCCTGACAGTGTCGCCTGTCTGAAAGTTATCAAAGGGGGTTCCTCCAAAGCCGACAACATCCGTTTTCTGCAGCAATCTTGTCATATCATGGCTGGTTGGCGAGTATTGTTCATCCTGTATCAGCACGGCCCTTGCATTCCCCATTACAAAGTCAAGATATCCTTCATTTTCATATTGGTCCATAACAAGGCAAAAGCCGTCAGGATATCTCGCCGACATGGCGGCGAGCGCGGAATGAAGTCCTGTTCTCGCAAGCTCCTTTTCTTGGATCCTGTGGATGGAAACGGCCCCGAATGATTCCGCCCGTTCTATGGCTTCGATAAGCGGCTTCTCCCTTTCAGGATCGAGACTTTCCAAAAAATATGAAGGATAATTGACAGACACCGACCTGATTACCGGAAGCACTACCCCGTCAGAAGCCGTGGCCCCGAAGGAGTAGCTGCCTGTAACCGAATATTCCCTGCCATCGGGAGATAACCGGAAATCGGCTGTTTTCCTTCTCAGGAATGGCCTGACCTGAAAAAAACTAAGAGGCTCGCACCCGAACTCTATCTGGTACGACCATTCCGGCGAAATGAAAGGTAACGATTCGATCCTACTGAAAAGTCTATGCCCTGTCGAGAATGCGCTGTCGAAATTCATCCCGCCGACAACGTGGGGACCGTCCGCAACATCACCGGAATCAGTCAGTCGAACTGAACCCCTTTTTCTGTACTGGTAGCGAGTCAAAGGGATATTCGGGATTAATGTGCCATCCACATCACCAAGCGCTGTTACCTCTACAATGACCTGATCGGGCTGATTCGGATGCCTCACGACAGAACCTGAAAAAACCGATTCGGAATGTCTCTGCAGCAGGACCGGCATAAGGTTCTGGGCTTCGGTGAGTCCCTGATATCTTAAAAAAGTGCCGATTTCATTGCTGTTCGCACCTTCTAGCCGAATTATACTGACCGCGCTTTTGATGGACTCGGGTGTCAGATAAAAAGCTCCGAAATCTGCAATGGACCTCCAAAGCCCAGCAGAGCCCATCCTGAGCTCCAGAGGTGACGATGTCCTGGCAATCAACCTTGTGTCTTTCCCGAACTTGTCATTAACCCGTCTCTCGATTTCCCTCAAATCAGCTCCATCCTCGAATGTCAGATAGGGCTTTGTCAATCTGTCTGTCCATGCTTCGCCTACCCATTTGTAACCCAATGCCTTAGCTCCGTATTGCCACAGCTCAGGAACATCTAGGTCCGGGGTAAGATAATCCATGAAAAAATTGTGCAGATAAGTTTTTTATGCACATATCACGAAAAGGCTGCTTTTACGGCCAAGCTTTTAATTTTTGGTTCCAATTATAGTTCAGGAAAGATTATTATGTCCATGTTCAGCCGGGCTTCTGACAGGCCTGACATGCCTGCCCTCAAAATAGGGGAATACCGTAAATCTCTGCCAAAGATTCTCAAGAAAGCAGAGTCCGCATCCAGGAAAGGCGACAGGGAAAAGACTGCATGGTTTTACCAGCAGGCGTCCCTTCTTGCCAGGAAGGCCAGGCAGTGGGAGGACAGCGCCAAGTACGCCCTGCTGGCCGCCGAGTACAGCGAAAGGGCAGGCAAAAAGTTCAACGCCGGTTGGGCCTACAGGTCAGCGGCCATAGCGGCAAAAGGCAGGGGGGACCTTAACGGCGCGGTGAAATATGCACTCAGCGGCGCTGAATGCTTTCTCCAGACAAAGAGCACATATGCCGCCTGGTGGTGTTACCACTTCGCAGGCCAGTCGAGCAGGGAGGCCGGGGACCTTAATTCTGCAATAAAGTACTACGAAAGGGCCCACAGGGTAGAGCCTGATGATGACACGTGGCTTGAGATTGAGGCGCTGAAGCATCTCATCTCACACCCAAAGGTCGACCAGTACGCCGAGAAGAGCGAGGTTGTAGAATACCAGCCGGTAAAGTTCGAAGCCGTGGTCGAGAACCACGGCAAGGAGATACTCAGAGACATAGTCATATGCGACAGGGATTCAAAGACCTCCCGCGAAATAAGCAGCCTCGGCCCGGGCGAGGTAAAGGTCCTGTCTCATGAAGTCATTGGCCGGGTCGGCTGGGTCCACTCGCCTTTTGAGCACATGTCATGGAAGAACTCCAAGGGTGAATGCTTAACCATGGAGCTCGAGCCTGCCAGGGTGCTGGTCAGGCCCAGGGTGCAGGTGAATTCATACGTCAGCCCGGACGCGCTCATAGGAAGGGAAAGCGAGCTCATCGTGATGGTCAAGAACCTGTCCTCATCGCCATTAATAGATGTAAAAATTGACACGGACTTCTCCGATAATGTCCGTGTTGGCAAGTCGAGCCCGGTCGTGTTCAGGAAGATCTCCCCCGGAGAAGAGCTTGGCACTGAGTGGATCATAAAGCCCCTGGTTCTGGGAAGGCAGAGCATTGCAGCAGGAAAGGTTTCCATGAAGGACGGGACGGGCAACGTCTACCTGGAAAGGATACCGGAGATTATGGCAGAGGTGCTGGAGAGGCCCGGGCCGCCTTCCGCTGCATTCGATAAGCGGGAGGAATTCGAGCGGCAGAAAAATGAGATGGACAACAGCATAAAGGCCTACCCCGTGACGGAGAAGCAGTACATGGAAATGCACGGTAAATACTACCACCAGCAGAGGGGCTATACATTCCGCGGCATAAGCCTTGATGTTGTTGCAAAGCATGTAAGAGGCAACTGCAGTGACATGGCCCCCGTATCCAAGTATGAGCTGGAACGCGAGAAGATGATGCTCTACTCATTCCGGATGCACGAAGTCCACTACCTTCTTACCGTTATCATAAAGAAGGATGAGGGATTCATCCATCTCGTGCTGAAGCTGCACAGCCCAAGCAGCGAGCTGCTCGTGCCCGTACTGGACAGGCTGTCGGACATAATAAGATACACGATAACCGCCGAGACCGAGGCCAGGGAAGTCGAGAGAATCCAGATAAAGAAGGTCGTGAACATAATCGACTCGGTCGTGCAGAGGTCGAAGATAGGCCCGGACGAAGAAGATGGCAAGGTCATCAGCAAGAAGACCCGCATAAAGGACTCGGTCGTGCAGAGGACAGCGGTCTGAAATTTTTATTCATTCCTGACCAGAATTTAAATCAAAGGGGGTTAAATGATAATATGGCCACCAAATGGGAAAGGGACGAAGGAATTATCGCGCAGAGGATTGACTCTGCCGAGATAGGCGGTTTCTTCAGCAAGAAGATACACGTAGGGGACAACGAGGTGGCGGTAGTCGAGCAGGAGGGGAAGTCCCTTCAGACTTTTGGAGAAGGCAGGCACAAGGTCTCCGGGCCGTTTTCCCGCTCGGAAAAAAAGATTGTGCTCATTGACAGGTCACCAAAGGTAATATCAAAGGAGGTTAAGGACCTCTGGACCAAGCAGGACAAGAAGGTAAACGCTGCCGTCGAGGTAAGGCTGATTATCAACGACTCCTCGAGGTTCATATCCTACATGATGAAAGGCAGGAACATGGTCACGCTTGATGATGTTTGGGCCGAAATCCAGAAGGAGGTTTCCACAGACGCGCTGCAGCCGGTGGTCAAGAAAAAGGGCATAGACCAGCTGCAGGGTGACAGGGAAACCGTGAAGGAAATACAGGTCTCTGCGGAGGTGTCCCTCAAAAAGAAGCTTGAAACGACCGGCCTGGACCTGCTGTCATTCTCGATAACGTTCATACTCCCGGGCGAGTACGAGGAATACCTCAGTAAGAGGTCCCAGAAGCTGGAGGAAGAGGAGAAGGAGAAGGCCGAGGAGGAGCACAGGACGAGGAAGGTTGTGCTGGACAGGGAAATCGGGGAAATGGAGGGCACCGTTGAGGACAGCGAGAAGGTCAAGGACGACATGGAGAAGGAGAGGATCCGCAGGGAAACGGAGCTCGGGCTGGAGGAGGAGGAGACCCAGCAGGACATGCGCGACGCCGCGGAGGCGCTGAAGCTGAAGGAGATAAAAGACAAGCAGACCGCGCTGAGGGACAGTGAGCGGAAGCACCTCGGGCTTGGAGAGGCTAGGGAGAACAGCGA
>Ga0315291_10006854_pt1 | contig 14130 bp, 13 predicted proteins | sample YL17G12_20_MG_FD_203070 | JGI IMG/M metagenome (GOLD analysis project Ga0315291, IMG submission 203070) | Sediment microbial communities from Yellowstone Lake, YNP, Wyoming, USA - YL17G12_20 | ecosystem: Environmental > Aquatic > Freshwater > Lake > Sediment | place: USA: Wyoming | collected...
GCCAGTTGAAGGGCCTGTGCGGGAGCGGGTTGCTCGTGCCCGGCCTCCTGCTGGGAGCCAGCCTGTGGCTGTCGGGCTGGACCGGCCGTCGCCGGCGCTAGTGCTCTGGCACGATTGAACCATTGGGTTCGTAGTGGCGACTTCAGTCGCTTTTCTTGCGCGATTGGCGAGCAAGGTAGCTACTACGAGCGGTGAATCCAACGTTGGCAGGGCGCTAGCTGCCCGGTTCCAGGACCTCATCGCACACACGCCATTTGCTTTTCTCGCGCACTACCTCGTAGGTGATGTCCATCTCCTGGGTTTCGGTGGTGCCGAGAAAGGACTGGCGCAACGTTCCGCTGACACGCACCTCCGCTGTTGCTCCTTTGCGCCGCATGATGCTGAACCGCACGTCAGAAAAGTCAACCTGCATCTGACCCGAGATGACACTCTGGCGGCCCTGCTCCCAGTACGAACGACCCTCCTCTAGCTCCTCCGCACTTGGCTGATTTGAGCTGCACATCCTGGCCAACGCCTTCTCGAGGTCCATGCTCATCCCGGCCTGCAGATACTCCCTGGTTGCCCGCTCAGGGCTATCGCCTAGCGCCAACCCGCCGATAAACCTGGCTAGCACGACCCCGGCCAGGACCACGAGCAGCGCGCCAACCAGAAGCACAGGCAGCCAAGGAAAACGTCCCCGTCGCGGCACCGTGGCCGCAGCCGGGGCTGGGCCCGCGGACCGCCGGACGCCGGACGGCAGCGGGCCACCGCACCGGATGCAGAAGCGGCTCTGCTCATCGTTGGGGGAACCACACGCAGGGCAAAACATGGCGGGTGCCTCCTTTCAATTCTGACTGTTTCAGACCAGGCGGGCAAACGGCCGAATTGATCCGACGTGCGTTGGTTCGCTCCGCCTCACTGTATGGGTACACGCTTCACGGGTCCAATCGTTCGTGCCCCAGCAACGCGCAGCGGGACAGGAAGTGCGCCATATTTCAGCTGCGCGTTGAGTCCTACTGCTTCTTCCTCAGTCGCGTCTATGGGAATGGCGAACCTATCCCCGACCACTCCCTGGTCCATGACCGAAGAAGAAAAGACCTGCTTGTCCCTCACTATGGTGAGATGTCTACCTAGGCTCTTACTGGCGTAGTCGGAGAACAGCTGCGCGCCTTCCGGTCCAAGTTCCAGGCTGAGTTCCATGCCGAAACCACTACGCGCGGCCTCGACAGTGGCCTCGCGTATATGACGTCCTGTGATGATCGTCTGGTACACTCCTGTCGTTGGAATCTCAGAATCTGGGAAGGTCGTCCTGACCACATCGCCCTTGTTTAGCTGTCTATCACCAGCATCGACGAACTCAACCAAGCCCGTGGCTGCAATGGTTCTCATAATAAAATCCGGGTCACTTTCTCCCGACAAAACGACCATTACCCTATCTGCTCCCAAGCGCCACACTACAGATTCGCCCTCAGTAATATCGCCCAGTCGGTTCGCGATTACTTGAGCAGCAGCATTCATCGCGTCCGGATCTACGAGAAATCCAGAAGGCATGACAGCCGAGAGTACGGCCATCATACCACCCGTGGTAGAGAGAGTGCCCCGATTCGGATGATGCACGATAGCAGGCCCCAAGGATTCGTGAAGAACCTTGGCGCCTCGCAAGTCAGGAATGGCGTCCATATCGGATCCACTCATCGGTGCCATGACCAGGTACAATTGCTCTCCACTCACCCAGGTTGCAGCCAGCAGGAGATTCGTCGCCTGCTGTGTGATTTGGCCCTCTCGCTCAAGTGCAGCGTCCGTCGACAGGAGATCCAGTGCCAGCAGCTGGCCTCCCGTTTCCCAGACGGTAAGGATGGGTGGCGGGGTCGGTTCAACTTGTGCAGATTCGGCCACGTTGGGCTGGTAGCGGCTGACGCCGCCGTAGGTGCCAAACCAGAGCGCCCCGTCCGGTGCAACGGCGATGGACCGGACAGAGTCGTTCGCTAGGCCGTCCTGGGTGGTGAAGGTCTGCCAGCGGCCATCCGTGCCCAGGCGGCTGACGCCGCCGCCAGTGCCAAGCCAGAGCGCCCCGTCCCGCGCCATGGCGATGGAGGGGACCTGGTTGGTTGCCAGGCCGTCCTGGGTGGTGAAGGTCTGCCAGCGGCCGTCCGTGCCCAGCCTGCTGACGCCGCCAAAGGTGCCAAACCAGAGCGTCCCGTCCCCCGCCACGGCCATGGAGCGGACCTCGTCGTTTGCCAGGCCGTCCTGGGTGGAAAAGGTCTGCCAGCGGCCGTCCGCACCAAGTCGGCTGACGCCGCCAAAGGTGCCAAACCACAACGCCCCGTCCCCCGCCACGGCGACGGACTCGACATAGTCATTTGCCAGGCCGTCCTGGGTGGTGAAGCTCTGCCAGCGACCGCCCGTGCCCAGCCGGCTGACGCCGCCATAGGTGCCGAACCACAGTGCCCCATCTGGCGCCACGGCGATGGAGTTGACGGAGTTGTCTGCCAGGCCGTCCTGGGTGGTGAAGCTCTGCCAGCGGCCGTCGGTCCCCAGCCGGCTGACGCCGCCCCCGTCGGTGCCAAACCACAACGCCCCGTCCGCGGCCTCAGCAATGGACGTGCAAACGTTGCCAACCAGGCCCTGCTCCGGGCCCAGGCGCACATATGTGCCACTGCGCGTGTCCCAAACGACCACGCCGCCCGTCACGCCTGCCCACACCAGGTCCCCCTGCACCTGCAACGCATGCACCCTATTGCCGCTGGTGAAGGTGGTCCAGCCCGGATGCGAGCTTGCCGGAGCCGTGGGCGTGGCTTGTGGTTTTGCAGTCGGCGCGGCTGTAGGCTGCGCGCGAGGAGCGGTCGGATTGCCTGGCGTCGGCGTGGGCTGGCGGCCGCAGGCAGTCACAAGTCCGAGCAGGACGAGCGGTGTGAGAATCCAACGAGCGTGCTTCATGCTTGGCCTCCTGTGATTCGTCGACCGCCCCAGGCACTGGGGCGGTCCACATAGGTCGCCTGGCGCAACGAAAACCCACGTTGCTCAGGCGACTGTCCGGCGCGTAGCGGTTGCGGTGCGTCGTGCGTAAGAAATAGACTTGGCTGGCGCAGGAGCCTCCGCGCGCGACCCTGCGCTCCCCTGTGACCGGGCCCTGGGGACTGGAGGCCGGGCTCTGCCCGTAGTAGTCAGGCGCATACCAGTCGGCCACCCACTCCCAGACGTTCCCGGCCAGGTCCGCCACGCCGTAAGGGCTGTCGCCCTGTGGTGAGTAGTGGCCGACCGGCGACGTGTCGGCGTACCCGTCGTCCCATGCCATGACGCTGGGCACCTAGCAGCGCACTCCTTGCCGCGCTGTGGTAACGGCAGCAGTAGACCCACACGAACGGAACCTCGTAGGCGCGCGTTGCCGAGAAGCCCCCTTGCCATACGCCATCAGATCCTCTACAGCAAATGCCTCGCTGGTCTTCCGAGGACTCCAGGCACGTCACAGGCTGCGAATTGACCCACGCCACATATGGCAAGGCCCGTTCGAGTCACCTGTGTGAGCCAGGGTTATTGGGATGCAGGTACTTTGTCCCAAGACCAGTAGCGTTCTACAGTGTCAGACGTGCGCTGCGTTGCCAGCCAGTCGTCCAAGGCGGCGGACTTTTTCTGAGCAAGGCTTGCTTCGTCCAGCGCGCGGTTTGGATCGCGCTCGATCACTTGGATGATGTGATATCCATAGTCCGTCTTGACGATGTCACTCGTCTGCCCAGGCTGGAGGGCGAATGCCGCATCCTCGAACTCGGTCACCATCTGCCCACGTGGGAACCAACCGAGATTCCCGACCTCGTCTTTGGTGGCAGTGTCGGTAGAGACTTCTTTGGCCACCGTGGCAAAGTCCTCGCCGGCCTGGAGGCGCTCCAGCACCTTCTTGGCCTCGTCCTCGGTCGCGACCAGGATGTGGCGCGCATGGATCTGCTCGGCCGTGAGAGGCACCTCGGCCTCCAGTGCAGCTTGAAGCTTGGTGCGGTACAGACCTGACTCGAACACGCGACGGAAGGCTGCCTCACTGAACCCTGCGTTCTGTCGGACTGTGAGGACATAGTCACTGTAGTTCTTCTGGAAATCATCTGCAGTCATCGGCACCGTCGTGGGCGTGGGAGTCACGGTGATAGCCACGGTGGCCGCAATCGGCGTGGGAGTCGGGGTAGGCGGGTTGCGATCAAAGCCGAACTGCTGCTCGATCTCCGTTTGCACCTCGTCCGACGTCACCTGGATGCTCCGTTTGGCCGCCTCCTGCCGGATGAGTTCATCGTCTATCATGTCCTCGAGAACTTGCGTTGGAGCCGATGCCGCCTGCGTTTGGTACTGCTGGATCTGTTGCTGAAAGTATTGCACCAGGAACTGCTGATCCTCGGCACTCGGGTCCAGTTGGCTCAATTGGTCCTGCAGTCTCGTGATGGCACTCGAGAACTGGAAACGCTGGTACTGCACCACCGCCTGATAGTCTCTGGTAGAAATCGTCTTGCCGTTGACCACCGCCACAGGTGCCGCGGCAGCTACTGTAGTCGCACGAGCGTTCTGCTTGTCTATCTCGGCCTGCGTTAGGTCAAAGACGAAGGAAGGGTTGGCTTGCCAATTGCCCCCTACATTTCGGCACTCCAGTTTTGCTTCCATTTCCACCCAGTCGGATTCCGCGGTTTGCCTGAACTCCGCAGTGATACGCACCACCGCAAACGTGCCATCGTCGCTGAGAACAATAGATTCAACATTCCGGAATGGAGTGCCTGTGGCCTGCGTCCATCTTTCAAAGGCATCTCTCGCTACAGCCTCTGGTGCCACGGGACGCTGTGCCGTCGGCGTGGGCTGGCGACCGCAGGCAGTCACAAGTCCGAGCAGGACGAGCGGTGTGAGAATCCAACGAGAGCGCTTCATGCTTGGCCTCCTGTGATTTGTCGATGTTCTGTGTGCCTGGCGCTCTCCAGACAGGTCACCTGGCGCAGCGAAAGCCCACGTTGCTCAAGCGGCTGTCCAGCGCGTAGCGGTTGCGGTGCGTCGTGCGCAGGAAATAGACCTGACTGGCGCAGGAACCTCCACGCACGACCTTACGCTCCCCCGTGGCCGGACCCTGGGGACTGGAGGCCGGACTGTGGCCGTAATAGTCGGGCGCATACCAGTCGGCCACCCACTCCCAGACGTTCCCGGCCAGATCCGCCACGCCGTAGGGGCTGTCGCCCTGTGGTGAGTAGTGGCCGACCGGCGACGTGTCGGCGTAGCCGTCGTCCCATGCCGCGACGCTGGAGTCCTGAGCGCAGTTGCGGTCGCAGGAATTGGCCAGGCTAGCGTCGAAAGCGTTTCCCCAGGGCCAGGTACGCTCATCGCTGCCGCGCGCGGCCCTCTCCCACTCGGCCTCGCTGGGCATCCGCTTGTCCGACCAGCGGCAATAGGCCTGCGCGTCGTCCCAGGAAACGCCGACAACGGGGTAGTTGTCGAATTCCGGGTTCCCGTAGTACCGGTCGCGGGTGGCGGAGCGGCTCTCGGAAGGAGGACGGCACTGGCCGGCCTCCACGCACCGGCGGTACTGGGCGTTGGTCACCTCGTACTTGTCGATCCAGAAGCCGGCCAAGGAGACGGTGTGGAGTGGCTTTTCGTCGTCGAACCAGGTGCGCTCGCAGGTCGCATAGTAGCGCTGGCAGAGTTCGTAGGCCAGGGCGGTCTGCTCGTTGGTAGAGCCCATGCCAAACTCGCCCGCGGGCACGTAGACCATCATGCTACCGTCGGCCTCCCAGGTGCGTGAGGCGCCGGGGAGGGGCGGGGTGACCTGGGGCGGTGGCGTGTGTGTGACCACAAGCGTGGACGTCGCTTCAGACTCCAACTGGACTGGCGTCGGCGTGGGCAGCACTGTCCCGGTAGGCCGGGCGGAAACGCCGGTGGGGGCGCGCGTGGCGGTGGGAGGCTGTCCAAGCCGCAGCCCGCGGGCCAGGTCGAGCGGCCGCCTACGCAGCAAGATGACTGCGGCGACCAGGATGACCGCTAGCGCGATCAGCGCCGCGGCGCCGAGGAGCCATCGTGTCGGCCGGCGAGGCGCAGGCTGGCTGGGTGGCGGCTGCACCGGGCGCACGGCGCGCAGGTCTCTGCCGCAGCGTAGGCAGTAGCGACCGGGTGGCTCGTTCTTGGCGCCACAGTATGGGCAGAACATGAGGCTCCTCCACCTGTGCATTGAATAGGTGTCTGGGCCGAGCGGGAGAACCGCATCAGCGTAGGCTTTAGAACCTGCAGGGCTGATTGTGACACAGAAGTGGCCAAGGGTCAAGCCAGCCCATCTGGCATGGGGCTACCACGTCCCTGACGGTGACAGTGGTAAGTCGGATCGTCTTCTTGCCGTTTGCCGACGCTCTGGCTACAATGGAATCAAACGCAATCCCCATCTAGGGCTGCGCAGAGCCGAGAAAGGAGCGAAGAGATGAAGACGCGAATGGCAGTGGCGTTCCTCGTGTTCACGTTCTTCGGCCTGGGAGTGGCCTGGTGCGTGACAGCGGATGGCGCTGTGCCAGGCTGGATGCGCGTCAACCACAGCGGGTTCGACAATCCAGACAATCAGGTCGTCTCCTGCCTGCTTTCCTTCAACGGCCAGCTCCACGCTGGCACCTCCAACTATGAGTCGGGCGCGCAACTGTGGTCTCGGGGCGTGGATTTGGCCTGGACCGCGGTCACCACGGACGGCTTTGGCACGCCGACCAATACCTCCATGGAGTTCCTGGCCGCGTTCAAGAACCAGCTCTACGCCGGCACCGAGAACGAGGCAACGGGTGGCGAGGTGTGGCGCACCAGCCCCGGCCAGCCCTGGGCGCGCGTGGTCGAGCACGGCTTTGGCAATGCCGCCAACGCGGGCGTGCACAGCCTGATCGTCTTCAAGGACGCGCTCTACGCCACGACTGCCAGCTACGACCCCACGCACAACCTGGAGCTGTGGCGCACGACCACGGGCAACCGCGGCGACTGGACTAAGAAGGCCATTAACGGGCTAGACGTGCACAACGCACTGGCCCCGGCGCTGGAGGTGTTCAATGGCTACCTCTATCTGGGCACAAACAGCTTTGTGGCTGGCCCGCCCATGACCACCACCGGAGGCGAGGTCTGGCGCAGCAGCGACGGCAATGCCTGGACGCAGGTCAACGCCGACGGCTTTGGCACAATCGACAACTCTACCATCACTTCGCTGACGGCCTTGAACGGGTATCTCTACGCCGGCACCAACGGCAGCCAGGGCCACGGCGCCGAGATCTGGCGCTGCCAGACCTGCGCCCGCCAGAGCGACTGGAGCCGGGTGGTCGCTCAGGGCTTTGGCGACCCCAGCCACGGCGGCACCACGGCGCTGGCGGTCTACAATGGACGACTCTACGCGGCGGTGGGCAGTAGCGCGAACGGGTTGAGCGTCTGGCGCACGGCCAACGGCACGGATTGGGAGGCGCTGGCCGCGCAGGGCTTTGGCGGCGCGGGCAACCGCGGTCCCTACTGGGGCGAGCGCGGCTGGGCCGTGCACAACAACCAGCTCTACCTGGGCACGATCAACTTTGGCCACGGCGGCGAGGTCTGGCTCTTCCTGCCCAACCGCGTCTACCTGCCGGTGCTCAGGAGGGGCTAGGGCCGTTGGGGTTGGCGGAGGTCAACACCAAGCTACCAAGCCGCAAAGACGCAAGATACGTTCTGTGTCCTGGCGTTCGGGGTCTACGCTTCAGCGTGTGTGGTAGCGCGCCACCGTGCGCATGGGGGGCCCCGCACCGGCCCGAGGAGCCGGTGCTAGAGCTACGGTGGCGTGGCGAGCGCTGGCGGCGCAGGTTTGTAGTTCACGCGTCAGCGTGTGTGGCGGCGCGCCACGGTGCGCATGGGGGGACCCGCACCGGCCCGAGGAGCCGGTGTTAGAGGGGCGCGGAGCCGCGACGCGCGATTTCGGCTAGCACCGCCGGTTCACGGCGGTGCGGCTGGTGCCACAGCGTTCTCGAAGGCAGACCTTTGGGGTCAAGAAGCAGACCCCCAAGGTCGTTTGCGTCTGCCGCAGACTGGCAACCGGAAACCGACAACCGGTAACCGGCAACCGGCCTCTCCCTATCCCAGCAGCGCCGGCTTGAGCCCCGCCGCCCAGGCGCGGATGGCGTCCCAGTTGCGAAAGTCGCCCGCGTTGGCCTTCATGGACTTGACCATCATCTCGCGCAGGAAGCCCAGCCGCTCGACCTGCGGACCCTCCACGATGATCGCGCCCGCAAAAGCGGTCGTGGCCACGGGCGTCACCTGCGGGGCCTGCTTGCGCAGCGCCTCGATGTACCTGCTCGCCGCGGCGCGGTTGGCCTCCGTGTCCTCCTTCATGGTCAAGCAGAGCACAAAGTAGGCCACCGGCACGCGCGCCAGGGCCTGGGTGTGGCGCTTGACGAACTTGAGGGCGTCGCCATGCACGTGAAATGCCTGCACGGGCGCGCCCAGCACCACCGCGCGGTAGGCGCTCAGGTCCTTGACCTCTTTGACCGGGCGCACGTCCACCGCAGCGCCGCCCTCGCTCAGCACCTTGCCGATCGCCTCGGCCACGCCCTGCGTCGAGCCGGTCCACGTGGCATACGCTACCAGGATGCGATTGTCCATTGTCACCTCCCCTCAGTATACGTAAGAGAGCTTCTTCCCGTTGCGAGCTGTCTTGTACACGGATTCGACGGATGCTGTGGATTCACACGGATAGGAACAGAATATGGAGTGATCCGTGAGAATCCGTCTCATCCGTGGAATCCGTGCGCGAAATGCCTACTGCCGCCGAATGGTGGGCAGGTAGAGCCAGGAAAAGATGGGCAGGCGCATGTCCAGGCTGGCGCGGCCGCCGGTGCCGGTGGCAAAGGGCGTCTCGTACCATTTGCCGGGCCGGCTGGAGCCGAAGAACTCGGCCGCCAGGGTGTAAAAGGCGCGCTCGGCGTCGGTGAAGGGGCGGTCCGAAACGGCGATGAAGGCCCCGCGAAAGTCGTGCTGCGCCTGCGGGCGGGCTGGCACGCGCGGGCCGCCCTCCGCTGCCATGATCTGCTGGATTGTGACCGTCACCACCTGCTGCGCCGTGACGCGCTGCGGGTTAGAGTAGTTCGGGTTGACCAGCCGATGCAGGGGCGACACCTGTTCGGGCGGGATGAGGCCCATGACGTAGAGCTCCAGCGGCGAGTAGGGTTCTGTGCCCGAGGACTGCTGCGCCAGGCGCCAGGTGCCATCTCCGTTGGACGTCAGCTTGCCGACGATCGGGCCGCTGAACACAAACTGACTCATCTGCCCGGCGATGTCGGCCTCGGCCAGCCAGTGGCCGTAGCGCTCGGGCGGCGGGTTGCTGTCCGCGAGGCCCAGGCTGTAGCCAATGCGCATGCCCCAGGCATGGCCGATCTCGTGGTCCAGGATCGCGCCGACGTCCCAGCTATGGTAGACCACGGCGCGCAGCCGCCCATGCGAGCCAAAGCTGGCGCTCTCGTCAAAGAGTGGGACACCGATGTGCTGCACGTCGTTGCGCGCCATAATGCAGTAGGGCACGCGTTCGCCATAGCCGCTCGGCTCAAAGATGCGCGCGTTGGGCATCACGAACAGGAAGTCAAACGCGTCGGGCAGCGCCGAGTAGAGCCGTTGCGTGGCGGCGCGCAGCGGGCGGTAGCGGTCGTTGAGCGCGGTGAGCGGCATGTTGGGGAAGATCTGGCCGGTGCTGTCCACGATGAAAAAGGCCGCGCGCGTGGCCGAGAGCCCGGTGCCGAGGTCGACAAAGGGCAGGCGTTGGTCGGGGCGCACCATGCCCAACACGGGGTCGTAGAGCGTCTCCAGGCTGCCGTCGCTGTGGCGGATGGTGACCTGGAAGCCGTTGGTGGAGAGCACGCCCTCAAAGGGCAGCGGCAGCCCGGCGGGCCAGTCCAGTGTCAGGCCGTTGAGCGTGTAGATGCCGTCGCCGGCCATGCGGTCGCCGTGCGTGTGGTCGTCGTAGAGGCGCAGCGGCGCGTCGTCCCACAGCACGCTGACCTCGGCCACGCCCGCTTTGCTCGTGGCAATCTCCAGCGTCGTGCTGTCAACTCCGTCCACGTAGATCACTTGCGGTGTGAAGCGAGAGTAGCGGAATGCGCCGGCCTGCGCGGAGGCCTTCCCAACGGGTGCCTGCGCGGCGCAACCGGCAGGCCCGCCGATACCCTGCGGGGAGGTGGTCGCGAGAGCAGTAAGAGCAAGCAACAGTGCAAGCAAGAGCGTGCGCCCGACCGCCTTGGGTCTTCGCACTGCTGGCGCAAAGAACCATGTGGCAGGGGTTCGTAGTACCGGCTTCAGCCGGGCGTTCCCCAGAGGCAGCGGCGTCTCCCCCAGCAGCACGCTGACCATGCGGTTGACGTAATGGAAGAAGACCGCCGTGCCGATGACCTCCGGCACGGGCGAGTGCAGCGTCAGCGGTTCCACCAGCGCGCCGAACTCGGGCTTGATCTGCGCGTAGGTCCGTGCGACGAGCCCCTGGGCGGAGCGGGCGGTGAAGGGGCGCATGTAGCGCATGGGACACCTCCGTGTACGACTCATGGTGGTGCGGGCCTTGCTGAGGGCCTGCGCCGCAGCTCCTCCAGCCACAGCTCCACGTTCATGCTGGCCGGCGCCAGGCTGCGCACGTGAGCGGCGCTGTAGACCTGCAGCGCGGCCGGGCTAAGCGGGCCGCGCACCGCGATGCGCACGACCGCGTCGGGGTCCAGCGCGGCCAGGCGGCTGCGCAGCTCGCGCGTCAGCTCGTCGGCGCAGCGGGTGCCGGGCTGCAGGTCCAGCATGAGCATGGGTCGCGTGGGCAGCGGCACCCAGGTCAGGCGCACCAGTGTCCCGATGCCATCGGGCGTGGACGCGAACTCGAGCAGGGCATAGTGCTTGGCCTCGCTGCGCTCGGAGAAGGCGGTGCGCTCCACGGCGCCCGGGTAGAACACGGGGGTGGCCAGGGGGCGTCCGCGCAGGTCGGTCCTCAGCACCTGGTTGCGGTGGATGTGGCCGCTGAGCACGGCAGCGAACCCGCCCGGCACGTCGCGCCCGCGGATCACGTCGGGGCCGCTGCGGAAGGTATAGTTCTGCACGCCCACCTGCGCGCCCTCCACGGTCTGGTGTAGCAGCAGGAGGCGCACGTCGGCCTGCACGTCACGCGCAGCGGTCTGCTCGATCTGCGCGGGCAGGCTGTCGCGCACGTCGCGGCGGTGGGGAAAGCCCGCCAGGGCCACGCTCAGGCCGCGCACCGTCTGCACGAACGTGGCCGGCTCGCGGAAGATGTGCAGGTTGGGATGCACCGTCCACAGGTGCAGCGGGATGCGGGCGCGCTCGTGGTTGCCGGGCACCAGGTAGACCGGCACGCCTGTCTGGGCCACCTCCAGCAGGGGGGCCAGGGCGATCTGCACCAGCGCCGGGTGCACGCGGCTGCGGTCGAACAGGTCGCCAGCGTGCACCACCAGGTCCACCTCGCCGCGCAGGGCGGGCTCGAGGGCGCGTCGGAAGTTGGCCAGGAAGTCAGCGCCGCGCCGGCGTCGCTCAATCTGCGGACGCAGCGGCAGGTCGAGGCCGAGGTGTGTGTCGGCCAGCAAGAGGACGCGTAGGTTGGAGCGGTTGGGTGGCTGTGGGATTCGATCCGCTTTGCTGGTCATGACAGAAGAGACGGATGGTTTTCTTTCAGCCAGGCCTGCAGCAGCCGTCTCAGTTGGGCTGCGAGCTCGATGGTCTCGTTGGCTTCCTGGTCCGATGCGATCCCGGCGCGTTCGTACTCTCCCATGTTGCGCTTCTTGCGCAAGTGCTCGAGTTGATCGATCAGTGCAAGCTCAACCCCCATGGTGAATGCCAGGCTCTGGATCACACGGTAGTGGTGTGAATCGCGAGCGGCGCGATAGCCACTCGCAGCCAGCGCGGCCACCGCACACTGCATAGCCGCGTTGTAGGCGATGTTCAGACGCCAGTCAGCGGGCAGACCGGGTGTGCGGCTGGCTGCAAGATCGCGGTCAACCACGGCCAGCAGGTCCGCAATTTCACGTCGACTGGTCGTGTGAAGGGTGAGCCACCTGAGGTCCAGCCATCGCTTCAATGTCATCTTGGCCTCCGAGGAGGAACATCATAGGTTCGTTGACGATTGAGTTCAGGAAATGGTCACCAGTGGCCGCCCTTTGGCGGAACTCGTCGACGGAGTACACGGAGGGATTGACCTCACGGCCCAGGGTATCTTGAGTGGGTCTCAGCGCCAAGACCACATCGGCGAACGTCACGTGGCCCACGACCATGACGTCGACGTCGCTGCCGGACTTGAGATCGCCTCTGGCGACAGACCCGTAGATGAAGGCCACTGTGATGCGGTCCGACAGAGTGGCCAGCGCAGCGCGCAGCACGTCCGCCACGCCTACGGTCTTGACAACGAGGCTGCGTAGCTCAGCGAAGATGGAGCAGTTCTGATCGACCTGGTAGTAGACCTGCTGGCCCGCGACGCGACGTACGAGAATGCCCGCCAGCGTGAGTCGCTGTAGCTCTCGCTGCACGGCTCCATGTCCGGCTCCTACAAGGCGGATGATCTGACGGACGTGCCACGCTTGGTCTGGATGGCCGAACAGCAAAGCGAGCAAAGTGCGGCGCGTGTCACCGAAGAGCGCCGTCGCGATCGGCGATGCATTGCACGGCGTACTCATATTGGGTACGTTGGTACCCATTTCAGGTACAGTTGCTCCCACGTTATCTCCTGACCTCTTGCATTGTTGCCGTGCTGTCCTGCGGTCGGCAGCCAAGAGTCCTAGGGCGACGCCCGGTCGATTGGCGATATGTTAGCACCGGATGGCGGATTGCGCAACTGGGGGCGCGTCCAATGCGCGGCACGCCTGCCGCGGCCACCTCCAGCAGGGGGGCCAGCGCGATCTGCACCAGCGCCGGGTGCACGCGGCTGCGGTCGAACAGGTCGCCACCGTGCACCACCAGGTCGACCTCGCCGCGCAGGGCGGGCTCGAGGGCGCGCCGGAAGTTGGCCAGGAAGTCCGCGCCGCGCCGGCGTCGCTGCACCTGCGGATGCAGCGGCAGGTCGAGGCCGAGGTGCGTGTCGGCCACGAGCAGGACGCGCAGGGGGCGCCGCACGAGTTCGGCGCCTGATGCCGCAAACCCGCTCTCAGCAGGCTCAGATGCTGTTGGCGGTGGGATTGCGACGGCAGGGCGCGCGTTCATGCGCGGCTTGCTCGCCCGTGATGTGGGGCGGGCCGGCGCGGGGTGGCGTGGACGTCTGCGGTTGTGATGCGGTAGCACGGGCTGTGCGGCATGGACTCACCTCCGGCGCGCACGGGCCAAGGATGCAACGCGCTGCCCGGATTATGCCGCAGCCCGGTGTGCGCGTCAAACACGCTCTCCCCGCCTATGCTCCGGCCAGCGATCCGCCGCCTGACATCGCGAATTTGCTTCCAGCAGGTTTCGCGTACCAGATGACGCATTTACGCGTGGCGCATCTTCGTGCTATAATAGGGCGGTCACGCGCTTGGATCGCTGTGCAGACGCGCAAGGGAGGCTTGATCGTGAGGCAAGTGATCGTCTACCTGGGTGAAGATGGCTACTGGGTTGCAGAGTGCCCGAGCCTGCCTGGCTGCATCAGTCAGGGTAGGAGCAGAGAAGAGGCGCTGACCAACATCAAGGAGGCCATCCGGGGCTACGTCGCGGCTTTGGAAGAAGATCATCTCCCAGTGCCGGAGGAGCGTTTTGACGCCTTGCTGGTTGCAGTATGAGCAAGCTGCCCCGAGTGTCCGGCCGCGAGTGCGTCAGGGCTCTGGTGAGAGCCGGATTCTACGTGAGACGCCAGGAGGGCAGCCACATCATCCTGCGTCACGATGCCCCTTTTGCACAGGTGGTGGTACCAGACCACCCTGAGCTGGACCGGGGCACGCTTCGCGCGATCATTAGGCAGACCGGCCTGAGCGTGGACGAGTTCGTAGCGCTTCTGTAGAGAAGCCGCCGCACGTGAGCGCCGAACGAATTGGACGTCTGATACCCGAAACCTGCTGGAAGCAGGTTGAATGCACCCGCCTTTCCCTGCTTCCAGCAGGTTTGTCGATATAGGCCGTCAGTTCACGATGGCCCTGGCCGCCGTATGATGGGCAGGTAGACGCGCGCCCGCACGACAAACGTCTTGGTGGGGGTGGGCGTGACCGTCGGCGCGCCAGGCGTCGAGGT
>Ga0315291_10006857_pt1 | contig 14130 bp, 7 predicted proteins | sample YL17G12_20_MG_FD_203070 | JGI IMG/M metagenome (GOLD analysis project Ga0315291, IMG submission 203070) | Sediment microbial communities from Yellowstone Lake, YNP, Wyoming, USA - YL17G12_20 | ecosystem: Environmental > Aquatic > Freshwater > Lake > Sediment | place: USA: Wyoming | collected...
CGGCGCCTCGTTCGTGATTACGTTTCCTACTTTCACGATGATCGTATCCACGACAGCCTCGGTAAGGACACACCGAATCGCCGGCCAGTCGAGCCAAAGCCAGCAGCCAACGCGACGGTGATTTCATAGCCCCGCCTCGGTGGGCTGCACCACCGCTACGCGTGGCGCGAAGCGGCGTAGGACGGCAGCCAGTTTTCACTCCGTGATCGTCGTCGTCGGAATCACCGACGAAGTGGACCGGGCTGCAGGTCTCGCCGAGCAAGGCCAACCCAACAACTCTGCGGTCGACATCTGTCCGGACCGCTGTTTCGGTGAGTGTCTGCGGAAATCGGCGCTCGCCTTCTGCTCACGCGCACCCCGAACCCGCATCCACAGCCACTTTCACCGTTACGTAACGTCGCTCCGCCTTGCGGATCTGGTTTTGGCTACGGACAGGGATTGTGAAGACGTGGTCGGCGGAGATAGCGCGCTGAAGATGCGGGCGAGCGTTCCGGTGCCGCACGGAGTCGGCGTAAGCACTGCCTGCGCTCTGAGCCGGACCGCCTCGTGCCCTGACCACCAGAGGGGTGGCCACGAGCGGCTAAGCGGCCACTCGATCGCGGCTGCCCGTCTCGTAGTCTGTCATAATCTGACCATGCGAAGCCGGGTACGCAATGTCGCGCTGATCTATGACGCCCGGACTGTCTATGACGTGAAGGTAATGACGGGCGTGGCAGCATATCTCCAAGAGGGGGCAAACTGGTCCGTTTACATCGAAGAGAGCGCTTTAAAAGACCAGCGCCTTCCCGACCTTCGTTCCTGGCAGGGGGACGGAATCATTGCGAACTTCGACGATCCCAACGTGGCGAACGCGGTCGTAGGCTCACGGCTGCCGGCCGTGGCCTATGGAAGCGATTTGGGATTATTCAAATGGGCTCCGCGCGTTCCCGTCTTTGTCACGAATAACGCCGCGATTGCTCGCATGGGCGCCGACTACCTGCGCGCTCGTGGTTTCGTCCGCTTTGCCTACTGCGGCTGTCCTCGAATGCCGATGACTATCTGGTCGGACGAGCGCGCAGAGGCATTTGGCGGCCGGGTCAAGGAGTTCGGGTTCCCCTGCTGGATTTACCGCGGCCGTCACCGAACGCTTCGCCGATACATCCCGTTCCGCGACTCTCTCGCCAGTTGGCTGAAGCGTTTGCCCAAACCGATCGGTGTCATGGCGGCGAACGACGCCCGGGCACGCCAGGTGCTGGAAGTCTGCCGTCTGGCCGGCGTACGGGTGCCGGAGGACGTCGCTGTTCTGGGAGTGGATAATGACGAAATGGTTTGCCAATTAAGCAGTCCGTTGCTTAGCAGCATCGAGCAAGGCGCCAGGCAAATCGGTTACGCGACAGCCGGCCTGTTGGACCGTATGATGCAGGGCCGAAGAGGGCCCCGCCCGCGCTGCTGCACGATTGACCCGGTGGGGATCGTCGAACGGTCGTCCACCGATGTGCTCGGGACGGAGGATCCCGCACTTAGAGCAGCCATGGCTTTCATTGCAGAACGCGTCTGCGACGGAATCAAGGCGCGGGAAGTTGTAAAGGCTGTGGGCCTGCCACGTCATTGGCTGGAAGCTGCTTTCCGGAAAACTCTCGGACGCAGTCTCTACTCTCACATCCTGCACGTCCGGCTGGAACGCACCAAGACGCTCCTCTCCAAGACGGGTCTCCCACTGAAGCAGGTCGCCGCCGGAGCAGGATTTCGCTCCGTGCAACACATGTCCACCCTCTTCCGTAAGGCCTTCGGCAATGCTCCCGCCGCCTATCGCCGCGTCCTCACCGGGAAGTAATCGACAGGTGCCGCCCCGCACATCGAGTCCTGTTTTTCAAAATGTATAAAAGCTTTTCACATTATGTAACAGATTGCTCTTGATCGTTGAGCGAGCCATGCATAGTGTATTGCTCGATGAACACCGCTCCTGCAGCGCGTTACAGCAGACGCGATCTGGCAAAACTGGCGTTGTCTGCCGCCCCGCTCGGCGCCGCCTTCGCACAAGGGGCAGCGCTACGCGTCAATGGGGTCGTCGTCGGGGCGACCAGTTACAGTTTTCGGGACAGGCCCCTGGATGCCGCAATTCAGGCTATGCGGGACATCGGATTGCGCGATTGCGTACTCTGGCAGGGACACGTGGAACCGCGCGGGGTTCGAGGCGCGGATGCCCGCAATGAATTGCGCAAGTGGCGCACGACCATCCCGCTGCGGCATTTCCATGAGGTCCGCAACAAATTCCGGCAAGCAGGCATTCACCTGCACGCCTACTACTACAACCTGCGCGGTGACTTCGCCGACGAAGAAATCACTCGCGGCTTCGAAATGGCGAAGGCTCTCGGGGTGAAGTATCTGGCGGCGTCCGCGAACCTGGCCGCCGTGAGGCGAATCGATTCGCTGGCGTCGAAGGCGAACATTTTCGTCGCAATGCACAACCACGCGAACGTCGTTCCCGATGAATTCGCAAGGCCGGAGGATTTTCAGGAGGCGATGCGCGGTACAACGCACATCCGCATCAATCTCGATATCGGGCACTTCGTGGCCGCTGGTTACGATCCGGTGAAGTTCATCGCCGACAACCACCGGCACATTGTTCATCTCGATATAAAAGACCGGAACCAGCAGAAAGACAACGTGCGCTTCGGAGAAGGCGCCACCCCAATCCGCGAAGTGCTGCAACTGCTCAAGACGCGGAGATACGCCATACCTGCAATGATCGAATACGAATACAAGGGTTCGGACAGTGTCACCGAAGTGCGGCAGTGTTATGAGTACTGCAAGAGAATGCTTTCCTGATCCTCGCTACGGGGGAAGCAGCCCTAATTGGCACTGCGCGTTCTCCGTACGAGAAATCAGGACCAGTCACGCAGAAAGGAGATGTACGTGAATCAACCAGTTTCCAGGCGTTCTTTTCTTGGCACGATCGCCGCCGCGTCTGCCGTGCGGGTCCTCGGGGCCAACGATCGCATCCGCCTCGGAGCAATCGGGACGGGTGGGCGCGGCCAGCACTTGATGGAGCGGGCCAACAACGCGGGCGGCATCCAGTGGGTCGCGATATGCGACGCTTATGACGTTCACCGCAGCGAGGCCGCCCAAATTGCCGGCACGCCCGTCGAGCAATACGGCGATTACCGGCGCGTCCTCGACCGCAAGGATATCGACGCTGTGATTGTCGCGACATGGGACAACATGCACTGCCAGATTGCGGTGGATGCATGCCGGGCGGGCAAGGACCTGTATGTCGAAAAGCCGATGACGCTGCACCCGATGGAAGGGCACAAGATCGTCAGAGCAGTGCGCGAGAACAAACGGATCCTGCAGACCGGGACTCAGCAGCGCACTTACCCGCATTTCATCGAGGCAAAGCAGAAGTTCATCGACAGCGGGCGCATAGGCAAAGTCACTCTGGTCCGCACCTACTGGAACAACAACGGCGCCTACCGGAACCAGGCGCCGCCGGCCGGCATGGCGACCAAGCCCGCCGGTCTCGATTGGGACGCCTGCCAGGGAAATACAAAGAAGTTTCCGTGGGACCCGAAGCGCTACTTCAACCATTACGTCTACTGGGACTACTCGACGAACGCCCAGATGGGCGGGTTGTTCGTTCACCTGATCGACGTCGTGCACGGCTACCTGAAGGTCAACAAGCCGGTATCGGCCGATTGTTTCGGCGGCATCTTCCTCACCGAGGAGGGGCGCGACACCGCGGACAACATCAATGCAATTCTCGAGTACCCGGACAAACTAACCGTGACCTTCGAGGCTTCGGTTACCGACATGATCCGCCGGGAGCATGTGGACATTATGTTTGTGGGTACGGGCGGCCGGTTGTCGATTTTCCGCAGCGGATACACGTTCCTATCAACGGAGGACAACGGAAAGACGCCGATTACGGCCAAAGGCAGCCCGGAATTACACGTACACAACTGGCTGGAATGCGTGAGGACGCGCAAGAAGCCTGTCTGCGACGAGGAAGCGGGACATTACTCGGCCATGGCCTGTCACATCTGCAACATCGCGTATAAGGAAAAGCGCCGCATAACGTGGCAGAAGGAGTGGGACATATGATCGAAGCCGGATTGAATATGGAGTTCATTCGCCGGTCGGAAAAACCGTTTTCGGCGGGTGTGGAACTGGCCGCCGGAATGGGATACAAGTACGTGGAGCCCATGCTGCACAACGGCCGCGAACTGATGAGCGAAGCGGGCTATTATCATTCGGTCTCGATGGAGGAAGACCCGCACTTCATCAAGGATATTCTCGACGCGCACGGGCTGAGTTCGTCGGCGGTGAGCGCGCATTGCCCGCTCATGCGGCCGGAAATCAGCGTCATGTACCTGCAGCGCGCCGTGCAGTTCGCCGCGATCTTGAAAGCGCCTGTGGTAAACACGGACGAGAGCTACCGGCCGGCCTGGATCGCGGACGACGAAGTGTGGCCGGTGATGCGCTACACGCTCAAGAGTGTGCTCCGCGTGGCCGAGCGGTACGGCATCGCCATCGCCATCGAACCGCACCAGGCCATATCGAAGACCACCGACGGCTTGATGCGCCTGGCCACGTTGATAGAGCATCCGCTGCTCCGAGTGAACTACGACACGGGCAACGCGTACCTGGCCGGCGAAGATATCTATGAGGCGCTCGACCGCATCGGACCGCGGCTTGTCCACATGCACGCGAAGGATATCTCGGTGGCGCATTCCGAGGCCGAGCGCGGCAAAGTGAGCGGAACGCCTGTGGGCTGCGCCTGCGGTGACGGCGTAGTGGACTGGGCGCGGGTGATCTCGATCATCCGCAAACACGGTTTCAGCGGCGTGCTCTCGGTGGAGTGCGGCTCGCCCGAGGAGGCGGTGCGCAGCCTGGAGCACCTGCGTACGTGCATCGCAACGGGGCGCGCGACGACGGCCTGAAAAGTTCCCATCAGCAATCCGCCCGTTGAAGCGGATTCCGTGATGCTTGGAATCGGAATTATATAAGGAGATCTTCCGATGCAAACGAAGTCAAGTGCCCATGCTGCGCCGCGTCTGACGCGCAGCATCCTTCGATTTACGTGTTTCCTTCTGGTGTTCTGCGGCACCGCGCTGCAGGCGCAGATCACGCTTTCCACCATCCGCGGCATCGCGGTCGATCCCGCCGGGGCCGTCGTGGCCGGGGCTGACATCGTGCTACTGAGCCTGGATACGGGCTCCAAAAGAGCGTCGAAGACCGACGCCATCGGCAACTTCGAGCTCCCGGACCTGCCCCGCGGGAGCTATCGCCTGACCGCCACCGCCGCCGGATTCAAGACCTTTGTTGCCGACCAGATCCTGTTGGAAGGCAACCAGATCAGGCGTATCAACCCCGTCTTCGAGCTGGGCTCCGTCGGCACGGAGGTGACGGTCTCGGCCGGCGCCGCCGTGATCACCACCGACAGCATGAAGATCGGCGGCTATGTCAATATCCAGAAACACTTCGACAGCCCTTTGGTGACGGCGGAAGCGAGCCTGGACCCGAGCCTGTACCTGACCACGCTGCCGCTGGTCCAATCCTGCGGCGGTTTGTGGTGCACCCAATGGGCGGGACAAGATAGGGCGCAGGTCCAGATGGCGCAGGACGGCCATACCAACGACACGGACGTGAACCAGTTGAACGACGTGCTGGACGCGCAGGAGATTCAGGTAACGCCGGTCAGCAACTCGGCCGAGTTCGCCCGGGTCGGATACCTGAACATGGTGACCAAGTCCGGCTCCAACCAGTTCCATGGCCGCCTCGCCTATTGGCACTACAACTCCGCCCTCGGCGCGCGTGAGTTCTTTGAAGGCAGCAACAAGGCGAAGAAGCTCTACCACACCACCACGATCGGGATCTCCGGCCCCATCCGGAAAAACAAGACGTTCTTCTACACCTCATGGAACAACCTGAAGGTGCCGAGCAAGCAGTTCTATCTGCAGAGCGTGCCGAGTAACAAAATGCGGCAAGGCGATTTTTCGGAGTTGCTCTCGCTGCGCAACCCGGTGACGGTGCGGGACCCTCTCTCCGGCGCTCCCTTCGCCGGCAACATCGTCCCGGCTTCGCGCCTGAGCCCGCTCTCCGTCAAAGTGAACGAGAAGTATCTCCCTGCTCCCAACCGGGGTGGTCCGTCCGACCTGGCGAACAACTACTCGTTCGTCTTCCCGTTCTCGTTCGACTACACGCTCCGCCGCGACATGACCCAGCGGATCGATCACCAACTCACCAGCAAGAACCGCCTGATGGGACGGCTCATCGAGAACTGGGATTACTACGTCCGGCCGAACACTTTTGACACCTTCACCTACACCCAAGCGCGCTGGAACTTTCACCTGGTGCTCGAGGACACGCACGTCTTCTCGCCCAGCTTGGTGAACACCTTCCGAGTCGGCCTCTACCAGTCCAAACTCACCAACGGCGAGTCTCTCTACGGCGTGACGCCGTTCAAGGGCGACGCCGTGGTCAAGGAACTGGGTCTGCAAGGCGTGAACCCGCAAGGCCTGAGCGCGATGGGGTTCCCGCAGATGTCGATCGCCGGCTACCCGACCCTCACCATGCCGGCCGGCGGCGTCGCTTTTGACGACCGAGACTGGGGGTACGCGGACACGGCTACCTGGGCGAAGGGCCGGCACGTCATCAAAGTCGGAGGAGAGTTCAAGCCGCAGCACCGCCTGACCGCGAATGTGCCCGTCGGAACGTACGGCAACTTCGCTTTCAACGGCAACTTCACCGGTTACGGATACGCGGATTTCCTGCTAGGAATCCCGTACAACAGCACGCGCCTGGATCCGTTGACCAACCGGCGGCCGGACGACAACGAATTCGGGGTCTTCGCCATGGACGATTTCAAGGTCAACAGCCGCCTGACTCTGAATCTCGGGGTCCGCTGCGACCGCTTCGGCTCGCCCGCCCTGCGCGACGGTCTCATGTGGAATTGGGACCTGGCGAGCGGGGCGATCGTGATCCCGTCCGAGGCCAAGAGCAAGGTCAGCCCGCTGTACCCCAAAAACATTCCGATCGTGACCGGGCAGGTGAGGCAGAATCCCGACATGAAGAATTTCGTGCCGCGGGTGGGCGGGGCCTACCGGCCGTTCGGCGGCAACATGGTCATTCGCGGCGGATACGGCATCTACAACGAGACCCTGGGACGGTATTCGCGGCTCAATACGGGCGGGCCGTTTGAGATCTCCGAAACCTACGTCAACGCGCTGCAGGGCGGCCAGCCGCTGTTCGCCTTTCCGAATCCTTTCCCGGCTTCCCTCGCCGGAGCTACCATTCCGTCCCAGAACTTCACGGGATACCCACTGGACTCCAAGAACGGGCAGATTCACCAGTTCAACGTGACGGCTGAACGGCAGATCCGCGACATCGGCGTGCGGCTGAGTTACGTCGGATCGCGCGGCCGGAACCTGAACTACGACATCGGCATCAACAAACCCGAGCCGAGCCTGATCGCCTTCACCCAGGCGCGCCGCCCGTGGCCGCAGTTCGTCGGCGGCACTTACTCGCGCCACAACGGCGCTTCCAATTTCAACGCCGTGACCTTGCAGGCCCAGCGCAAAGTGGGCGGCCTGACCTTCGACGGACACTGGACCCGGGCCTCCAACTACGACAACATGCAGAACTTCGAGAATCCCTACGGCACTCTGGGTTTCGCACACAACCAGTTCACTTCGCGCCACCGCGGCGTGCTCAACGTGACGTGGGAAATACCCGTGGGCAGAAAGCGCAAGTTCCTGTCCCGCGCTCCCGCGGCGATCAACGAAGCGCTGGGCGGCTGGCAGATTTACTGGATCGCCTACTTCGAAACCGGACGCTACTTCACGCCCAAATTTGCGGGCAGCGATCCCTCCAATACCAACACCGTCGGCGGGCTGCCGGACCGGGTCTGCAACGGCAACCTTCCGGCCGGCGAGCGGACCATCAGTCACTGGTTCGACTACTCCTGCTTCGCCGTGCCGCCCAAAGGGCGGTTCGGGAACTCCGGCTCCAACATACTGGAAGCGCCGGGGTTCCACATGCATCACATTTCCCTGGCCAAGCAGTTCGATCTGACCGAGCGCTTCAAATTCAACCTCACTGTGGCGGCATCGAACGCGATGAATCACCCCAACTTTGGCTCTCCCAGCGCGAACATTTCGGCGCCGGGCAACCTGGGAATCGTGAGCGGGCTGCGCACACAGGGAACCCCTCGGCGCATCGAACTGCGCGGGCGCATCGATTTCTAGCGACTCGGGCGGTGGCTCAAACTGCGCCCCGCCTTGGCGGAGCCGTCGATCGGCGACGGCAGCAACCGCCTGAACTGGACGAGCAAGCTCCAAGGGGCCCCGGTTTCGCGGTGAAATCTTCGAAGGGCAAGCTGGAGGATTTTATGTTCACTCGATCGCGAATTCTCTTGGTCCTGATTGGCCTTCTTGCCGCCGCGGCGGCCATCTCGGCGCAGGAATCGCGAGGAAGGCTTCTTGGGCGCGTCACCGACTCCAGCGGCGCCGTGATTGTTGGCGTTGAAGTGAAGGCCATTCATGGGGCGACGAACGTTGAAACATACACCCGCACCAACCAAACGGGCGACTTCGAGCTTCTTTATCTCCCCCCAGGAGACTATCGCCTGACCGTCGCACTGGCTGGCTTCAAGACGTATGTTCGCAGTGGACTGGAACTGCGCGTTGCCGACCGTCTCCAGGTGAACGTCGTTCTACAGCCGGGAGGCGTTACTGAAGTGGTGACCGTCGCGGGCGGCACCCCGTTGCTGGAAACCGCGGGCGCTTCCCTCGGGCAGGTGGTCGATCAGCGCCGTCTCCTGGATTTGCCGCTCAACAGCGGCAATGCCTTCACACTGGTCCGGCTGTCTCCTGGAGTGAACAGCTTCGCCGCACCGAATCACACGTACACCGCGCCCTCGGTCGAACAATGGTCGAATATCGCAATCGGCGGCACCAAGGCCAAGAACAACGAGTTTACCGTGGACGGCGCGCCCGCTATGTCCGGCAACAACGGAGTGTTCGTGCCGCCGGCGGACATGGTCCAGGAAGTAAAAATCGAGACGGCTACCTATGATGTGAGCACCGGACATGCGATGGGCGGAACGGTCAACGCCAGCCTGCGTTCCGGCACGAATGGGCTCCATGGTTCGCTCTCTTTTTTCCACAACGATGGTGTGCTGCAGGGGCTGGACTTCTTTCAACGGCGAGAGCTGTATAACGTCGCCACCGGGCCTCCCACCGACGAGAAGCGCAAGTCCATCTCTCCCCCAAGCATCGTGAACCGATACGCAGCGGTGGTCGGCGGCCCGGTAATCATCCCAGGCGTTTACAACGGGCGCAACCGCACCTTTTGGATTAACGGTTTTGAAGGTTTCCAACGCCGCAGCTCCAACGGAGGAAGCTACTCGACTGTGCCCAGCCTGATGGAGCGAAGCGGCGACTTCTCACAACTGCTGCGGCTCGGCGCCCAATATCAGATCTACGACCCGGCCACGATTGCCGCAGCAGCCAACGGCCGCTTCAGCCGTCAACAGTTTCCCGGCAATCAGATACCGGCAAGCCGGCTCGACCCCCTGGCTCGCTCCTTCCTCTCTTACTGGCCTGCGCCGAACCTCCCGGGAAGCGTGGACGGCCGGAACAATTTCTTTTCCGCCGCGAGGGACTTTAGCAGTTACTACTCCAACACTTCGCGCCTGGACCACAACTTCAGCGAACGGCACCGCGTGTCCGGCCGGTACAACCAGTGGCACCAGCGCTACGAATCCGGCCAGAATTTCCCCAACGTTTCCACCGGACAGGTCAGGAACCGGTACGGCAAGGTGCTGGGAGTTGACGACGTGCTCGTCCTGCGGCCCGACATGTTGCTGAATGTCCGTTACGGGCTTACTCGTTATGTGCAAACCATCGATCCGTTGGGTAAAGGGTTCGATCTGGCGGGCGCCGGATTCCCGCAACAGCTTGTGTCCTTGCTCGATCCGCAGGGAATCACCTTCCCCCTGATCAACGTCGACCAGTACACAGCTTTGGGCGGCAATCCGACCAGCGAGTACACGACTTACCACTTCCTTGCCGGTGACCTGACCAAATCCCACCGCAGTCACAGTTTCCGGGTGGGGGGCGAGTATCGTATATTCCTCGATTGCTCCAAGGATTTCACGCAGAGTACGCCGCAAATCCAGTTCGGCGCTGGATGGACTCGCGGACCGGTCGACAATTCGCCTGCGGCGCCGATTGGCCAGGGCCTGGCCTCGTACCTTCTCGGCATACCGACGGGGGGAGGAGTAAACATCAATGCCAGCTATGCGGACCGGTCTTCTTTTGCTTCCTGGTATGTGCAGGACGATTGGAAAGTGACACGGCGCCTGACCGTTAACGCGGGGCTGCGGTATGAAGTCGAGACGCCCCTCATCGAAAGGTACAACCGCACCGTGCGTGGGTTCGGTTTCAACAGCCCCAGCCCGATTGAAGCGGCCGCGAAAGCGAACTACGCACGCGCGCCTATTGCGCAGATTGCTGTGGACCAGTTTCGGGTAAGAGGCGGGCTGACGTATGGGGGCGCAGCGGGACAGCCGCGCCAGCTCTGGGTAAGCGACAAGAACAACTTCGCCCCGCGCGTGGGTCTTGCTTACTCGCTCACGAGATCGACCGTATTGCGCGCCGGGTACGGCATTTATTTTTCTCCTTTAGGCGCCGACCGCTCCGCGGTCAACCAGAGCGGTTACACGCAGCGTACGGATTTGGTTGCAAGCAGGGACAATGGCTTGCATTTCATTGCCTCCCTGAAGAACCCTTTCCCGGACGGCATTCTGCAACCACCCGGCGCCTCCGGCGGTCTCGCCACATCGATGGGGCAGGCAATCAGCTTCTTCGACGAGCGGCCGCTGAACGGCTACGTGCAGCGGTGGAGTTTCAGCGTCCAGCGGGAGTTGCCGAAACGGGTGCTGTTGGAAACAACCTATATGGGAAACCGCGCGAACAAACTGCTCGCCACGCGCAATCTGGATGCAACACCGCTGCAGTACCTTAGCCGCCTCCCGGTTCGCGACCAAACGACCATCGATTTCCTCAGCGCCCAGGTCGCCAATCCTTTCTACCCCATGCTGAGCGGGACGAATCTGGCGGGAACCACTGTTGCCCGCGTGCAACTGTTGCTGCCCTATCCGCAGTTCACGTCCGTTCAGACTGATTTGCCGAACGGATACACCTGGTACCATTCGTTGCAGGTCCGAGCTGAGCGCCGCTTCAGCTCGGGGTTTACCGTCCAGGGCGCGTACACCTGGTCGAAACTCATGGAAGCTCTGAGCTATCTCAATGCAGCCGACCCAACGCCAGCTAAAGTCATTTCCGACAACGACCGCACGCAACGCCTGGCCTTGAGCGGCATTTGGGAACTTCCATTCGGCCCCGGCAAGTTCTTCGGCAAGAGTACGCGGGGAATTTTCGCCAAAATCCTCGGCGGCTGGCAGGTGGAGGGCTTTTATGAGGCTTGCAGCGGCGCTCCGGTCAACTTCGGCAATCTTCTGTTTTCCGGGAATTTCAAGGATATTGGGATTCCCGCCTCTGAGCGGACACTCAACCGCTGGTTTAATACCGATGGTTTCGAGCGGGCCGCCGGCAAGCAGCTACAGTACAACCTGCGCACGTTTCCGTCCCGGTTGTCGTCCGTTCGTAACACCGGGAGAAATCTGTGGAATTTGTCGGGGATTAAGAACTTCCGGTTGGCCGAGAAAAAGAGCCTGCAAATACGCGGTGAATGGCTGAATGCCTTCAATCATTCGCACTTTGCGGCTCCGAACGCCGTCCCGACAAACACGTTGTACGGGACGGTCAATAGCACCAGTGGATTCCCGCTGCAAATTTACCTAGGGGCAAAGCTCACTTTTTGATTCTACAGGAGGGGAGAACGGCAGATGAACCGACGCAGTTTCCTCCGGTCCGCCGCGGGGCTTGGAGCACTGGGCCGGGCTTTCGAGATCGCGCGGCCGCCTAATATCATCGTGATCCTGGCCGACAATCTCGGGTATGGGGACCTGGGTTGTTACGGTTCGACCTTAAACCGCACGCCCCACAGCGACCGCATGGCGCGCGAGGGGATGCGGTTCACCGATTGCTACTCGGCCAGCGGAGTATGCACTCCGGCGCGCGCCGCCCTGATGACGGGTTGCTACCCTCGCCGGGTTGGTCTCCATTTCACCCGCCCGGATGGCCAGGTGCTCCATCCGGTCTCGCATAACGGGCTGAATCCCGACGAGATGACGATCGCGAGACTGCTCAAGAGTGCCGGTTATGCCACTTCGATGATTGGAAAGTGGCACTTAGGGGACCAGGCGCCGTTTCTGCCCACGCGCCAGGGGTTCGATTATTACCTGGGCATCCCGTACAGCGACGACATGGTGGGAGGCAGGAGGCGCGGCTCCGAGGTGACACCGCCGTTGCCCCTCATGGAGAACGAGCATGTAATCGAGGCGCCCGTGGACCGCGATACCCTCACCCGGCGCTATACCGAGAAGTGCATTGAAATTCTGGAACAACAACGCGGACGGCCCTTTTTTGTTTACCTGCCGCATGCCATGCCCGGCAGCACGTCTTCACCGTTTTCGAGCGAACGGTTTCGTGGCAAGTCGGCCAATGGTGCGTACGGAGATTCGATCGAGGAACTGGACTGGTCGGTCGGCGAGATTCTGTCTACTCTCAAGCGCCTTGACCTGGACAGCAACACTCTCGTTATCTGGACCTCGGATAACGGCGCACCGCGAATCGCGGCGCCGCACGGTTCGAATCGGCCCCTGGGCGGCTGGGGGTACACCACCGCTGAGGGCGGCCAGAGGATTCCTTTCGTTGCCCGCTGGCCGGGCAAGATACCGGCGGGGAGCACTTGTTCCGCCCTCGTCACGCTGATGGACCTGTTCCCCACCGCAGCGCAACTGGCGCGGGTCGCGCCGCCGCGCGATCGGCCCATTGACGGCAAGGACATCTGGCCGCTTCTTTCGGGGCGCAGCAAAGCCTCGCCGCATGAAGCTTTCTATTATTATGCCGGCGCGCGGCTGGAAGCCGTGCGGTCCGGAAAATGGAAACTGGTATTTGGCCGGACGCCCGCCGATGGAGGAAGTGCAACGATTCTCTATGACCTCGAGAAAGATGTAGGCGAAACAACCGACGTCGCCGCTGCGAATGCGGCCGTGGTCAGGCGCCTGCAAGCCCTTGCCGAAAAAGCGCGCGTGGAACTGGGGGACGGCGAGCGCAAAGGGAGAGGCGAGCGTCCGGCCGGCTGGGTAGCCGACGCGAAACCCCAATTGATGTAACCAATCACCCTTCTCGAATCGACGAGGCAGCGGAACGGCCGCCGGGCGAGCAACTTTGTGGGTTTCGGCGTAACGTCCAAAAATCCAAAGCGAGGACAGCTCCGGCCCATGGAGGCTGTCGCGTGAATCAGAACAGTCGCGGGCTTCGTCCTCGTTTTTCACATTCTGGAAGCAGGTAGATCGTCGGCGTTCGTCCGACATCCTCCCGACTCAATCAGCCAGTCGTCGGATCTGCCCGATGCGACCAGCCCAGAGACGGCCGGGCCGGCACCACTACGATCGCTGTTCCCGTGATCGTGGTCATCCAGTCAGCACCTGATTCCCTTTCCCCTCAGGCTGCCTGCCGATAATAGTAGTTCAGCATCCCGCCCAGTCGCTCGTGGCGCCGGATTGCTCCACTATTTCCAGCGTGGCATTCGTCCCGAATGATCAAACGGTTGCCAAGTCCCTGGTGGTTTCGCTCGCCATGATAATGGGCCACGAATTCGTGAATCGCCTTTCGCAGCGAACCTTCGCCGAATAGGATCATCCGGTCCAAGCAAGATTCCTTGATAGTCCTGACGAAACGCTCCGCGTGGGCATTCAGATTTGGAGAGCGAGGCGGCAGCTTCACGGACTTCACTCCGCTGGCGCTCAGCGTCCCGAGAAACTCCGTGGTGAACAAGGGGTCGCGGTCATGGATCAAATATCGCTTCCCCGTCAGGAACCCGCCCCCATCATCGCAGAGGTTGCGGGCTATCTGACCCATCCAGATCCCATTCGCCTGAGTCGCCATGCCAGCGATCTCCACGCGCCGAGTGGATAGGTCGATCAGAAAGAGCACGATAAACCTCGTTAAGCCCGACCGT
>Ga0315291_10006858_pt1 | contig 14129 bp, 34 predicted proteins | sample YL17G12_20_MG_FD_203070 | JGI IMG/M metagenome (GOLD analysis project Ga0315291, IMG submission 203070) | Sediment microbial communities from Yellowstone Lake, YNP, Wyoming, USA - YL17G12_20 | ecosystem: Environmental > Aquatic > Freshwater > Lake > Sediment | place: USA: Wyoming | collected...
CATTATACGCGAACATATTTGCAAACACTAAAAGAGGAAGCCATATATATCCATGCTTATGTGGGTGGGACGCTAGCCAAGCCAGGCACATTAGTAGGCCCATTAGCGACAGTACGAGGATGACGGCATGTATTGGGTCTAGTGCTACCAATTCCATATATTCATTTCTCCTTATGGGGGTTTAGATTAATTATACCCCCATAAGGGCTTAAATGCTAGGGCTATTCTCTGTACTCACTCATGTCTACCCCGGCCGTGAACTGCGCGACCAGGCCATTATCTGGATGCCACAAGAATGCTTCTGCAGCACGTTGTGGTCCAACGAAGCCTTTGCTGAATGTCCAGGCATCTACTGGAACCAGTGACCTGAGTATCCGCACCACTATTCCAATTTGCTCATCCACCTCCAGAACAAAGTCCGCTTTATGATGTGTGTGGCCTGTGTGCCACTCACGATAGAGCGAGTGGCCCCATGACTTAGGCACTTCAAACTGCATTAAGTTAGGCAACTTCTTCATGGTCTCGGTGTCCCCATGAGTAAATCCCAGAAGTATCCTGCCATACTCGTAATACTTCCTAGTCTTAGCAATGTTATCGATATGCACATTGCTGTTGTTGTGATACCAGCACTCAAGTGCATCACCCAGGTAGAATACCTTTTCCTCGTCATGATTTCCTGGGATAAGCAAAACATCTGTTGGAGCGACTGCAGTACAGGCATCGATCATCTCCGTGGCTAGTATTCTGCCTGCCCGGAATGTCTTTTGCCAGCGTGTATCCTCTTGCTGCAGCGTACCTCTAACCGTTGTATTTAGCTTACTGTTTACATTAAAGAAATCATTACCAATAGGTAGCAGTATCCTGCTCACCCCAAAGGAACTGGCGTGCCATAGTAACTGATCCAAGGTAGACTTAACTACATGCCTGGCTATCTTAATGTCGTAGTCTTCACCTCCTTCTTCGTGCCATGTCAACCTACCAAAGTGTATATCTGGCATGGCTATCTCATACAGCATGTTCTCGTGATGAGGAATATACTTTATCGCAGGATACTTTGGTCCGATATATTCTGCCGCATCCTGAATAAGCGATTTAACTATATCTTGTGCCCTTATTTCCTCCTCTCTGCGCACAAGTCGTAGCTCCATATGATACAGTGGCACAACGAGCATCTTCCCACTGTCTTCAACGTCACCCTGTACAACTACCCCATCCTCAACGTGCCAACTAACCTGTCTGTCCTTTCGATATCCCTCCGATGTGCGGATTGTATACTTTTCCGCTCGCCATTGCGATGGATCTATCTTGTAAGCTTCCATGAGCTCTTCCTGGGACATAATTCTACGGCTGGCTTGCACAACGTAGATAGTGCTGTCTCCGTACTCTACCCTGGAAGTACCTTCTGGGGTCTCTTTCTCTGGATGTCCCTTATACTCTTTGTTGGATGGTTCTTCGATCCCGGATCCTAGTCTGTCCCTGTTTGCCTTCCAATGGCTTCTTGCTGCCTCTGGGCTAATGCCTAGCTCTCCTGCGATCACTATCCATTTAGTATGTATTTGTCTGTGACATGTGTATAGATCTACAAGTTGCTGCTCTAGCTCAGGTGTCCATTTTAGATACATTATATTCCTTTCATTCTATTCCCCTTGCCAATTTAAGCAAGTAAGCGGTAGCGTCCTCCATGGTCTCGAATATGACATCAGACGCCTCTAATGGAAATGCGTGCCTATGAATATTATTCTCGCTTTGCATCACAACTACTGTGTGCTTACCAAGAAGATTTGCCCATGCTAACTCCATCATTGCACCAATAGATACCCTCTCTCTAGCGTACGTTAGATCACAAAGGAAGATATCGCACTGACCTACCATCCACTTATCCCTTGATAGAATGGCATGATTGGTGCTGACTGGATTGCCATACCCATTTGATTTAAACTCTAGTTCTGTTCTTAGGTACGACTTGCCTGTCATAGGCTGAAGTACCTCATAGTCCCAACGCTCCAGGATTTCTTTCACTATATGTATATCTCTTATTACATCATCGTAGCTACGTCCCGAGATCGGGAGCGCCAGATAAACTTTCATTCTTGTTTCTCCTCTACTACATTACCCAAGAGCTGCCCTGAAGAGCAGCATCTTGTTCTACGTGCATTGCATCTAGCTCTGCTTCTATCATAGGAGTGATAATGCGAACAAATGCATCGTTACTAAGCAGACTGCAGAATGCGATGACCACATTTGCGGAATCTATTTCCTGTTGCGTAACATTGTCGCCAGGATGAGACTGATAAGCTATATCTGTCCCGGGTCGTGAGTGCGTTTCCTCTATCTCTATAACAACCTTAATCATTGGCACCATCGATTATAGTATCTATCTCATTTTTGAGTAACTTCATTAAAGGTTCAAAGTTTTTCTTATCTGCCATGCAGTTATTAAACGCCATAAATGTAACAAGCATATATATTTCCAGCTCTGTTTCGGTATTGTCTGGATAGGATACTATCTCTGTTTCGACTTTACCTGCTTTGTTTTCCGTGAATATAAGCTTTGCCTTAATCACTATCAGACTTCTCCTGACGTGAAGGCCAGTCATAGCCAACGTATGCTGTCTCGCCGTCGGTTAGTACACTAGTATTATCGCCTACGGGTTCAACCTTGACCTCGGGTTCTTTCTTTGGCTTAACTTTTTCAACCACACTAGGCTTGGAGATAGCCGCATACTTCTTTTTGATCTCAACAAGCTCATGCTTCTTGTCCCATACAGATATGCCCTTAACTTCTGCTGCTCTCAGTAATGCTTCGTATCGTTTGATCAAAAGATCAACGATATTTTCAATAGTATTTGCCATATTTAGTACTCCTTTGGATGAATTATACCAGATGTAGGGGTGTATGTATAGCATCCCTACGGCTTAGGTATTCTTGACGTAGAGGTCATCTTATGTCTCTCTACGGATACGACGGCTGTTATATCTAGCACCTCTGCCATACGCTCGTACACAATCCCGCTCTTGAAATACGGGGTAATCCTATCGAGCCACTGAATGATCTGATCATGATTTATATACCTAAGCAGATGCCTTATTGCCTTTTCTCTTCCCAGTTTCGTATGGGCTTTGGAATGACATGAGTCTAGGTTCTTGCCACCCGGGTGGACGAGGACGCAATTCTCTTCTGTATTGAGTAGCTCCTCTCTCAAGAAGCTGCCTTGCACGTTCCCTTTCGTGAGAATAGCCTCGTGCATGTCCGGTTGCTCCATGATGGGCTGTCCGCAAATTGCGCATATAGGTCTCCACCCCTTGGATGTAAGCTTCCCTCTCTTCAAAAAAAGGGAATGCTTTAATGAGACCCTGGATACCAAAGATAATAGTTCTTCCTCTCGTGGTAATACTTTTGGTTCTTGCATCTATCAACTCCTCAATAATTGTGCTGGCACCTATCTTTGTTAGCCCACGCACGCTCACTCTTCCACTGTCACCTGTAATAGTTCTCGTGATCTCAATCGCAAGTGGATTCTCATGTTCTGGACCCAGTGCCTGGCCCAGTAATCTACGCACAAGTCTGTGCTGCGCATCAGTCATTCCGACATCGGAAGCATCGTGCACCGAGAGACGCATAAAACCTATGGACTGTATTGCAATAAGTATGCTTATATTAAGACAGAGCCTTTCGAAGTAACTCTCGAAGCAGGTTTCAGCTTCTGCCACCTTAGCTTAGCGCTTTCCTGAGCAGTTCCCGTCCAGCCTCTGTTAAACGGCGTTCGCGACTGTAATGCTCATATGTTATATATCCATCTCTTTTCAGAAGCTCCATCCTTTCCCTGATCGAGTTTGTGCTCTTGTGAAGAGTGTCTCGTTGGATCTCTCGATAGGTTTTGCCTTGAGCAATACCCTTGAGGATCATAATATCTTTAACATCAATACCTTCTGGTCTGTCCCACGCTACCATTCTATTTCTACCTTTCGTTTACCGCTGACACTATTCCAGCGACTATAAGCACAAATAGCACAAGCAAAAATACAATCCAGGTTGGCGACAGTACCCACAGCCACGTCCAATGTATCAGGTCCGTAAGCTTAAGCACTATAAGCACAATCTGCACCACGCCAATGCAGCCTATTCCACCACTATTATTATCACTCATTTTATACTCCTTCTATACCGCACTTACTACACATTTTAGTTTTTGGCTTACCCATATCCGCTCCAGAATCAGATCAAATCGTTGATATTAACTGGCTTCTCGAGAGCACCAATCAGCGATTGTGCCCCATCAAAGAATGCCTCGAACTTAGCATAGCCAGAGTGCCTACTGTCTGCTATCTCGATCACCACTCTGTTCTCAATTGGTGTTCCAGTAGCATCTTCTGTCTTGTACATCTTAACAGCCAGGTCTGCATCTCTGCCAATACCTCTGGACTGCAGGTAGTCATCGTTGTCATTCAACTGGGCAGCTACTATCACTAGCATTGACTCGCCATTCAACCTTGTAAGCCTCTTGAGCTTTCTTGATATGGCTGCTACCTCAGTGGTGGCACTCTCATGACCCTTGTCCTGCATTAAGTGAATCATGTCCACCATTACTATTCGAATGTCTGTACCTTTTATTAACGCAGCTATCTTGTCTACTGTATCTGCTTCGCTGTCCACGAACATGTCCCATGTACTTATACGCACACCCGCCTCAAGCACATCATGCCATTGTCCCTCAGAGAACTCTAGTTCCCTTAAGAGAGGTCTATTAACGTGTGCTTCATTTGACAACTGCCTCTCTATTATCTGCTCCTCATCCTCCTCAAGTGATATACGCAAGAACTTTAATCCTTGTTGTGCAAACGATTTAGAGAGTGTGACTAGCGTTGATGTCTTACCTACCTTGCGTTGTGCAGCAAAGTACACAAGCCACCCATAGTGTAGGCCACGAATTGTCTCATCGAGATCTACTATACCTGTCTTAATACCACGATGTGCTTCTGGATCCTTACGCTCCTCTTCCTTGCGTGCAAGATACTCCTCTACTACCTTCTTTGCCTCTTTCATCCACCCTCCACCTTCCATTTACTACATGGCTGTAGCCATTCCTTGCTACCCGGAAGTGGTAGTTTAAGAGCCCTGAGAATAACCCACCCCATATGCGCGGCTATTCCACTTGTTGGATGATGAATTTCTTCTAGCCTTGGTAGAATAGATACAGTATCTGTTGCACTCCAGCTTTTCTCTACTTTATCTCCAGACTTTTGATATATAACCTGCTTATCTAGCTGAGCCTCAACAGCTTTATAGCTAGCCTTGTATCTATCAAAATGCTTGTTGACAAACTCAATAACATCGCTCCACCCACCTGGGTGCTGTGTAATTAAATCTTTAAGATAGTATTCTGTCATCTGTTTGCACGCCTCATCTCTGCCTCTCCTGGATGCGTAGCATCGTACCCTCTTGTCCTATGATCCCCTACGTTAAGGGGAAGATATTTTACCACATCCTGATTCAGTAACCTAGACCCCACCCTTGGGAGCCCCTTGATCTGCGACCTCTCCAGGTTGGTAGTTACAACAGTAGGCAGATCCTTAGCCTGATTGTCCCTGGCTATAAACACAGATGTAACCTGTGCTCTAACGAACTCCTTTCCGTATTCTGCTCCAAGATCATCGAATAGCAACACTGGTGCTTGACTTACGGATAAGATAAAACTATCCAGTGTATCATTCTTTACACTCTCGAACACTCTGCGTTCGAAATCTGTTGCTGTAATGAATAATCCTATTGGCTTAATTGCAGTAGCAATGGCCTTCATGATATGAGACTTTCCGCCACCATTAGGACCCTGTAATACGATCCATGTATCTAAGCGATCTATAAAATGCCTAGCAACTGTCACCGCTGTCTCTAACTGCACCCGATTATTGTCTGGCCTATATAGATCTATGTCATCAAGATATGTATCATCGAACCTAGACTGATACTTAGACCTGGACTCTAGTTGCATGTCCCTCCAGTTCATCATCAAGCACATACACTGATACACCACCCCGTCTTTCGCTCTCACCTCTGTGGCTCCACTACAGATAGGACAATCTTCTCTATTGGGGTACAAGTGATTCCACTCAGAGGTAGTCATCGGGAACTTCACGAGAAGTTTATCCTTATTCCTGAGCCAGAAGGCCCAGGCCTTAACCCCTACTTGCTGATTCTCAACGGGCATGCTCCTCCTTTTGCCATCGTCTCACGAAATCGTCCCTTCTCTCCATGTTATTAATGGCGGTAAGCACTCCTGACAATCCTATTGCGCCATATCTTGCTGTTCGATTCTTTTCTCTAGCCCAGTCGAGACAACTATACACCCACTCCATAGGATAGTCTGCTACTATACCTGTATTAAGACTTATCATTCCTTTTTCTACATCAATAAATCTGGTTCTAAGACCTCTGTCCTCTGTAGGCCAATAATCTCTATGGGTACATCTAAAGAGATATTCTTGAAACTCTCCGTGAGGTTTCCTCCACTTGGGGACACTTCTACGTTGTTCTCCATCCCCGAATTCATCTCCGGGTCTGACATACCTTGGTTCCTCTGTAGCCATGGTCTTATCCTTTCTAATCTATCTATAACGAAATGACTCACTGCACCCTGGTCTGGGTTAGCACACTTCCAACCATGCTGTGACCCAAGCGATCCATCTCTACCGAAGTCTCTCTCTACTTCCATACCGCAAACAGGACACTTATCCACTGGGATAAAGTTATCTGGCTTATGGTTGGTCACTCTCAATATTCTAGCCATAATCTTGGAGTGAGCAGACAAAATACCCAGATACTTTTTGTGATTCTCTGGGATATACCTCTCATTTATTCCGTTGCGTTTAAGGATTGCATACGCTTCATCCTTCTCTATCCCTAGCTCATGTGCCTGTTGAAACAGAGCCTCCCTTGTTTCTTCCATTGGCCTCCCTTCTCTGTGCTCTCATCTTCTCTTCCCAGTATGGGTCGAATTCATTATATGGTACCGATTGAATCTTCTCATATTCTGGATCGATGAAATCATGTTCAAGCTCTGGAGTTTGCGGAATATCTGGCACTGCAAACAGGGGATCGGTGGGGTTTAGCCACTGGGAAGCTATAGAGTCCCAATTAAGACTAGCTTCCTCTTCTATTTGTGCCTCTATCTCTTTCTCCCATTCAGGAGCAATAAGCTTATTCCACGTGATTTTATTTACTCTTGCCATGATTTGCTATCCTCTTGTCAAGCTCGTTCGCTGTCGCCATAAGCCCTTTCCCAACCTGCTTATACATGGCTGCCATAAAGAATAGATGACGCAATGGAGTACCATCTGTGATACCGTTAACATAGTCTATCGTAGACTGCTTAATCTTTCTCAATAGGTCATATGCTTTCTTGCCATCTGGTGGTAATCCTATAGAATCCAGCTCATCATCAAGTGCCTGAATGGCCTCACTCAAGGGAGCCTGAGGCTCACGCGGATCTATAAACATCAGAACCTTATTGACAGTGAGAACATTATCTCGAGTATCTTCTGGAGTTTCAGTGAATGGCTTCACAAAAGCATCAAAATCTTTTTCGCTAACAGACGCAATCTTCTGCCAACGTGACGAGGTCGCCTTATCAATCCCTATATCACTCAAGAACATCGCTGGCTTAGTGGTTACACTTTTGTTACCACTATTTCTACCTGCTCCAACATCAAAGCCTGGTCTAGCTAGGTTTTCTCCAAGCCAGTCTCCGATCTTACGAAGTATTTTTAGTCGCCATACTACCATCCGATTTGCCTCAGCCATGGTGACTCGCTCGTGCCATACCTGATATTTAATGTAGTCTTCAATAGCCTTGGTCTTTTCCATACTGTCGATGGCACTATGGATATCACCCTCCTTAAGTGCAGCATCTACAGCACGCATGGCCATCGTACCAAAGATCTCTATTTCTTCCTTATCAATAAGATCGCTTCTCCTGACAGCCTTGGTAGCTTGTCCGAACAAAGACAATGCGTTCCCTGCTTCATTCATTTAGCCTCCTCAAGTAGCTCAACATACTCAACATCGTATTTTCTTACACCGCCATCCATGTTTACATCCTCAACTGCCTGAGCGATAGCCTCTTGCTCGTCCTCGGCATCCACCTCAATGTCAAATTCAAAGTGTACTGTATAACTATTCATCATCTGCACTTTCGGGTGGAATGCCACCTAGGGCCAACTCTTCTGGCTGTAACTGTTCAGGCGTTAACTTGTCCCACTCTGCAGGCTTCTCAATAAAAGTAAGCATCTTGCTTAAGGTAATCTCCGGGATCCTAGGGGGCCAGAACGGTAGACGTGCATAGGTGATCAGACCATCGGGAATCTGTTTATTTGGATCTCGCTGTAATCGTACAGATATGCTAGTTAATTCAAGCACTCCAGGATTACACCGTGGTGAGTATACACGATTGAACTCACGCTCATGTGCTAGTAGGATAACCATTGGGGCTATCTTGGCAAGCATCAATAGCATGTTGCGCAGTCTATCACGAACCTTGCCCCATACTACCTGCGACATCTTATCTGCAATCGCAGCATTCTTGGCAAACTCATCGGTCTTCACCCACTCAGTGACCTGCCCTATTGTATCAATCACAATAGTGCCATAGGTGCCTGTGGGAGCCTTAGATATATGACCCATCTCAGCAAGAAAATCAGTCCACTGGGGAGTGAACACCCTAGTGAACTTATCCGTGAAATACTTTCTCTCAATCAAGCGATCCATATGAGTCTCGTAATCTGCACTTGAGTTCTCTACATCAATGATATGCACTGGTGTATACGGAGAGTTCAATGCAAACAGTGTCTTACCTGCACCTCTCTTGCCCCACACTATGGGGATGCCAAACTCTGGCTTTGTATCAGTTTTCTTTTCTTTAGGAGCTATCATTCTTTATCACCGCATCCTTTACCTTGTCTTTGTGATCATTAGTATAGAAACCTATACCCTTAAATGCTATTTGTGGAACGTCAAACAAACGCCTCTGCGTTCCACCGCAGAGGCACTCGAATGATTCTGGCTTGTCATCGGATATCCTACGGTTCAGTTCATAGATACCACCGCAGGTATCACACTTATATGTGTAAACCATACACTATTATACCATAACCTCCTGTGTTCCGATGTCGGAATCAGGCTTCTCTTTCTTCTTGTCTTTACCGTATTTATGCTTACCGTTGCCTGCGTTCTCTTGCCAATTAGTAAGCATGATGCCGCACTTTTCACAACACTGATATGTACCCCCTGCATCATATACTATAATTGGTTGGTGCTTCTCACACATCCACACTCTCCTTTCTGCCTATCCACACACCGGGATATGGCGTTAACACATTCTCGTCGACAGGGATTCTGTAGCTTCCCTTTGATACATCACACTCGTTGAACAAGCGGGGGGAGAGATAGGCAACGAGGCCATCGATAATGGCATTTGGATAATGTCGCATGTATCCATTGATTCCAATATCAATTGCTTCATCCAATAGCCTATCGCCCTGCTTGTTCTTGCCAACCATAACAAGATCACCAAACATATTCTCCTTTACTTTTCTGGGGAGTGTTAGTATACCACATCTGTGATATAATACAAGAGTCTCCTCCTCCTTATTTCAGACGAGCCCTAGATTCCTCTCAACTAGGGCTCGTCGCTTAACCCCAAGTCCCACCCAAGCTTCTGGATATCCTCTACCATAAATCTAGGCACGATCCTCTCGTCGAGATTCATCTGCTCAATAGGGACTAACCTTATGTAAGCACAATGATCTCTCCAGCCCTTCTTCTCTGGCCATAACTCTTTGGCTCTTGAGATAAGCTGAGCCCGGGCATGTGCTTCATCGTCCGCAACCACACTACATGGACGACTCGATATTGTCCCATCCTTTTTCTCTGCTCCAGCAAATCCAGCATACACCATCATTTGACCCAATCCAATGCGATCCATGACATATGCTCAAGTATTCTTACTTCATATCCCTGCTGATCTACCATGGCGTCATAGACCTTATCCATAATCATCTCCAGGGCTTTAGCTCTTTGCTCTGGTGTGGATTTAGCAGGAAATCTCGTGCAATATGAGCAGTCCTGCGGGTCAATCCACTCTCCATCATCGTCCAGCCATGATACATAAAACCTAAGAAGTTCCTCATCTTCGGGATCATCTGGATCCCACTCACCAAACCATCCTTCGCCAAGCTCCCACCATTCTACTTTCACTCTATCTCTAATAAGTTCCTTGGAATCAATAACTTTAGCGAACTGTGTCACTGTGTACGCTCCACCATAAAGCGACCTATAAGGTATCCCACTACAAGAAATGGTATGATACCAGTAAAATACCATTGATCTGGATGAATGATAAGATAGTAGAGGACATAAATAACTGTCCCTACTACTGCACCAATCAAAAACATCATAACAGTACCTATGAGAGTGTATATAAATACACTCAAGAATTTATCTCCAAAGTCATCCATTTTCTATTTCCCCGTCGCTAAAGAAAGCATACGTAGATGCTATTGGTTCATCATCTTCGTGATCTAATGGATAAATATCCACAATCACTCCCTCATCTGTTTGTACAACATGAACAGAGAGATTGTCCACTGTAATCCATAGACGACCCTCTTCCTGATTTTCAAATCCTTCTATGATCATCACAAAACTCCTTCCATTAATGTAACCTTATCGCGAAGTCTACGCCATCTAGTATGTAGTAGTAATCTGCAGTTGCATCCTTGCTTGTGTCGATGATAGGCATCCCATTACGATCATCACCTATAGCTACATAGCTTCTAGGAATATCGTACTTAAGTGACTCGAGATCATGTGTCCCACCCCAAGAGTATACGAAGTGGAAGTTGTGCCATGGGAACTCCTTAGCGATCCTCATTGCATCAAGACTCTTTGTGTAACCAAAGAATGTTACCGATGGCAATGCGTCGATTATACTCCGCCACTTCTCAAAGTAGTTTGGGGAATAGAAGTCTCCACTACTATGAATACGTATCACCTTAACGGCCTCATCCTTTATCTCGGAGACCATTAGGCTAACGAAATCGCTAGCCAGTGTAGCAGCACGATTGACCCTGCGCTTCCTATATACTGATGGATACAGTAGCTCTGCCTTGCTTGCGTAGCACTGATACTCGCCAGTTATTTCTGCATGACGCCTTCCATCTACTTCCACTACTCTTGTCTTGCAATCCTTTGCGAATGGACATGTCCATCCACATGGTAGATCAAAGGTCGCGCACCGTACCCCCAGGACTTCCTGCAATCGGTTTATTTTTCTGTTGTAAAATGACAGCACTATCTTCCTCCTTTATCTCTGGCTTGTAATCATCATGATGCATCTCCTTATAGAGATTTGTGAGCAAGACCAGCATCTCGTTATAGATATCTCTCCTCTCCTCATATGTAGTAATAGTATAAAGAAACTTTAATGGGGTAGCCTCGCAATTAGATTTACCTGTCTTTATTTTAATAGGACAGTCACCACATTGGTTATCCATATTGCTTAAGTTATCTGCTGCAATACACAGTCCAGATGACCAGCTTCCGCCATCTTCTATTTCTGGATGTTGCTCAAGATAGAAATACTTATCTATCTCCATTCTCAACGCCCACTCGTAGTCTCTCTTGGGAGGATGTGGCAAGTCAAGACATAGCCAGTCCACATCTTTCCTGAGATTACTACGAATAGAGAATTTTGCAGAAGTTGTTCTTACTTTCAACCGTCATCCTTCTCGCCATGCAATCTATCCCATGCTCTCATTACTCGCAACGTATAATCCCGGGCCAGACTTCTGGTAGGAAACTCTCGTCTAAGCCTTTTCATCTCGTATGCATAGTCATCTTCCGCCGACCAGGCAACAAAACATATCCACATTTTGGGTTCTAGCTTAGCTATATTCCTGGTAACACCACAGTCTATGAGCTTATACATATGGCACCTCCTCCAACCCAAGTTGCCCATCGTATTCAAAGTGTTGATTCGTATCTGGTAAGTCTATCTCGATCAATAGATAGTTCTCTGTCCAATCATGTTCGCAAACATAACAATGTATAGACTGATACATCATCATGCCATCCCACTCACAGCCCATATCAAATATATGTGAACTTCCACAATAGATACAATGTAACCCACCCATCTCTATGTAGTGATCGGCCTTCTCCTGGGTAACTGGATCATCGATATCACGATCATACTCTCTCTCTACTTCATCCTGAACTCTGTCATCAGTCATAAATCCTCCTAAACCTGCATACTAAAATCTACTTGCTCTTCCTCGTATAAGCAGCATGCAATCACACAGTAGTTGGCTGCATCCTTGAGGCTATCAAGAATACTCTCGCCAACCTGGTCGTTTTGAGGACACTGTATCAGGCTCTCGATACGAGCAATCTTATCCTCAAGCCGTATTAAGCATCCTATTAAGGCAGTAGATCCAAGTCTCTCTGCACCCCTGAAGTTCTTCCATGGATCTTTAGCCCCACCATACCCTGCATTCTTACGAATGTGAATGTCCTTCATCTCTTCTACGATCTGCATAAAGCGTTCGCTAGGCGGCATGCTTCACCGCCCCTGGATAGTCTCGCTCGATAAACCATGCACAAAGTTTAACAACTTCATCGAAATTGCTAAACGTTTTAGGTATCGCCCCGGCAGTATCATACACATACCTGCCATCGGTATCATTCTTAATCATATAGTACCCATCAAGAATCACTTCTTTAACATTCGGAGGCCCCTCCCCCACAATGCCAACATCAATAGACCTGGGTGTATGTCTTTCAACCTGCCACATTATATCTCCTTGTTATAGTTAACTTCTAAGGATGCCAGTGATGGTATACGTGCCCAAAAGAAAACAATATCATTTGGAATAGATGTTGTATACAAACCACTTGACCACCAGCGATCGCCATCCCAAAATGCCGTCCTGAACTCATTGCCTGGTGACCAAATCATATAATTACCCTTAATGTCTGGCTCGTAATCATTAAAACTAAAGTAGCGTAGCTCTATCATGGTTGTCTAAATGCCTCCTCGCTGAAGCCTTTGTCTCCTGGCTTAAGCTCATGGAAATCATTATAGTTAAACTCCGGGTCTTCATCGTTATACTCTAGTACTTCATATCCCAAAGCAAAGAGAGCCTCTTCCATAGCACTATAAGCTTCACGATCTCCGTAATCGAAGTAAACATTTGGATCCGCAATACATACTACCTTGTATCTAGTTGTCATGCCACACTCTCCTCCTTTGGATTGCATACTGGACAGCACTCAGGATGAGCATACAAATCGCAATCACATGGATGCTCTACACTAAAGTTATCTAGCTCACCATAGTTTGGACAGCCATCCTCGTGACACCAGTGCTCAGTATTGTACGAAATAGGCTCGTCGCATATATAACAGGTACGTACTTGTAAGGGAGGATAGGACATCAGCTTGCATCATACTCTAAATATTGTAGGATATTGTAGGTATAACTCTGGGCTATAAACAGACATCACCCAGGTATCCGATTGTCCAATATTTTCATCAGCCCATGCACATGCATCTTCCCATGTATCAAATGGACCAACTGGTATCCATCCTTCAGATAAGTTCCCAATCATAACAATACCACCATACTTATCCATGTCGCTCATCGCTTTCCCTTTCCTTTCTCTGGCTTAGGCTGTGGGTTAAAGGAACGACGCTCGTAGCTAACACGATCCATCGACACTGCTGGAGAATCATATGTGTTAGCCATGGCGGCGATTATCTTACCCGCCCTATCATAAGCATCCTCATGTCCTTCGTAATTACTCACTATGCATAGCTCGTGGTCGTCCTCGATCACCTGCCATGTCTCACCATCGAACTGAGATATGGTATACTTCATAATTCTTCCACTCCAAGTAAATCAATGCTCCATGTAAGGCTATTCCCAAACTCCCACGCATCATAATGCGAACGGCATAGATACGTCTTCAGTACTTCAGAACTGTTTTTATTCTGTTTCCATTCGATCACCACTAATGCATCAGCATCACAATACGCACACCAATGGTCCTTGAAAATGATAGACAATACAACCCCG
>Ga0315291_10006860_pt1 | contig 14127 bp, 14 predicted proteins | sample YL17G12_20_MG_FD_203070 | JGI IMG/M metagenome (GOLD analysis project Ga0315291, IMG submission 203070) | Sediment microbial communities from Yellowstone Lake, YNP, Wyoming, USA - YL17G12_20 | ecosystem: Environmental > Aquatic > Freshwater > Lake > Sediment | place: USA: Wyoming | collected...
TCTGACGCGCGACGCATCTGCGAAATGCATTGCGTGTGATTTCCGTCACGCAATAACCGTCTTCGCAACAGGAGGCTTCTCCCCCGACGTCGTCAGAATCTCGCACAGCCTTGCCGCGGATGAGGCATTCTCGGCCCAGCCATCCGCGCCAATCTCGGCTGCAAATTCGGCTGTGACGGGACCGCCGCCGACGATGACGTAGAACCTGTCGCGCAGGGCCATCTCGTTCAGGACTGCCATGACTTCCTGCTGGTACGGCAGCGAGGTCGTCATGAGGCTGGACAGCGCGATGATGTGCGCGCCTCCATCTCTGGCCGCGGCCACGAACTTCAATGGCGGCACGTTCACGCCGATATCCGTGACTTCAAATCCGCGCACCGCCAGCATCGTGGAAACCAGATTCTTGCCGATGTCGTGGATGTCGCCAGATACCGTGCCGATGACAATCCGGCCTCCGGACTTGTGCCCCTCGCCCGCCTTGATGTGCGGGCGCAGGATGGCCATGCACCGTTCCATCTTCCGGGCCGCGATCATCAGGTCGGGCAGATAGATATCGCCTGCTTCAAACTGGTCGCCGACGCCCCGGATGGCTTCGGTCGCCATGTCAATTGCGAGGTTTATGTCAACTCCTCCTTCCACAACTGCCCTGGCGGCCTCCTCCACGTCCTCCACACTGCCTTCTTCCAGCACCGCCAGTTTGAGTCGGGCCAACAGTTCTTTGTTCGCCATGTTCTGTCTCCTCTGAAATGATTGCGGTTGATAACGTTGTCCTCTTGTAGGGGCGAAGCATTTGCCCGCGAATCTCGTCGCATAGGGCAGGTTTCTTGGGCAAATGCTTCGCCCTTGCCGCAAGGCGGCGTCACCCCGCGCGGTAAGCCCGGTAATGCGCCAGATAATCTCTCGCGTATGCGTCTTTTCCCATCAGGAAATCTATCGCCCGGATTTCCTCGGCCAAGAGCGGCGTGAAAGGACTTGCCATCGCCACGTCCAGCCCCCACGAAACCGCCGCCGTGAGATACGCCAGGTCAATCAGCCCAGTCTCCGGCATCAGAAACCCCGCGTCACCGATACCCAGCAGCGTGGGCACGCACAACTCTCGGTGAAAGGCCGCTATCGTCTCCAACGTCATCCGCATGGAATCCGGCTCTACCGACGACGGCAAGCGTACCGCATCCAGAATCACGTCGTGACGGGAAATGCCGTGCGCCTCTGCGGCTTCCACGATGCGCTGACCGCGACTGCCAACCAGTTGTTTGCACTGCCAGACCATGTAGATCTCACCTTGGCTTTAGTTTGGGACAACGGCTACCGGCGAGCCAAGAGAGCAGCTGTCATAACAATCGAAGGTCGTTCCCCGGCGCGTTCCTTGCTGGAAGCCTGCAAACTCGCCGCTGGACTACCTCATCCGGCCATGTGTCCACCGTCGACGAGAACATAGGAACCCGTTATGAATGAGGAGTCGTCACAGGCAAGGAAAAGAGCGACCCTTGCTACTTCCTCTGGAGTTCCCAGCCGTTTCATAGGGTTGCTTTCCGTGTGAACTGCCTTCCTCGCAGTTGCCCTCCCCCGTGCCTCCATGTCCGCAATCACCTTCTCCATCATTGGTGTGTCGATGTGCCCTGGACAGATGGCATTCACCCGAACGTTGGCGGAGACGTACTCTAATGCCGTGGTCTTCGTGAGGACAAGCACCCCGGCCTTCGAAACGCAGTACGGGGCGGCCCCTGGGAAGGGGCGAAGTCCCGCTGTAGACGCAACGTTAATAATCGTGCCCCCTCCCCTCTGTCTCATGACTGGTACAACGTGCTTGATGCACAGCCATGGGCCAATCAGGTTGACAGCCAAAGTTGCGCTCCACTCTTCTAGAGTCAACTGCTCCGCAGCCTCCTTCCCCAAAGGCCCAAGCCGACCAGCGCTGTTCACGAGAATGTCAAGTTGACCAAAGTCGTCCATGGTTTTCGCCACAAGATGCCTCACATCGGCCTCATCACTCACATCTGTGGGCACCGCCAGTATACCGACACCTGCGGAGGGTTTCGCTTCGCGCACCGTCTCAGCCATTCCAACAGTATCGACGTCGGCGATAGCGACGCGAGCGCCCTCCCGCAAAAACAGAAGTGCAATCGCACGGCCTTGGCCGGATGCACCTCCCGTCACTATGGCTACCTTGTCCCTCAGTCTCATGAGCGTTCCTCCTCACCCAGAAGCACCACTTCGTTGACGACAGCGGAGCGATATACCGCCAGTATGGCCTCCAGATCCTTTAGTGCGTCGCGGGCTGTGACCAGTGGTTTCTTCCCATTAACCAACGCTTCGTAAAAATCCTCAAACTCGTTCACGAAGCTAGTGGGGCCAGACACTGTGAACACCTTCTCAGGCTGATCTGGTTTGCACAGGCGAATCTCGTCAGGTTCTATCTCCAGCGAGCCGTCGTCAGACCACATCTGCAGCAGCCACTTTTGTCTCGAGGCAACGCCGAATGACCACTGGATTGAGCCAATGGCGCCCGACTCAAACCGGAGATTGTACGCGGCGCTGTCAATCCCGCCCAGGTGCTCTCGTACGTGGAGACCAAACGCCTGCACGGCCCTGATCTCGCCCATCAGGTAGCGCGCGACATCGATCATATGAACGCCGTGGTCACTCAGACACCCACCTGCGTGAACCGCTTCCCGCCGCCAAGGACGACTAGCCATTTCGTCGCCCTGGGGTACGTGTTGCATCCATTGGTAGCACATCATGAACGGCGCACTCAGTTCACCCTGCTCTATCAATGATCTTCCTAGTCGGACAGCGTTCTCATACCGAAAGTTCTCCGCTATAAGGATCTGTACGCCAAACTCCTGGGGTAAAGCCACCATCGCTCGGGCTTCCTTCATAGTGACAGCGATAGGCTTCTCGCACACGACGTGGATGCCCGACGCCGCTGCGGCGCGCGCCCCCTCGTAGTTCAGTGCCGGCGGCAATACCAGGTCTACGACCTCCACGTCACCGCGCCCGAGCAACTGACGATAGTCCTCGTACACGCAGGCACGATCAAGGCCGACCAAGTCAGCAAAGGCCTCTCCTTTGTCACGAGTACGGTTGGCAACAGCCACGATCTGGTAGCGATCACTTAGCCGCTCTAGTGCTGGCCAGTGCAGCCTGCGAGCGGCCACGCCTGTCCCGATGATACCCAATCTGAGCTTTCGCACATCAACCTCCCCACTATCGCCGGCAGATCCTTCCGACCTCACGACCGGTGGAATAGGACAATCCGGCAATGCCAAACCGGCCCTAGGGCGCAGTGCCAGGGAAGAAGTGACCTCAGCGGCAGATTACGTCAGCTACGAATTGCTGAAAGCTGATGCTTGCTGCCTTCCCCCACGACTGTCCGACGAGGGGGAGAGCACCCCCACCCGAGAGACCGATTCCGTGAACGGGCAGGTATCAAGGCCCTTAGGCCCAGAAGATGTGAGGCCACGCCCACGCCTTCAGCTGCTCCAAATCCTCTGGCTTCAGCCCCCCCTTATCCGAGGCTTTGACATTGACCCGAAGGTGCTCCGTATTGGTCATGCCAACGATGACCGCTGAGACCTCCGGCCGGCTCAGACTGAAGCGCAGGGCAGCCTCCGGAAGAGATTCCACATCATCGCGGATCAGCCACTGCAGTGTCTTGGCACGCTCATAAACCTCCCTTGTACGCTCCCCCCGGAAGTAGAACCCTTGAAAGCTGCCCTCCGGCCAGGTGGTGCCAGGAGTTATCTTGCCCGACAGGGCCCCTTCATCCAGCGGGCAACGCGCGATGACTCCTACGCCAGCTCGCACAGCTGCAGGTAGCACATCATACTGGGGTCTCTGTTCATAGATATTGTAGACCACTTCGACTACATCTATTGCTCCTGTCTGCATGCCCGGTATGCCATTGTCGCCTCCACCGTAGGGGAAATTCAGCGAGACGCCAAACAAGTCGATCTTTCCCTGTTGCTTGAGCTGGACAACGGCTTCTTTCCACTCATCAACCTGGGCCCACTCGTCCAGCCATACGTGCATCAGCTGGATATCAATGCGCTCCAAACCCAGGTTCCGCAGGTTCTGCTCGGTCATCTCTATGATGTATTCGTGCGGAAAGGCCTCTTGCAGAGGTGTACCCACTCGGGCAGGCCATATCCGGTTCTTGGGTGGGATCTTGGTGACAACATACAGTCGTTCTGACCTCTCGCGAACCAGCCGCCCAACCAGGCTTTCGCTATGGCCGTTGCCGTAGACCAGGGCGGTATCAAACAGATCAATGCCTAGGTCGACGGCGAGGTTCAGCGCGTCCAGTGCATCCTCATCCGTACTTGCCCAATCAGGAGGGCCGCCGATACCCCAACAGCCAAAGCCAATTTCGGAGACCCGAAGACCTGTTTTCCCCAAAGTTCGATATCTCATAGCACAGAAACTCCTTAGATAGAGTACTTTCTCCTTCTTGCAGTTTTGCGGCGGTTCCCTCGCTAACTGGACCTTGCCACGGGCGGCCGCATTGCTCGCCCATACTGCCGACGCATGTCGCAGCGAGAACTAGAAGCTGGTCTTTACTGATCACACCTCCTCTCGAGGAAATCAGAACCAAATCCCTCACCCCACCGGACACACCGCCCGACAGACACCCCGCGAAGCAGACCGGCCACAGCCTGCCATCCTCTTGCCAACGTCCGGTGGAAGAACCGGAGCACAATACCTTGCAGCGGGGCAAGAAACATCGTTAGCACGAATTCACAACCTCCTCCACAGAGCACACCGAAAGAGCCCCAAGACACTTACAAGGATGGAACAGCCTAACCGAAGCTGCCTCGAGAGCTGCTATTGTTTCATGTAAGGTGTTCCAATTGCCTCCGGAGCCCGGGCCTTGGCGCCAGCAATGGCCACAAGAAGAATGGTCAGCACGTATGGCAAGCCAACCAGTAGCGTCGAAGGCACTTGGAGTCCGAGAGCTTGCAGCGAGAGCTGCAACGAGTCAGTCATGCCGAAGAAAACTGAGGCGGCCAGGATCTTCAGTGGATTCCATCCACCCACGACTACGATGGCTAGCGCGATCCATCCGCGACCTGCAGACATGCCCGGCATGAAGCTTCTTGTGTGCCCTATGGACAGCATAGCCCCGCCCAATCCTGCAGCAAGACCAGCCGCCAAGACACACAGATAACGCGTGCGGTTCACGTTTACCCCCATTGTATCTGCCGCAAGCGGATGCTCGCCCACTGCGCGAATCTGCAGCCCAACGGTTGTCTTGTACAAGAGAAGGTACATTGCAGGTACCAGGAACATAGCCAAGTAGACAAATGGCTTCTGTTGGAACAGAATTGGCCCGAGATATGGAATGTCACTCAGAAATGGCAGGTGTACACCAGGCATAAGGCCGAGAGTGGGTGCCACCGACGTAACACCAAACAGAGCCTGGTAGACAAATGTGGTAAGCCCCGTACTCATGATGCTGGTGGCCACTCCAATCACAATCTGGTTCGCGCCCAACGAAATGCACATGAAGGCCAAAAACAGTGCCAACGTGCCACCCGCCAACGCACCGCAGAGCATCCCGAGCCAAAAGTTTTTCAGATAGTAGCTACCCAGAAAGCCTGCTAGCGCACCCGCGAGCATTTGCCCCTCTAGGCCCACGTTTATGACCCCAGCTCGTTCGCTGTAGACTTCTCCCAGCGCAGCCATCATGATTGGGCACGCAACTCGGATCGTCGCCGAAAAAAGCCCCACGATGAATGCTTGGGTCAGAACCTGTTGCCACATCAGTCGACTGTCCTCCGCGTCGGGCTGAAGGATACACTAGGCCGATACTCCAACAATACCTGTGTCCCTAGAACAAGGAGGACAACAATCGACTGGATTATGCCCGCGATTGAAGAGGGTATCTTAAGAATCCTTTGCATATTGTTGGCCCCCACCGAAAGGCTTGAGAATAGGAAGCTGGCCGCTGCTACGCCCACCGGATTTAGCCTGCCCAGAAGGGCAACCAGTATCCCTGTGAAGCCATAACCCGCCGAGAAGCCTTCTATTAACCGGTAGTGAAAACCAAGTAGCTCGTTGGCTCCCGCCAATCCCGAGAGTCCGCCGCTGATAATCATCACTAGGAGAACAGTCTGTCTGATGCGCACTCCACCGTACTTGGCCGCTGCGGGACTAGCTCCAACCGCTCTAAATCCGAAACCCAGTGATGTGCGCCGCATTAGTATGTACACGGCCGCCGTCATGCACAAGGCCAGCACAAACCCTGCGTGCAGCCGATATGGAGCAGGCGACAGCAGAGGCAACCGCGCCGGGACCAGGGCTGTCTGCGGCATGTAACTGTCGGGCTGCTGCATTGGCCCGTTCACGAGATATCTGATGATCAGAATCGCGACATAGTTCGACATCAATGACGGGATTAGTTCGTTGACCCCTCGGAACGCCTTCAACGCAGCTGGTATCAACGCCCAAGCCGCTCCACCTGTGGCGCCGCCGAGTATGGCTAGACCAAGAAGAATCGGCTTGGGAAGACCTTGGAACGTCAGGTCAACCCAGGCAGCGACTAACGCCCCCATGTAGATCTGCCCTTCCGACCCTATGTTAAACTGTCCGCTACCAAAGGCCACCGCCGTTCCCAATCCGGTTAGAAGTAGCGGAGTTGCCTTGACGATAACATCTATAAACCCGCCGATCGAACCAAAGGCTCCTGCTAAGAGGGCCCTATATCCGAGTATCGGGCTGGCGCCGAGAATCTCAATGAGAACGCCTCCAATCAGAAACGCTGTGATGATTGAACAGGCAAGCAATGCAGACTTGGCGACTGGCGATACGATGGGCTCACTTCTCCTCTTTAGGTCAAAAGTCAACATTGGCTAGTCCCCCGCACCTCTCCGTAAGTGGGTTGAGCCCAGGTGAGAGTGTCCTTTCTCCTCAGCCTCGATCGTGCCCCCATCCCTGCGGCCGCCGATTCCGGCCATCAACAGCCCCACGCTCTGCTTGTTTGCTAATTCGGCCGGCAGAACATCCATGAGCCTACCCTCATAAAGCACAGCAACTCTGCCACTCAGGGCAAGCACCTCATCCAGATCGGCCGATATGAGCAAGACTGCCATTCCAGAGTCGCGCAGCTCTAGCAGCTTCCTGTGCGTGAATTCCGTGGCCTGAATGTCGAGGCCGCGTGTAGGCTGCATGGCAACCAAGACTGATGCACTCCGTGAGACCTCTCGCGCCAGGATGAGCTTCTGCAGATTGCCTCCGGACAAGGTGCGAGCCTCGACATCAATGCCATGCGTGCGTATGTCATATTCTTGAACAAGACACCTAGCGTGCTCAGCTATGCTTCGCCGCCGCAACAGAAGTTTTCCCGCAAACGGCGCACGTGTGTGAGACTTCAAAATAGAGTTTTCTGCGACACTGAATGTGCCTATAGTCCCAACCCTCTTTCGATCTTCCGGGACGTAAGCCAACCCTGCTTCAATAACAGTGTGAGGAGCGGCGTTTGTAAGGTCCCTATTACCTAGCAGTATGTGTCCAGATCGACACCGACGCAGGCCAGCAAGGACCTCCGCCAATTCCGTTTGTCCGCTTCCTTGAACTCCAGCGACCCCAAGTATTTCGCCCTTGTACATCTCGAGTGAAAAGTCTTTCAATGCCTCAACGCCTCTGTCATCAAACACCGTGAGGTTCGAGAGTCTGAGGACTGCATCACCAAGCACTGGCTTTTTTCTCTGGGGTGCAAAATTGACGTCACGCCCTACCATCATTCTCGCCAGCTCTTCGACGCTTGCATCAGTAGCTTTGATGGTGGAAATCACCCTGCCTTGGCGCAACACTGTGATACGGTCGCCGATCTCCATCACCTCCTTCAGCTTGTGAGAAATGAAGATGATGGAAAATCCCTGGGCGGCGAAAGAGCGCAGGGTGGCAAACAGCCGCAGAATCTCCTGAGGTGGCAAAACCCCCGTTGGCTCATCGAGTATTAGGATCTCCGCACCCCGGATAAGAGCCTTGAGGATCTCCGCCTGCTGCTGAACACCCACCGGAAGTTGCCATACTTGAGCCTGAGAGTCCATGCTGAGGCCATACTGAGCTGACAATTGCTCGATCCGCCTGCGAATAGAATCCATCTCTAGCACTATACCCTTGGACGATTTCAATCCGAGGGCCACATTCTCGGCAACGGTAAATGCGGGCACTAACATGAAGTGTTGATGGATCATGCCGATTCCGAGCGAAATAGCATCGCGCGGCGAGCATATCCGGACCTCTCTACCGCGTACGAATATCTGTCCGTCGTCTGGCTGGTAAAGACCGTAGAGAACATTCATCAGTGTAGTCTTGCCAGCTCCATTCTCGCCCACCAGCGCGTGTATCTCCCCTTCTCGCACATCCAGGCTCACGCGGTCGTTTGCCAAAACACCGGGGAAACGCTTGGTGATATTCTTCATTAGCAGCATCGTCGTCATGATTCAAAATGCCTTCAGTCGGCCGAGAGATCGGATGGGGACATGTCGAGTCCCCATCCGACCGCGACCACCTATGCGCCGTCCGGGTTCACTGGAGATCGATGCGTTCATGTATTTCGGGAACTATGAACTTGCCATCGCTTATCTCTTGTTTGCGCCTCAGCACCAAGTCGCGTAGCTCCTGCGGGACAGCGGGACCGAAAGGCGCTAAGTCCATGATCCCCTCTGCAAGCCCAGGACGCCAGGTGCCAGCGAATTTTCCGTCCTCTACGCGTTGTGGCTGCATCTTGATCGCCAGGTCGATGTGATTTAGCATGCTGGTCAGGCATAACTCGGGCTTGTAGGGCGATTGATCGCCATTGGCACCGAGGTAGTACACACCTTTTTCGATCGCCCCGAAGATGACGCCTATGCCAGTTAGATCCGCATCATGTGACAACACATCCGCACCGTTGGCAATCATCGTCAGGGCAGCCTCCTTGCCGGCTACAGGGTCGTCGAAACTGCCAGGGAAGACAGCCATGACCTTCACGTTGGGATTCACTTCGCGGGCGCCAAGCGTATAGGCAGCCAAACTGGTGAATCCGATCGGGCACTCCATTCCACCGATCCAGCCAACCTTATTGGACTTGGTCATGCCGCCCGCCACCATGCCCAACAGATAGAACGCCTCGAACTCCTTGTAGTCTTGAAAGCAGATGTTGGGCGATGGCGTGACGCCAGTCGGGCACTTCGTGGCACTGAGGAAGAAATACTGGTTCGGAAACTCGGGTGCCACCTTCAGTGCCGGGTCAGCGAAGGTGAAACCGTGGCCGATAATCAGGTCGTATCCTTGCTGGGCGTAAGACCGAAGTTGGCTTTCATTGTCAGGAGTTGGTACCATCTCAGTATATGCGGTCTTGTAGCCCTCTGCGGCAAGCCTCTGCAATCCAAGATAGGCCAAGCCGTTGAAACCTGAGTCGCCCACGGAACCTGGCAACACCGCTGCTATGGTTTTGACCTTCTGCTCCTTACCTGCAGTGGGCACTGCAGTAACTTCCACCGGGACTACGACGGTTTCCCTGACTACCACTGGCGTCTGAGTGGGTACGACCACCGTCGAAGTCGGCGTGGCCCCACAGGCTGCGAGCGTCGCAAGCAGTACCAAGACGGATAGAGCTATGAACGACTTTCTCACTCGGAACATTTTTTCCTCCTCTGAGAGATGCAAATGACCCAACCGCCAATCCAGAATCATTGGTCAACATTCATCCTATTGGCCTTCACACCACCTCCTTTCATGCTGCGCCGCGTCCACAGACTACGGCAATCTGAATAAGAGGGTGAACAGGCACGGCCACATGTCAATCGGGCCGTCCCTCTGGACGGATCGGATTCTCGTTAGAGTAAGGTTCAGAGTTGCCTGATGACTTGCGCCGTCGCCGGATGCTGAGGAAAGCCGCCGATTTGACAGCAGAGAAGAAAGGATATAACATCCCTTCATCATGATGTATTATACACCCGATTGCAGTTTTTGTCAAGGCAGGAGACAGCAGGGGGTGCACGCAAAGGTTGTCAGTGAATTTGAAAGGGGAGGGGCCTCCGGGTGTAGAATGCGAGGTAGGTTCGCCCAACGAACCACGCACTACACATTAGGAGGCCCGAGATGGATTCTACAGCAGAACTGTTGCAGCGCATAATGTCTTTCGTCGAAGAGCGACTACGCCAGGAATTGGTGCAAGGAGAACCCCAGAGTATTTCGGAGATGGAAGGGAGGGTTCGTACGTTGGTGCAGGACATTGCATCCTTCGGCGTTGGGAGGTGGTTGGAGGAAATGGACGGGAAGTATGCCCAGCCCGAAGTGCCCTGTCCATGCGGTCAGGCAGCCCAATATGTACGGCGTCGTAAGGGGGTCATTCTCACACCCTTTGGTCGGGTCGCCTTCCGTCGCGCTTATTACCTCTGTCCCTATTGTCATCAAGGGCACTATCCGCTCGATGAACAGATGGGCTACCAGTCCGGTTGTTTGACGCCAGGGCTCACCAGCATTGCCGGTCAGGTTGGAGCGGCGATCCCTTTCGAGCGCGCGAGCGACTTCCTGAAGCATCTCTGCGGGGTCTCCTTGAGCGAGAACACCATTCGCAGCGCCACTCAGAGGGTTGGAGAGGAAGTTCTGTCTCAGGAAGAGGAATGGCTGGCAGAAAGCCAAGACCCAGCCATGTTGCTGGAGCACGCTCGTCTCCCGTCTGAGAGCAAGCCTCGCCGCCTCTACGGCTCTCTGGACGGCGTGAAGGTGCCGATGCAAAACGAATGGCGTGAACTGAAGGTCGGTTGTTGGTACACGGAGGAGGACAGGCTCAGCAGACCTCTCTCAATGGAGAGAAGCGAGAGGGCGCGCGCGACGCACATCACCTACTACACCGATATCGTAGAGGCCGCAGACTTCGGACATCTGCTTTGGGCTACAGGGTGTCAAAGGCTAGCGGAACAAGCATCGGAGTTGATTTTCGTCGCCGATGGGGCAGCGTGGATATGGAACTTGGTGCAAGAGCACTTCCCTGAAGCCATCCAAATCGTGGACTGGTACCACGCGGTGGAGTATATCGCCCCCATTGCGGGTGCGGTCTTTGGAGAGAACACCCCCGAAAGTCAGGCATGGCGAGAACAGGTCCGCAACGATCTGTGGGAGGGTCGTTTTCAGCAAGTGCTCGCTGCCTTTGAGAAACGGTTTGGACACCCCAAGGCGGGCGAACTCGCTCGGAGGGCGTGGACCTACTACACCAATATCGTCCCTCGGATCTTCCAGTGCAGTGAAATGCTCAGGCAGGCTCCCACCAGAAATGTCGCACAACATGGCTATCCTCCTGTAAATCCGGATAGCCAATTATACCTCTACCCAGAGAATGCGATTGCCCTACCCGAACGAGTACAAAACGTTGACAACAGTTTTATGAGGTGCTATACTCAGAATGTAAACGTGTGTGATCGCCATCCTGTGGCGGGCGGACTGTGACGAGGTCGTGATGAGCATTTCCATCAAGGACATTGCACGAGAGGCTGGAGTTTCCCATTCCACTGTTTCCCGCGCTCTTTCAAACAGTCCGCTGGTCAAAGAGGAAACAAAGCGGCGCATCCGCCAGATTGCCGAGCGCAAAGGCTACACTCCTCACGCGCTGGCGCGCAGCCTGGTCACCCGGCGCACGCAGACGGTGGGCGTCGTTGTCACGACCATCGCAGACCCCTTTGTGTCCGAGATCGTCCGTGGCATAGAGGAAACGGGGCAAACTCGCCAGTACAGTGTTATCCTCTGCGAGTCCAATGCTGAGCCAGGGCGGGAACTGGCAGCCGTCCGGGCACTCCACGAGAAGCGTGTAGACGGTATCATCGTCACCGCCTCGCGCGTCGGCGACCTGTACATGCCGTTGCTGGAAGACTTCGGCGTCCCCATCGTCCTGGTCAACAACCAGCAAACCGGCAGGTATGTGTACTCCATCGGTACGGATGATCACAAAGGCGGCGAAATCGCCACGGAGCACCTGCTGTCGTTGGGGCATGAAAGGATTGCTTACATTGCTTCGCCCAACAACGCGCGGTCTAGCCAGGCGCGCATGGATGGACATGTGAGAGCACTGAGTGCGCATGGCATCGCCGCGGATCCTAGCCTATTCGCCAACGGCGATGGGAAGCCCGCCGCTGGGGGGCTGGCAGCAGCGAGGCTTATCGGCCACAGTCACCCTCCCACCGCTGTTTTGTGCTATAATGATATGACAGCCATCGGGGCTATGCGCGCCATCAAAGATGCGGGGCTGCGAATCCCGGAAGACATTTCTGTCGTGGGCTATGACGACATTCCGATTGTGGAGTATCTAGATCCTCCACTGACCACAATTGTCCAGCGAAAGTATGACATGGGCTGCATGGCGATGGAGATGCTTCTGAACCTCGTGGCGGGTTTGCAGGAGGTTCGGGACGTTTCCATAGAACCAACGCTCGTTGTTCGCGGCTCCACCGCGCCGCCCACACATCGCACCTGAAACGTTTCGCATCCGGTGTTCTCTGGCGAGGAGGCCAAAAGTGAGATTCGGGGCATGCACCTGGCTCTTTGATGATATGCCCATTGCGCGTGTGGTCGAGCGGCTTGCGAACCTGGGCTACCAGGGACTTGAACTCAAAGGCGATCTTGCGTCATACCAGGCTGCGACGCTTCGGCCTCTCCTTCGCGATTTGGGCCTCCCTGTGCTTTCTATCACGCCAGGGAACGATGATTTGGCCTATCCCGATCCCCACATCCGAAGGCAGGCTCTGGACTCCTACCGGTTGCTCCTTGAGTTTGCGTACGATCTTGGATGTCCCATCATCTCGTGCCACGGCGCGGTCGGGCGCATCCGCCCCCTGACCTCTCAGTGTGAAGAGTACGCCTACTTGCGGCAAGGCGTCGCGAGGCTGGCCGACGAAGCGCAGGCGGCAGGGGTGCGGATCGTCATGGAGGCGCTGAACCGGTACGAAAGCCATCTCCTCAATACTGCGGCGCAGTCACGGGCTTTCGTGGAGGAACTCAATCACCCCGCCGTTGGCATTCTCCTGGATGCCTACCACATGAACATTGAAGAAGCCAGTCCTGCCGAGGCCATACGCCTTGCAGGCGACCGGCTGTTTCTCTTTCACGTCGCCGACTCGAATCGGGCGGGCCTGGGGCGGGGCCACACGGATTTCCATGCGCAGTTCGCCGCGTTGAGGAGTATCGGCTATTCGGGAGACGTCATCGTAGAATGTACTGCATCTGGGCCAGACCCGTTCACTCCGGTCAAGGGCGAAGGCTGGCGGGGGGAATTGGAATTGTACCTGAAGGAGTCGTTGGATTCCCTCAGGAGCCACCTCGCGTCATAGCACACTGCATCGGGAGGATGCCATGCTGCTCGGATTCAATGGGGCCACCACAATGAAAGCCTCCCTGGAGGAAGACATCAGAGCCGCCAGCGCAGCGGGATTCAAGGCGTTGGAAATCTGGGCCGAGAAGATGAACCGCTATCTTGAGGCCCACTCCGTGGGGCAACTGCGCGCGCTGTTTGAGGCGCGCGGAATCAGCCCCGCAAGCATCAATTCCATAGAGTTCATCACGTTTCGCGGTGGGGACTACGCCAAGATCCAGGAGCAATGCCGGCGGTACAGCGAAATCGCCCAGGCTGTCGGGTGCGATACCATCGTCGTCGTGCCGAGCCCTATGCCTGCGCGCGCAACCTGGGCCGACATCAAGCGGGAATCCATCGGAGTTCTGCGCGACCTCTCGGCGATTGCCGCGGCGTATGGCACAAAACTGGCCTACGAGTTCCTGGGGCAGGCCAACTGCTCCGTGCCAACTCTTGGCAGGTGTTGGGAGATTGTGGAGGAGGTCGACCTTCCTAACATCGGTCTGGTGCTGGATACATTCCATTTCTACGCTGGGAACTCCAGCCTGACTTCCATCCAGAAGGTTACGCCGGAAAAACTCCTCATCCTGCACATCAACGATTCCGAGGACTTGCCCAAGCCGCAGCTGACAGACGCGCACCGACTGCTTCCTGGGGAGGGCGTCATCCCGTTGCATCGTATCCTGGAGCGGCTGCGCCGGATTGGGTACGACGGTCTTTGTTCCATTGAGTTGTTCCGTCCCGCTTATTGGGAGCGGGATGCGGAGGAACTTGCCCGCGACGCCCGCGCAAAGACG
>Ga0315291_10006866_pt1 | contig 14118 bp, 15 predicted proteins | sample YL17G12_20_MG_FD_203070 | JGI IMG/M metagenome (GOLD analysis project Ga0315291, IMG submission 203070) | Sediment microbial communities from Yellowstone Lake, YNP, Wyoming, USA - YL17G12_20 | ecosystem: Environmental > Aquatic > Freshwater > Lake > Sediment | place: USA: Wyoming | collected...
ACAGGCATAGGTACGAGTTCAACAATGGCTATCGTGCTGTTTTCGAGAAGCATGGTATGTTCTTTTCTGGGATACAGACGGAACGCAACCTTGTTGAGATAATGGAGCTCAGGACACATCCGTGGTACGTGGGCGTCCAATTTCACCCCGAGCTCAAATCAAGGCCTGACGCTCCTCATCCGCTTTTCCGCGAATTTGTGAGAGTTGCACTCGACTTCTCCAAAGCTGTACCGTCTCAACGAGGGGCTGGAGTGTGACGCGTTTTGTCACGGAGGAATAGTTGAAGCCAAAACTTGAGAAAAAGGTGCGAGTGGGGGACGTGGTTTTTGGGGAGACTCGACTCGTTTTGATAGCTGGACCGTGCGTCATTGAGTCAAGAGAGCACTGCCTCAATATTGCCGAGCGCATCAGACTAATTGCTGATGAGCTCCAGATGCCATTCGTTTTCAAGGCCTCGTATCTGAAAGCCAACAGATCCTCTATCCGTTCCTTTCAGGGGCCCGGCCTGGAGAAAGGCCTCAACATCCTCTCCGCGGTCAAGAAGAAAGTTGGGGTTCCAGTGCTCTCAGACGTTCATTGCCAGAGCGAGGTCACCAAGGCTGCCAAGGTCTTGGACATGATTCAGGTTCCCGCCTTTCTCTGTCGTCAAACCAGTCTTTTGCTCGCGTGCGGAGCCTCGGGTAAGCCCGTGAACGTCAAGAAGGGTCAGTTTATTGCCCCGGAGGACACGAGATACATTCTTGAAAAACTCGCTTCCTCAGGAAGCAGAAATGTCTTGCTTACCGAAAGAGGTACGTCTTTTGGTTATCACAATCTTGTTGTTGACATGAGAGGCATAATGACCATGCGTTCGATGGGTGTGCCCGTCGCCTTTGACGTCACCCACAGCCTTCAGCGTCCTGGCGGGAAGCGGACGTCGGGCGACAGGGTTTTCGCCGCAACCCTTGCCAGAGCGGCCGTTGCGGCCGGTAGCGACGCCCTTTTCGTTGAAACGCACGAAAAGCCCGATCGTGCTCTTTCCGATCCCGAAACCATGCTGCCTCTGTCGTCTCTTAAGAGGTTCCTGGAGGATATGATCCGCGTGCGAGAGGCTTTTCTGAAATGCTCCTTGAGGTGAAAACGGGAGAGACGAGTGTGGAGGAAGACGATATTTGAGGACTCGAAGCACCACGGGTGCGGATCAAGACCGTATTGGGGAAGATTCGTGACTCCGCTAAGCCAGGCGCGGTAGGAGTGAGAGATTTTGAACAAACGAAGCAGGACAGAACTGCAGCGTGATCTGGACAAGAAGCTCAGGCGGGTCAAAGCAATTTTCTTCGACGTTGATGGAGTCCTCACGGACGGAAGAATCTATCTCGGACAGAACGAGGAAGCCAAGGCGTATTCTACAAAAGACGGCTTTGGCATCCTCATCGCACGTGCAGCGGGGTTGAAGGTATTCCTCGTCACTGGCCGGAGTTCTGCAAGCGTGACGCGCAGAGCGGGCGAACTTGGAGTCAAGGCCTTTCAGAACGTAGAGGACAAGCTCTTGTGCGTTAGGATGGTCTGCGAGAAGGCCGGCTTTGAGCTCGACGAAGCCGCGTTTGTTGGCGACGATTTGAACGACCTCACAGTCATGAGAGAAGTTGGAGTTTCCTTTGCCGTGGCGAACGCTGCGGATGAAATCAAAGCGATTGCACATCTCACGACTTCAAAGAACGGTGGAGAAGGAGCGGCACGCGAAGTAGTCGAGAAAATACTGAGGAGTCAGGGAAAGTGGGACGAAACCGCGAAACAATTCCTCGGCCAGAAAAAACCTTAACATCAGCGCTTGAGATAGCGAAGAAGGTGTTGAGGACGGAAGGCGAAGCCATCCTCTCGCTGGCCGAGACAATAGGGTCTGAGTTCGAACAGGCTGTAGAGAGAATATTCGCGAGCAGGGGCAGGGTGATTGTGACGGGTGTGGGGAAATCGGGCCTAATTGCCAGCAAGATAGCGGCAACCCTCACGAGCACCGGTACGCCGGCCTTTTTCATACATCCTGGAGACGCTGCCCACGGGGACATCGGCGTCGTGGAGAAAAGTGACGTTGTGATTTTTGTCTCCAAGAGCGGTGAGACATCTGAACTCCTGCAACTCCTTCCCGTGCTCAAGAGGCTCGGCGTGACCCTGATCTCGATTACGGCGGCCAGGAACTCACCGATCGCCCTGGCGAGCGATTGCGTCCTTGACACCGGAGCGATATCCGAGGCCTGCCCGTTTGACTTGGTCCCAACGACGAGCACTACCTGTGCGCTTGTGGTCGGAGATGCTCTCGCAATAGCTCTGCTGAAGCTAAAGGGCTTTACGAGGGAAGATTTCGCTTTCGTTCACCCCGGAGGTGTCTTGGGACAAATGCTAAACCTCAAGGTCGAAGACGTCATGCACACTGGAAACGAACTACCCGAGGTGAGAGAAAGCGTTTCCATGAAGGATGCAATCGTGGAAATAATGAACAAGAGATTGGGCATGACTTCCGTCGTGAACGAGCAGGGAAAACTCGCTGGCATTGTGACAGACGGAGACATCAAGAGGATCCTGATAAAATCGCCTGACATTTTCAGGTTGAAAGTGGGAGACGTGATGTCACGAAACCCGCGCACTATTGCCAGAACGGAGCTCGTAGCAGCGGCTGTCAAGAAAATGGAAGAGAACCTTCCTTCTCCTATAACTTGCCTGATGGTTGTTTCCTCTTCGGGTAAGCCGGAGGGAGTCATCCATCTTCACGACTGCCTCAGGGCGCGGGCGATCCGCTGAAGCCACATCCAAACGGGCATCTTGTTGTCACGCCGCCGATTAGCATTCCGACCTTGGCATGGTTTATGCTTGACGCCTCTGACTTTTTCTGCTAATTTGCCTTAGGGAGGTACGACTACTTTGGGTAAAACCCTAAGGCGGGCGATTCTGTATGCGTTTGTAAGAGGGTTGATGTCGCTCGCTTTTATCCTTCCGAGGTCCCTTGCGTTGAGATTGTTCGGTGGATTAGGTGCTTTGGCTTCTCTGTTACTCCGTAAGGACAGGATCAGGGCCGAGGTCAACCTCTCGCTGGCTTTTCCTCAGTATTCACGACAGGAGATTCGTGGCCTGGCTCGGCGCGTTTACGCGGAGCTGGGAAGAAACTGCGCCGACGTGTTCAGGTTTCCTCGTCTGAGATGGTACGAACTCAGTCGCTTTGTCAAGGTTGAGGGGCTAAGCTACTTCGAGGAGGCCGTGTCCCGAGGAAGGGGCGTCGTAGTGGTTACTGGCCACATTGGCTGTTGGGAGCTTCTGGCCGCCTATTTCTCGATGATCGGGTATCCTTTGGCCGTGATTGTCCGGCCTCTTCGAGACCAAAGGCTGGAGAAGCTCATTGAAAGCTTACGGCGGTCAAAAGGTATGAAGCCTATCTCGCGAATGACCAATGTGAAGGCCGCCTACAGTTGGCTCAAGCGGGGAGGGATACTTGGAGTACTGATTGACCAGGACACGTCTGTCAAAGGGGTATTCTGCGATTTCTTCGGTCGTCCGGCCTACACGCCCGCTGGGCCAGCCTATCTGGCTCTGCGCACGGGTGCGGCCATCGTGCCGATGGCCATTCAACTAGAAGACGACGGCACTCACGTCGTACGGGTAAAAAAGCCAATCGTTGTGCCTGAGAACCTAAACGCAGATGCCTGGGTCCTTTCGGTCATGCAAGCCTGCACCCGCGCAATAGAAGACTACATTCGATATCGACCGGCCCAGTGGGTGTGGATGCACGAAAGATGGAAGACAGTACCGTTGCTCGAGACCGAGACAACTGACGGTGAAGCTTTGAGGGGAAGAGAATGCGTGATCCCAGGTTGAAATATTTCCTTTTGATTACCGTTTTTTGTTGCGCAATATGTGCTGGCGTGTCAGGCTGCGAGAAGGACTCGGGTTCCAGTCCTGAGAAAACCCTGGTAGAAACGCCTGACCAGCAAGTGGGGGATTTTTCCCTGACCGAGAGCGTAGCAGGCACCAAAAAATGGACTCTCTGGGCAGAGTCGGCTGCCATCTACAACGAAAAGACGAAAGTTGACGCGAGAAACGTCCGAATAGACTTCTTTGAGGAGGATGGTTCTAAATTCTCCGAGCTCAAGGCCGATTCTGGAATTCTCAACCAGAAGACTAACGACATGGAAGCTCGCGGAAATGTGGTGGTAAGAACAGAGGATGGTATTACTCTTGAGACCGAGTACTTGAGCTGGCTCAACCTTTCTCAGAAGATAGTCTCCGAGGACTTCGTGAAGATTACACAGGGGAAGGACGTGCTCACGGGTTATGGGCTTGTGAGTGATCCCAGCCTTAACGAATTTGAGATAAAAAGGAACGTCCAGGCGTTTGTGATTGACAAAGAAGGAAAGCTCATCCCAAAGGAATAGCACAGAGTCAGTCGTCGGAGAAATGATGAAAGTTCTCAAAGCCGAGGGGCTCGTCAAGAGGTTCGGGAGGTGGACTGTAGTGAACGACGTGAGCCTTGAGGTTGAACAGGGCGAAGTCGTGGGGCTCCTTGGGCCAAACGGGGCGGGTAAGACGACTACCTTTTACATGATTGTGGGACTTTTGAGACCCGATGCTGGTCGAGTGATGATTGATTCCGAAGACGTGACACGCGTACCCGTTTTTCGCAGAGCTCGTATGGGGCTTGGCTATCTTTCCCAGGAGCCTTCCATCTTCAGAAAGCTCACTGTGGAGGAAAACGTCCTCTCTGTTCTTGAGACCATGGAGCTCGGTCAGGATGAGCGGAAGCGAAAACTTGAGAGTCTCCTAGAAGAGCTCGGAATCTCTCATCTGAGGGACCGCAAGGCGTACAATCTTTCCGGAGGTGAGAGAAGGCGAGTGGAAATTACAAGGGCCCTTGTGAGCAATCCCAGCTTTATGCTCCTTGACGAGCCTTTTGTTGGTATAGACCCGATTGCCGTAAGCGACATTCAGGACATCGTTCTCAGACTCAAACAGAAGGGAATTGGAGTTCTCATTACCGACCACAGTGTTAGAGAGACTCTTGCGGCCACTGATAGGGCCTACGTTATGTTCGAAGGGAGAATACTGCTTTCCGGAAACGGTGAGCAGCTGGCTAACGATCCTCTTGCCAGGAAGATCTACCTCGGCGAGAAGTTTAGGCTTTAGCGCGCGGATTGGAATGTAGTATGGAACTAAAGCACACCCTTCAGTTGACTCAGAAACCTACCCTCATAATGACCCAGAGGCTTCAGCAGGCGCTCAAGCTTTTGCAGGTACCCACACTCGAGCTTCAACTGATCCTGAAGCAGGAGCTTCTTCAAAACCCTCTTCTGGAAGAAGTAGATGAGTTAGAGGAAACTCAAGAGGTGTCTGGGCCTGAAGAGGAGACAAACACCCAGGAGGAACCCGAGCCCATCGATAACGAAGAACAGCTCGAGTGGGCGGATTATTATCCGGAAGGCTACGAAGCATCTCCAGGCAGGCCTGACAGCTCCGCGGAGTTGCCGGAAAGGGTACCGGTCACGGTTCCAACGCTGGATCAGCATCTAGAGGGTCAGCTGAGAATGTCTACCGATGATCCTGAGCTTACGGAGATTGGAGAATTCCTGATAGGTTCCATTGACGACAGAGGGTTTCTCACGATTACCTCCGAAGAAGTGGCGACGTTGCTTGGGAAGCCCATAGAAAAAGTCGAAGAAGCCGTCAGGGTAGTTCAGTCGTTTGAACCTGCGGGTATCGGCGCAAGGGACCTGAGGGAATGTCTCCTCATTCAGTTGGATCGTAAGGAAATGGGCGACAGCCTGGCGGCCAGAATGGTCAGAGACCATTTTGATTCTCTCAAGGATAGAAAATTTGCTGAGATCGCAAAGAAGATGCACGTGTCGATCACTCAGGTCCAGGCAGCTGGAGACATAATCGCCAAGCTGAATCCTAAGCCCGGCTTCTTGATATCGCACGAAGAGCCGAGGTACGTGGTTCCTGATCTAGTTGTGGATAAGGTTGAGGACAAGTACGTAGTCTTTCTTAACGATCGTCACGTTCCAAGGCTCCGGATCAACCCTTCCTACAGGGACATGCTGCGTGGAGATAGATCGCGGAAGGACAAGACAAGAGAGTACATCATAGGAAAGCTCAACTCTGCAAAATGGCTTATTCAGACGATAGAGCAGAGACGAAGGACCATGGTCAAGGTGATGAAGTGCATAGTGGACAGCCAGGAGGAGTTCTTCGACAGGGGGATTGCTTTCCTGAAGCCTTTGACTTTGCAACAGGTGGCCAATCAGATTGGAATGCACGAGTCAACCGTCAGCAGAGTTACAAACAACAAGTATGTCCAGACCCCCAGAGGGGTGTTCGAGCTCAAGTTCTTCTTCTCAAGTAAGCTGCAGACCGATGCTGGGGACGAGATGAGCGCGAAGAGTGCGAAAGACGTGATTTCTGTGCTCATAGAGGAAGAGGACAGATCGGACCCACTGAGCGACCAGAAGATCGCAGACATTCTGAGAGATAGAGGTCTTAGGATCGCAAGACGCACCGTGGCAAAATACAGGGAACAGTTAAGATTGCTCCCTGCTCGCTATAGAAAGAGACACTAGTCGTTTCTGTGTCCCCGTTCCCGCAGGGGTAAACTCTGATGGCATTTGCCAGGCTTCCCCTCTGGGTTAGAAAGCCATTCGCCGAAAACAATACAACGCGCGAAGTCGACCGTCTTTTGGAGACTCTTGAGCTGAGTACAGTCTGTAGGAGCGCAAGGTGCCCCAATAGGTGGGACTGCTATTCCTCGCTCTCCCTCACTTTCATCATCCTTGGCACAGTATGCACGAGAAGATGCGGATTCTGCAGCGTTTCGAAGGGAGAACCTGAGACCATCGACGCTCAGGAACCGTTCCACCTCGCGCAGGCCGCGAGAAAGCTCGGGCTTAGTTTCGTCGTACTCACTTCTGTGACAAGGGACGACTTGCCAGACGGCGGAGCCGCTCATTTTGCCCGGTGCATTGAGGAACTACGAGGGATCGAGACGAGACCTGGAATCGAGGTCCTGGTTCCAGATTTCAAAGGGGATTTCCAATTATGTCTCCTTGTGCTGGAGGCGCATCCTGATGTATTCTCTCACAACGTGGAAACTGTGCCCAGGCTTTACGCTGCGGTGAGGCCTGGCGCTGATTATGTTAGTTCGCTTAAGGTCATAGAAGCCGCTGCGCTTCATGCCTCAGAAAGGGCCATTATCAAATCGGGGCTGATGGTTGGTCTTGGTGAGAAAGAAGAGGAGGTGATGAATGTTCTGAGGGACCTCAGGAACGCTGGTTGTCAGTCTGTCACGATAGGTCAGTACCTTAGACCCACGTTGGACAACTTGCCCGTTAAGGAGTATGTTTCCCCTGAACGTTTCCGCCACTATGAGCAGACCGGAAGGCGGTTGGGATTTAGCGCCGTGAAAGCTGGACCCCTGGTTAGGAGTTCATACAAGGCGTTTGAGATTTGGAGGAGCGTCAATGGAAATAACGACTCGCAGTAGGAATTTCAGAGCAAGCCCCGCGATCAAGAGTTACGTTGAAGAGAAACTCTCCAAGCTGGAGAAGTACTCGAGAAAAATCATTGAAGCTCATGTAGTGTTCTCTCTCGAAAGATACAGGCATATCGCCGAAGTGGTTCTTAGGGTCAATGGTGGTGATATCACTGGTCGCGCCGAAAGCAACGACATGTATTCTTCCATCGATACGGTTGTTGACAAACTCGAAAGGATGTTGAGGAAGAGAAAAGATAAGGTCACGAGCAGAAGACAGCGGAGCTCCTTGAAGAAGTCTCAGGCTGAGCTGGAGAAATTGGGGAAACTCGGGAGCCTCGAGCCAACCAAAGTCAAACCCAAACAAATGACTGTCGAAGAAGCCATGGACATGCTGGAAAGAACTGGTGAGGATATTCTCATATTCGTGAATGCCGCGACGGCAAAGACCACTGTGCTGCAACGACGGAGCAACGGAAACTTCACATTGATGGAGCCGGTGAGCTAAAATGCATGGAATTACAGTCGCCAGATTCTATGAAGATAAGCGTGAGAGTCTTCAGCTTGAGCTGCTCACCAAATCCCTTGAGTCCAAGAAAGAGATAACAGCGAGTGACGTAAACCGGCCGGGCCTCGCCTTTGCGGGGTTCATTGAGAATTTTCTCCACGAAAGGGTTCAGGTGCTCGGGCAGACCGAACTCCTCTACCTTGGCACGCTCCCAGCGGAAAAAAGGAAACATGCCATGGGAAAGGTTTTCGACTTCGTCCTCCCCTGCATCATTATCGCAAAGGGCCTGGACGTGCCGCCTGAGCTCATAGAGCTGGGGAATGAGCATTCCGTGCCGGTCCTGAGAACCCCCCTTTCTACCACGCCTTTCATACGTGAGCTGACGGCTTATCTTGACGACATATTTGCCCCCCGTACGGTAGTCCATGGCTCACTTGTCGATGTCTATGGCATAGGGCTTCTATTCACCGGAAGGAGCTCCATTGGTAAGAGCGAGTGCGCGCTAGACCTTGTTGAAAGGGGGCACAGACTTGTGGCTGATGACGTCGTGAATGTCATAAAGCGGCACGGCAATTTTCTCATAGGAATCTCCTCAGAGATTCTACGGCATCGCATCGAGATCAGAGGACTTGGAATAATCGACGTGAGGAGCATATTCGGGATCCGATCGGTCCGACTCCAGAAAAGGATCGAAGTAGAAGTCAGGCTCCAGGATTGGAGTGAAGCCGATGACTACGAGAGGATAGGGCTCGAAGACAGGATAACGAAGATACTGGACGTGGAAATCCCGATTGTCACAGTGCCGGTCGTGCCTGGCAAGAACATAACGGTCATCGCAGAGGTAATAGCCCTGAATCATATTGTAAAGATCTACGGATATCATCCCGCCAAGGAGTTTGACGAGAAACTCATGCAGGCCATGCATCGCAGGAGCCTGCAAGATAGGCTCGTGAGCGGTGACTGGGAATGAGTGAGGCAAGTTCTATCGAGACCGAGAACGAAGACGCCTGCGAGACTAAGGCGCCGAGATTTGTGGTCATTACGGGCGTATCCGGTGCGGGAAAGAGCTACGCGATCAAGTGCCTCGAAGACATCGGATTCTTCTGCGTGGACAATATGCCCGCGATCCTTATTCCTGTTTTTGCCGACCTGTGTCTTCAGTATGGAGGCAGGATTTCGAACGTTGCTCTTGTAGTTGACATAAGGGAGAGGGATTTTCTAGACAACATTGCGGGTAGTCTCTCCGAGCTGCGCAGCAAGGGAATAGAATACGACATTCTTTTTCTTGATGCGACGGACGAGACCCTCCTGAGGAGGTTCAGCGAGACCAGGAGGAAGCATCCCCTTGGCGAAGGAGTGGGGGTACTCGGAGGTCTCCACGAAGAGAGAAGAAGGGTTGCCTTTCTCAGAGATTCTGCAAGGCGTGTGATTGACACTTCGGCGATGACCCCTGGGGAATTGCGGGACGTCCTGGTCTCCACTTTTGGCACGTCAGACAAGAGGCCGGAGCTACTGACAACAATAGTCTCTTTTGGGTACAAGTTGGGCTTGCCTCTTGACTCGGATGTGGTTCTTGATGTTCGCTTCTTGCCTAATCCTCACTACGTTCACGAGCTGAGGGCTTACACAGGTAATGACAAGAAAGTCATTGCCTTCTTGGAAGCCTGTGATGTGACCCGTGAGTTTCTGGAGCACCTCGAGAGTTTTCTTGGATTTCTCCTGCCACGATTCACGAAGGAAGGGAAGTCCTATCTCACGATTGCCGTAGGTTGCACTGGAGGAAGGCATCGCTCCGTGTACATGGCGAACCGGATTGCAGAGCTGCTCGAGAGACAAGGAGTTGACGTGCGGGTGCAGCACAGGGATGTGACCAAATGACTTGAACGCTTCAATCTGAGACTGAACAGGTTTTGCATTTGGGTGGGCGAGTTCAGCCAGAAACCGGTTCCCTTGGTTCTTTTCTTGTGTCGCGCAACGACGGTGTGAGGGAGACTCGACTGAAAATGATAAGGGCCTTGTTGGTTACGCATGGAAATCTCGGAAGCGAGCTCGTAAACACTGCACAGCTCATAGTAGGTCCGCAGACAGGTGTGAAAGTTCTTTCGAACGAGGAGCTCTCCTCTGAGAGCCTGTGCGAAGCTGTCCAGGGTGAGGTCCGCACCTACAGCCAGGATGAAACTGTGATTTTTGTCGATGTGGCGGGAGGTAGTTGTCTCACTGCCTGTAAGGCGACACAGGGTGAATGCAAGAAGATCAGGGTAGTCTCAGGTGTCAACCTGCCTATGGTGTTGGAATTCTTCCATTACAGGGGAAAGCTCGCCTTCGACGAGCTGGTAGAGCGAATCCTTGCAAAGGGGAGGGGTGGCATCCAGGCCTTCTAGGTATCAGGTGAAGCTTGTTTTGATGAGGATAGACGATAGGTTGCTCCACGCGCAGGTGGCCGTGGGTTGGGTTGGCGGGTTATCGCCTGATGTCGTCATGGTAGCAGACGATGTGGCGGTTTCAACACCGGGGCAGGCTGAGCTGCTTGGCATGGGTTTGCCTCCAAAAGTCGAGCTAGTCGTTGCAAAATTGAGCGAGGCGGCCGGCATCCTGAACCGCAGAGCTCTCGACACAAAAAAATGCATCCTTCTGGTGCGAAATCCTCTTGGTGCGCTTCGGATTTTGGAGGCTGGCCTTTCAGTGGAATCGATCAATGTTGGCGGAATGCACTTCAGCGAAGGCAAAACGAAGCTCCTTCCATACCTCTTTGTAGATAGGCGAGATTCTGAGATTCTGGAGCAAATCGCATCCAGAAATGTGAAGCTCACAGCTCAGGATGTCCCTGGAAATTCATCCTACGACGTGATCAAATTGCTCAGGAAAGGCAAGATTGAAAAAGATTAGCTTCGTTTTTTGTGTCCACAATCACCAACCCGTAGGGAATTTTGACTTTGTGCTGGAAGACGCTTTTAGCAGGGCCTATCTGGCCTTTCTGAATGTTCTGGCTCAGCATCCGTCCATCAAGGCGGTGCTTCACGTGAGTGGGGCACTACTTGAGTGGATCGAGCAGCACCATCCTCAATACCTCGACCTGGTGCGTGATCTCGCTGCACGAGGTCAGGTCGAACTCATGACGGGGGGGTTCTATGAACCCGTGCTTCCTTCGATTCCTGATGAGGATAAGATAGGTCAGACGAAGAAGCTGAGTTCGTTTTTGAGAGAAAGACTTGGGTTTCAGCCCAGGGGTTTGTGGCTTGCGGAGAGAGTGTGGGAGCCGTCCCTGGCGAGCGCGATTGCGAGGGCGGGTGTTGAGTATACGGTCGTGGATGATTCGCACTTCAAGAGCGCGGGTTTAGCCGAAGATGAGCTCCTTGGGTATTACCTGACAGAAGATCAGGGTGCGGTCATCAAGGTATTCTCGGGTAGTAAGCGTCTTAGATACCTCATTCCCTATGCCAGTCCCGAGGAGACGCTCAACTACTTGAGAGAAAAAGCTTCCGAGACTGACTGGAATCTTCTGGTCTTTGCGGACGACGGAGAAAAATTCGGGATCTGGCCCGGGACTCACAGGCTTTGCTACGAGGAAAAGTGGCTAGAGAGATTCTTCAGAGTGTTGGAAGAAAACAGAGAGTGGGTGGATCTTGTCACATTCTCAGAATATATTTCACGACACGGACCTCTTGGTTGGGTCTTCCTTCCGACTGCATCATACGCTGAGATGATGGAATGGTGTCTGCCGGTTGACGCTCAGCTCAAGTATCACGAGTTCTTGAGAAAGCTAAAAGCCAGCGGTGAGTTTGATGGATTCGAGAGTTTCGTGAAGGGAGGATTCTGGCGCAATTTCTTTAGCAGATATCCAGAAAGCAACTGGATGCACAAGCGCATGCTCTACGCCAGGCGCAAGGTGCTGTCGGGAGTGTCTTCTGGTATCCGAAGAGAGCCTCTGGAACATCCGGAACCACAAGAAGCCGCGGGGCCGCAAGGGACCACGGAACCACACGAACCACCGGGAGAAGAGCATCTGCGTCAAGCAGCTCTAAACGAAATATGGAGGGCTCAATGCAATTGTGCTTACTGGCACGGAGTCTTCGGAGGTCTCTATTTGCCGCATCTGAGGGAAGCCATCTACCGGCATTTAATCCGGGCGGAGAATATGGTAGCGGAGCTTTCGGGCGACACCGGGTCCGCATCCGCTATTGAATCGGCTGATGTGGACGGGGATGGTGCGGATGAAATCGTGCTCGTGAACAGAAAGGTTGCCTGTTTTGTTTCTCCAGCCAGGGGCGGCGCCGTCGTTGAGATTGATGATAGGGCTCGCGAAATAAATCTTGTCAACACCCTGGTCCGTCGCAAGGAAGCGTATCACAGCCGAATAAAGACCGGCGCCGGTAGTCAATCAGGTGAGAAGACAGCCAGTATTCATGATGCCGTTGTGGCAAAGGAAGACAGGCTCGAGGAGTTTCTCTTTTATGACAGGTTTCCCAGGGTGTGTCTGCTGGATCATTTTCTGCCGCCCCGAACCTCGCTCAAGGAGATGGTGGAAAGCAAATTCGACGAGTTGGGCAGTTTCGCGTGCGCTCCCTACACAGTGAAAACGCCTTCTAGAGACGGCCAACTAATTCTGGGTGCCACGGGAACAGTCTGTTTGGCGGCTGAACCTGTGAGATTGACCATCGACAAGGTTCTTCGCGTTCCTTCTGACCAGGCTTCACTTCAAGTTTCCTACGATCTCCACTTTGCGCGCCAAATCACCGAGGAGTTGCTGTTTGCTACAGAACTGAATCTACTGATCCCCTCTGGTGGCGGAGCCCAGGGCGTGGTCGAGACAGTCACGTCGGGAGCGCAAGGTTTCCAGCTTTCGCAGCCCAGTGAGTTTCTTGGCGTGAGAGAGTTAACACTTCGAGATGACTACAAGGACCTTTTGTCAACGGTCTCGATGGGTACGCCCTGTAAGCTCTGGCAGTTCCCGGTTGAAACCGTTTCCCTGTCTGAAAGCGGCCTTGAGAGAATCTACCAGGGAACATGCATCGTTGCAGCCTGGTCGCTACCGCCTGGTACCAGGCACGCGCACTTCAATATTCTCATGCAATTCAAAAGCACGAGGGCCGCGCACGCTCTGGCAAGCAACAAGCACGAGGTTGGGAGATAGGGAATGTCGAGGGAGATTCTTCTTCTCTGCCTTGCCGGTGGTGTATGTGCACTCGACACGACTGCGGCCTGGCAGCTCATGCTGAGCCAGCCACTGGTGAGTGGAACAATTGCCGGCCTGGTACTCGGCGAGCCACAGGTGGGAGTCTTCGTCGGGCTCGTGCTACAACTCCTCTGGTCCAGTGCCATACCCGTGGGAGCTCGTCCCATGCCCGACGCGCCGGTCGGAACTGTAAGCGGCGTCTGGTTCACCGTGACGCTTCTGGAGAACAATGACCTTGCCTCGTCCTCTTTCTGTTATCTCTTGGGCTTGATTGCCGCTCTGTGCCTAGCTTTGATAGGCAGGCATACGATCATGCTCGAACGAGAGATCAGTCGAAGGCTCTACAATAGACATGTGCGCCGCTTGAGTGACAGGCAGGAAATCAGCCCGGAGAGAGTAGTCTCCCTTGCCGTTATGGTCGCATTTGCTCGGGGTTTCCTTCTTTGCCTTGGGGCGATAGGTATGCTTGCTGCGGTCGCACACTTGTTGGCAGAGAACTCTGCTTTGTCTATGCGTGACTATAGTCTGACGCTTCTCATTCTTGAGGCGCTTGGGGCAGGAGTCCTCTTTTCCGTTTTCGTCCGAAAATCAGGAGGGCGGCTCCTGGGCTTTGCTGGTGGCATAGCCTGGGCCTTTCTCATCATGAATCTTTCTCACCGATGAGGCGTGAAGTGAGTGACAAAAGCATTGGCAAGCTCGGCCTTGCTCGATTGGTACTTCGTTCTTTCTATCTACAGGCGGCCTGGAACTACGAAAGTCTGCAAACGCTTGGGTTTGCATACGTGATGTTTCCTGTGGCGCGCAGGTTGACTTCTGCAAGCGCAGTGGCTCAGGAATTTGCAGCGCGACATCTGACTCTGTTCAACACAAACCCTGTTCTTGCCTCTTACATCATCGGGGCTACAGCAAAACTAGAGGAAGAGCACTGCAACGGGCGGAGAAGCGCGGCCG
>Ga0315291_10006868_pt1 | contig 14117 bp, 9 predicted proteins | sample YL17G12_20_MG_FD_203070 | JGI IMG/M metagenome (GOLD analysis project Ga0315291, IMG submission 203070) | Sediment microbial communities from Yellowstone Lake, YNP, Wyoming, USA - YL17G12_20 | ecosystem: Environmental > Aquatic > Freshwater > Lake > Sediment | place: USA: Wyoming | collected...
CTTTTCCAGGGTCAGGCTATAAGTCGAGAGATGTTCTGGATGAAGCTTAAGAGCCATACTCAAACTTTTTCTCCAGGTCTTTAAATTCTGTCCCGGAATACCGAAGATCAAATCTAAGCTTAAATTTTCAAAAAAATCTCTTAGAACTTTGTATGATTTTATAGCCTCTTTGCTTGTATGGACTCTCCCTAAGATCTTTAGCTCTTCATCTATAAAAGACTGTGCCCCCAGGCTAACCCGATTGAAGCCCAAACCTTTTAGTTCTTTAGTTTTTATCCTGGTTAAAGTCCCTGGATTGGCTTCTAAACTGATCTCTGAATCAGTTTGAATCCCAAAAGAAGTGAAAAGCTTTTCTAAGATGTCTCCGAGCTGAGAAGATTTCAGAATCGAAGGTGTTCCCCCTCCAAAATAGATTGTTTCTGCAGAAGCTTTTTCATTTTGATTTTGGGAAAAGTACTGAATTTCTTTTATAAGAGACTTAACGTATTCATCTGCCAACTCAGAGTTATAGACTATGGAGTTGAAATCGCAATAGGGACATTTGGAAAGGCAGAAAGGGATATGAACATATATACCTATAACCATATCTTTAATATTACTAAAAAGCTGGAAGGAAACAAAGAGATTAATTGACGTTTCGGGAATTCGTATTCATTAAGCATTAATAAACTCATCCCCTACCCCTTCTCTTAAAAAGAGAAGGGGTAGTTAAGTCCCTCTCTTTTTAAGAGAGGGATTCAGGGTGAGTCATTTAATCGCAAGTTAAACATTAAAATTGGGCAAACACAGGAGGGCACCCCTACTTCCTGTCTACTGTATACTGTTTACTTTTATTCAACTATAGTTCCAATGCGGCCCAGACGCAGTCTTTCGGTGAGATGTCCTAAATTATAGAAGATTATCTCAAAAAGCGGGATAATATAAGGGCTTTCAAACTTTGGAGCATGCGGATCTATTGCCCAGGACCAGTAAACGATAATTGCCTTCCCCTTAATATAATTCATATCCAGAAAACCCCAATCCCTGGAATCCTGACTATCATCCCGGTTATCCCCCAGGACGAAAAGATGGCCCGCTGGAACTTGAGCTGGTCCAAAATTATCCCTGGTGGAATAATCTTGTGGAAGTACACGAGGATCTATATGTTTAGCCGGGATAGGATCTGGCACCATTTTTCCATCCACATAAACTATCTTATTTATTATTTCCACAGTTTGGCCTTCGGTAGCCACCACCCTTTTCACCATATCCTTGCTGGGATTTAGAGGATATTTGAAAACAATAATCTCTCCTGAGCGAGGTTCTTTATAATGATAATTAAGCTTGTTTACCAGGATAAAATCCCCGCCCAGAAGTGAATCCTCCATAGAAGAAGAGGGGATCTTGTAAGCTTGAACCACAAAGGTTCTGAGGATAAAAGCGATCAAAATCGCCAATACTATTACTTCGATATAACCTTTTATAGAAGGTTTCTCTTTTCTCTTCATTATCTTATATCCTTTAAACGTCAAGTTAAAGCTTTACTTATTATTTATCGGTAAATGTGGAAAAAATTTAAGCCCACATAGAAGGTAGTTTATCTCTGCAATAAACAAAGAAGGTATGGAAATGTAGTTGCTTGATTTATTGAGCAAAAAATAGGCTGTAGCATCCTCACTCCAGTCCTGTGATGGTTACGCCAAACGCCCAAATGGCGGGCAGGCTCGTAGTCTCCGTTTCCAGGATGGGAACGGCACCCGGGTGCCTCAGGAGAGGCAACGCTACTATTTTGGGCAAAGAGGGTTTATCTTTCCACCTGCAGAATAGCCAAGAAAGCTTCTTGCGGGATTTCGACCGAGCCTACCTGTTTCATCCTTTTCTTCCCCTCTTTTTGTCTTTCCAATAGCTTCCTTTTCCGGGTTATATCGCCACCATAGCATTTAGCAGTCACATTTTTTCTTAAAGGTTGAACAGACTCCCGTGCAACCACCTTAGAACCAATGGCTGCCTGAATAGCTACCTCAAAAAGTTGTCTGGGTATCAGCTCTCTTAGTTTCTGACACAGGCTTCTTCCCCAGAAATAGGCTTTTTCTTTGTGTACGATAGAGGATAAAGCATCCACCAGCTCCCCATTGATCAGGATACTTAATTTCACTAAATCTGATTCTTTAAAATCAGCTAATTCATAATCTAAAGAGGCATATCCCCGGGTGATAGACTTCAATTTATCATAGAAATCGAAGATTATCTCAGATAATGGCAGGTCAAAATGGAGAGAAACCCTGGTCTTATCTACATAGACCGTGGTCTTATAAACTCCTCTCCTTTCCATAACTAATTTCATTATGTTACCTATATATTCAGTAGGGGAGATTATTTGAACCAGAACATATGGTTCCTCGATCTTCTCAACTTTACCAGATGGAGGTAAAAACGCGGGATTATCGATATAGATGGTTTTCCCATCGGTCAGGGTAACTTTATATTCCACATTTGGAACTGTAGCAATTATAGGCTGTCCATATTCCCTTCTTAACCTTTCCTGAACTATCTCTAAATGAAGAAGTCCTAAAAAACCACACCTGAACCCGAATCCTAAGGCATTGGAACTCTCCGGCTCAAAGATCAAAGAGGCATCATTCATCTTTAGCTTTTCCATTGCATCCCTTAACTCCTCATAATTCTCAGAATCAGCCGGATAAAACCCGGAAAAAACCATCGACTTGATATCTCGAAAACCTGGTAGGGGTTCATTTGCCGGATTATCAGCTAAGGTTATGGTATCCCCTACCTTGGTGTCAACTACATTTTTGACATTAGCAATAACATATCCCACCTCACCAGTAGAAAGCTTCTCAGCAGGAACTAATTTCAATCGGAGATAACCAACTTCATCCACTTCATGTTCTTTCTGATTGGAAAAAAATTTTATTTTATCCCCCTTTTTCAGACAGCCATCTTTAACCCTTATATAAGGGATAGCTCCACGATATTGGTCAAAGACCGAATCGAAGATCAATCCTTTTAGAGGATTTTTATCCTCCCCTGAAGGAGCTGGAATCTTTTCTATAATAGCTTCCAATATCTCTTCAATCCCTGCTCCAAGCTTGGCAGAGGCTAATAGTATATCTTTTTGCTCAACTCCTAAAAGCTCTTTTAACTGACCTTTGACCAGATCTATCTGAGCACTCGGCAGGTCAATTTTATTGATTATGGGGATAATGGACAAATTGTTTCCTAACGCCAAGAGAAGGTTGGAGATAGTCTGTGCCTCAACCCCCTGAGAAGCATCCACGACTAAAAGCGCACCTTCACAAGCGGCCAATGAACTGGAAACCTCATAGGTGAAATCCACGTGTCCTGGAGTATCGATCAGGTTCAATATATATTCCTGCCCATCTTTGCTCTTATAGTTCATCCGGATAGCATGAGCCTTTATGGTAATTCCCCTTTCCCTTTCCAGGTCCATATTATCTAAAACCTGCTCCCTCATCTCCCTGGGAGGAAGAGTTTTGGTAAACTCCAAAAACCTGTCAGCCAGGGTAGATTTGCCATGGTCGATATGGGCAATTATGGAAAAGTTTCTGATATATTTCTGATTCATTCTTAAACTTTTCTACCCTTCTTCAAAACCTCAATCATCTGCTTATGTATTTTACCATTCGTAGCTAAAATATCTTTTGCATAGATACTGAAGTTCTTACCTGAAAAATTAGTAACTTTTCCACCTGCTTCTTTCACCATCAAAATCCCGGCTGCAGTATCCCAGGGTGAAAGCTTCAGCTCCCAGAACCCATCGAAAATACCTTTAGCCAGATAGCACAAATCCAGAGCCGCAGAGCCAGCTCTTCTTATTGCTTGAGAAGTAAGGGCAAAATTTTTAAAATGGTCTAAATTGTTAATCTGGCTTTCTCTAATATCATAAGGAAAACCAGTAGCTAAAAGACTTCTGGATAGCTCTCTTTGTTTTGAAACGTAAATCCCTTTACCATTTAAAAAAGCACCTTTATTTTCCTCCGCTAAAAAAAGCTCCTTCAAAACCGGATTATAGACCACACCTAATAGGATTTCTCCTTCTTTTTCCAAAGCAATAGATATGCAATATACGGGAAACCCGTGAGCATAATTGGTCGTCCCATCCAGAGGGTCGATTATCCATTTATAATCCGATTTCTTTTCATAACCTTTGCTTTCTTCGGTCAAGATATTATGTTCAGGAAAATTCTTTTGGATAATTTTTATAATTGCATTTTCAGATAAACGGTCTGCTTCTGTAACTAAATTCACCAATCCTTTATAACCAATCTTTTTAACCTTCCCACGATATTCCTGCAAAATATCGCCACCCTTCAAAGCAGACTGTATTGCAATTTTTTTAAAATCTTTATCCTTTTTCAAATTGACTCCTTCTTTTGTAAGGATAATATAACTTCTCAGGAAGTTGTAAGCAAGTATTTGCAGGTACCGTCTTCCATGTCAAGGTTTTTTATGTTGCGCACTGAAATGCCGGGTTAAAAGGAACTTGTTTAATCAAGATAGCTCTTAGGATAAGGAGCAATTTCTTCATACAAGGGACAGAATCCACCTCAGGTGGATTCTATCCCTATTGATTTTAGCATGACACTACCCACAACTATAAGTGCGTTCAATCCGAGAAACGGATCCGTAGGATTGAATGCTCCCACTACTCATTTCTCTTGACAAAAGTATTTGAATCTATATTTTTGTTTTTTTAGATGCAGGTATTTATTTTTATCTTTCTTTGCGTATAGATGTTTTGATTAGTTGGGGGTGTAGCTCAGTGGTAGAGCATCTGCCTTTTAAGCAGGTGGCCGAAGGTTCAATCCCTTCCACCCTCAGAAAAATATCCCCCGCCAAAGGCGGGGGAATATTTTTCGGTGGTTGGTGGATGGTTAATAGTAGATAGTTTTAACTAAATAAATAATTAATATATTATAATTTCAAACTAACCTAAGATATGGACCAGAAAATAGAAAATATTCCAATCAATGAACTTCCGGAGAAACTGATTGACGAAATAATTGGAGAAATCAAGCCTTATGTAATCAATTTAGTGGGACTTAATGATTGCCCCTCTGGCGAGGATGTACAACTTCTGGGCTCCGGGACGCTTATTAAAATTGAAGATAAATATGGCATTCTTACAGCCCAGCATGTAATTCCACTACTGAGAAAGTTTAAGAAAATAGGGTTTAACCTTGGAACTTTCGTGCATGATCGACCTCAAATAGATACAAATTTACTACAAATAGTCGAGACTGGAACTCAAACTAACGACTCCATTGGCCCAGATTTGGCAGTAATTATATTACCAGAATATATAACTGGAATGATTAAGCCTAAAAAAACCTTTTGGAACATCTCTTATAATGCCAAAAATGTTTTATCTAAAAACATTGACCCAGAAATTGGTCTTTGTTTTGTATGTGGAGTCATTGGTGAGTGGACGAAAATAAGTGGTCCAGCAACTGGTTTTAACAAGGTGCTAAATTGCTATTGTTTATGTGGCTATGTTGGAATTGAAAAATACTGGAATGAGAAAAAATTTGACTATCTCAAATTAAGCGTTAATTATGAAAACAGACCCGACTTACCAGCGAATTTTGGTGGAGTAAGTGGAGGCGGAATATGGAGAACAGTACTGTATCGCTCGGAAGAAGGAATTATATCTTATTCTGACCTTTTATTTTTGGGGGTTGCTATCAGACAAACGCTAACTGAAAACAACTTACGAAGTATCATTGGACACGGTTGGCACAGCATATACGATTTGCTTCCCAAATTAATGAAGAAAAACTCGAACTTCTAGATCGAGTTTTTCACTGATTTCCGCCTTTTTCCACTTGCAAAAACCATCATCAGATATTATTATTTCGTTTAATTTGGAATTATTGATTTTACGAAAGAAGGAGTTATTGCAGATGAGCAACATAGGGTCTTATGAAGAAAAATACGAAGGGTTTGACTGGGCTCTTGCCCGAAAGGAGTTAGGTTACAGGGAAGGTTCTCCTCTGAATATCGGTTATTATTGTTCAGATAGAATCTGCGAAATTGGTCTGGGGAAAAAGTTGGCCATGATCTGGGAGGGGTTTTCTGGAGAAACTGAAAAATTTACCTACGATGATCTTAAGTTCTATTCTAACAACTACGCGCATCTCTTGAAAAACTCAGGAATTAAAGAGGGAGAGAGAGTTTTTATCTTTATGGACCGGGTACCAGACCTTTATTTTTCATTTTTGGGGATTTTGAAAATGGGTGGGATTGTGGCACCATTGTTCTCCGCTTTTGGAGAGGATTCTCTTCTAACCCGACTGGAGGATGGGAAAGCTTCTGCTATAATCACCACCACGAAACTGATGAAAAAGATCAGGAGAATAAAAGATAAACTGCCTCAATTAAAAAAGATAATCATTGCAACTGAAGAGGAAAATCTCAAACTTGAGGAAAAAGAGATGGTCTTTTCAGTCAAAAAAACTAAAAGGATTGAAAGTTTTGACATTTTTCCGAGTAATCCTGAAACACCTTCGGTTCTCCATTATACTTCCGGCACAACCGGAAAGCCTAAAGGGGCTTTGCACGTTCATTCTTCAATCTTTGCTCAATCCTTAACTACAAAGTGGTGTTTAGATTTGAGGCTGGATGATATCTACTGGTGTACTGCTGATCCGGGCTGGGTTACGGGGACTTCTTATGGTATCATAGGTCCCTGGAGTTTGGGTATAACCCAGGTGGTTTTAGATAGCGGCTTTCATCCGGAGAAATGGTATAGTCTAATCGAAAGACATAAAATAACGGTATGGTATTCCGCACCTACTGCCATCCGGCTTTTGATGAGAGAAGGTGAAGAGATAGTGAAAAAATATGATCTTTCCTCTTTGAGATACCTTTGCAGTGTAGGTGAGCCTTTAAATGCTGAGGCAGTTTTATGGTCCAAAAAAGTTTACGGTCTTCCCTTTTATGATACTTACTGGCAGACAGAAACCGGAAGTATCGTGATCTCAAACTATCCGGGAATGGAGGTCAGACCAGGTTCTATGGGAAAACCGTTCCCTGGAATTACTGCCACTGTTCTGGATTCCAATTATAATCCTGTAAACAAAATCGGTTCCGTTGGCTTAATTGCCTTAGAACCAGGTTGGCCCTCTATGTTTCGAGCTTACTGGAACAATCCGGATATCTATAATAACAAATTCAAAAATGGCTGGTATTTAACTGGAGATAGAGCAAGTATTGACAAGGATGGATATTTCTGGTTTATCGGCAGGGATGATGATGTAATCAATACCGCAGGACACTTGGTCAGCCCCTTTGAGGTGGAATCCGCACTTTTAGAGCATAAGGCTGTGGCTGAATCAGCCGCCATTGGAAAACCTGATCCGATAAATATGGAGGTAGTTAAAGTCTTTGTAGCGCTAAAGCCAGGATTTGAAAAAAGCGATGATATGGAGCTGGATATAATGAATTTCATCCGCAAGAGATTATCCCCTTTAGCCATGCCTCAGGAGATAGAATTTGTCCAGTCCTTACCCAAGACCAGAAGCGGGAAGATAATGAGACGGCTTCTCCGGGCACAGGAGAGGGGTGAGCCAATCGGGGATATCTCGACTCTGGAGAACGATTGAAGGGGAATCGTAGTGCGATCCTTTTAAGGTCGCATTGCGATTAGGCTAATAAAAGGTTTTATATTTAGATAAAGCAAATAAAATTTGAAAGGAGTAAAAAATGGATGATGCCAAAAAAATGATCATTGATTATGTTAAAAAGGAGTTCTTGGAAGATGATAGCGATATGGAGATTAAAGAGGATACCCCTCTGATCTCTTCCGGTATTGTAGATTCTTTTTCTATGGTTTCCTTGAAAACTTTCTTAGAGAAAAAATTTAAAATTCAAATCCCGGACACCAAAGCAACTCCAGAGGCTTTTGATTCGGTGAATAACATTATCACTTTGCTTAAGGAATTTGTGAAAATATAAAAAGTTATTTGATTTCATTGAAAGTTTAGGAGGTTTTTATGGCTTATGGCACTAAAGCAAAAGAGTATTATCAAAACGAATTAAAGAATATCAAAGAGGCAGGGCTGAACAAAGAAGAGAGGTATATCCATACTCCTCAAGGAGCGGATATCAAAGTGGAGTTTCCTGAAGGGGCTCAGGAAAAACAGGTGATCAATTTCTGCGCCAATAATTATCTGGGTCTTTCCAGCCATCCGGAAGTGGTTAAAGCTGCTCATCAGGGTTTAGATGCCAGAGGTTATGGTATGTCCTCAGTCAGGTTTATCTGCGGGACCCAGGATATTCACCGGCAATTAGAAAGAAAATTGACCCAATTCTTAGAGACTGAGGACACCATTTTATTTCCCTCCTGTATGGATGCTAATGCCGGCGTTTTCGATGTGCTCTTAGATCGGGAAGATGCGATGATTGCGGATAAACTGGTCCATGCTTCGATTGTGGATGGGATGAGGCTATGCAAAGCCCAGCAGTATGTTTATAAGCATTCCAATATGGAGCATTTAGAGGAAAAGCTCCAGGAGACTCAGGAAAACCGCCACAGGATGATTATCACCGATGGTGTTTTCTCAATGGATGGTGATATTGCGAAATTAGATGTTATCTGCGATTTAGCAGAGAAATATGATGCTATGGTTTTAGTGGACGATTCTCATTCCACTGGATTTGTAGGAAAGACCGGCAGGGGAACGCATGAGCATTGCGGGGTAATGGGTAGGATCGATCTTATCACCACCACCCTGGGTAAGGCCTTAGGAGGTGCTTCAGGTGGCTGTGTTAGTGGCAGAAAAGAGTTGGTGGATTTGCTGCGGCAGAGAGCCAGACCCTATCTTTTCTCCAATACTGTTCCTCCGGTGATTGTATCTGCGGCAAGCAAGGTCTTAGATATTATCTCCAAGACCACTGAAAGAAGGGATAAGTTAGAGAAGAATACTTTATATTTCAGGAAAAAGATGACTGAAGCAGGCTTTGATATCAAGCCAGGTATTCATCCAATTGTTCCGATAATGCTTTATAATGCCAAATTAGCTTCTGATTTTGCCAAGGATTTATATTACGAAGGTATCTATGTAATCGGCTTTTTCTTCCCGGTAGTTCCAAAAGGCGAAGCCCGGATCAGGGTTCAGATCTCAGCCGATCACGAGATGGGACACCTGGATAAAGCTATTGAAGCTTTCACCCGCATCGGAAAAAAATACGACATCTTAGGAAAGGATAAAAAAGCGATAATTGAGAAATATGGACTTTAAAAGAAATGTTGAATAACAAATGATGGATAACTAGTTTACCCACGTTGCCCGCAACATGGATAAATATCACATCTTGATTAATTGTAGGGGCAGGCCTCCGTGCCTGCCTTTAGTTTTTGTTCCGGAGAATTAAAAAATCGTAGTGTGACCCTTTCAGGATTGCCGGAGTTGTAAGGGCTGGCTCAATATTTGCCCTTTGGTTTTTGGCTTGCCAAAAATCCACCTCATGCGGATAGCTTTACACTTGGTCAACCTGAAGGTTGACACTCCAGAATTTCCATAGTAGCCGTCATGTCCTCTGGACCGACGCAGATAGTCATTGTAGGGATGTATTGCAATATGCCTCTACAAAATTAATCCTTTATCTATTAATTCCGATAAATTGGAAGTTTATCAAAACGATTCAGAAAATCATAAACATGAATTCTTAAAAAACCCTCCCAAAATACTGATACCTTCTAAATCCGGGATGAATTTAGAATTTCCTCTTTTTTATAATACTCAAACAGAGCCTGAAAACAATTATTGACTGCACGAATTGATTATTTTGGCTTCCTTCCTTTAATCACGTAGAAGAAACCGGAGGTGCAAGCAGTATATTTACCATCCTCAAGCTGCTGCTTGAAAACAAGCTTGATCTTATCGGATATTTCTCGAAAACGTTCGTATTCATCGGGATTTCCACCTCCTGCCAGAAACTCCTCCCGGGTATATTCCATCCAGAATTCACTCTTATCCAAGACTCGTTTCTTTATCATGTGCAGAAGGTTCTGCTGGAGTGGACCTTCGTAAGGCGGATGGAGGAATTGAACCTTGTCGTTCATCCGGGCTTCAATTTCGGTAAGAGCCAGCCCTTTCATCATCACCGGAACCTTGGAGCCGATGTTCTGGTCACCTCGGCCCAGCTTGATATGGCCTTTGTTGGTGATCAAATATACTTTCTTAATTAACAACTCCTCTTCAACATCAAGCTCCGGTATAGACCAATAGTGTTTTGCCAGCATTGTCGATAAATTATCCGGCTCATTGCACATTATAAATCTGCCTGGTTTAGCTACACGCACCATCTCCGCCAGGGCAAGCTCAGGTTTTTCCAGATGCATCAAAAGGGTCTGGCACATAACCCAATCCGCGAAGTCGTCTGGAAACGGCAATTTATAAGCGTCACCAGTTACAAATTTTGACTCGCCGCCAGTTGCCCACTCCTTTGCTGCCTCCGTTGCTTCCCGGATTAGCTCCGGCGACTCATCCACGCCAAAATAACGCCCGCCTTCACCAAAATATGGCCAGTAAGTATAACCCAGGTTACCCAGTCCACAACCGACGTCAACTGCGGTCATTCCGGGTTTTAGGTCCAGCCACAGGGCTAACTTAGCCACCGTGTCGTTGAGCCACATATATTTTCGCTGGTCTATCAGCATATCTTTCCAGCACCCTTTTGACCAGTCAACTTTGTTTTTATCCTGACTCATAAAATTATCTCCCTCTTAAATTTCAGATAATTCCAGGTCATTCTAAAATCTGCACCGTTCGATTTTTAATAAAAACCTCACTTTAGTAAAATATAACGTATTATCAGAAACAATTACTATATTATTTTTAATAAACCATCTATAGGATTATTCTATAAAAATTATCTATGAAAAAAATAGTAGGGGCGAGGTCTCCTCGCCCTAGTGGATATGGATGGAGAGAAGGTGACCTTTCTCCTACAAGCCGTTAAAAGCTTTGCGATTCGTGGAGGGGAGAGGGGAATAGGTAAGTGGATTTAGAGTACAGGACTGAAGTTGCTCGATTTATCGAGCTAAAAACTTTATTGAGTGCTCCGTTTAAGACGAGGTCAATGCTTCATCTCTTTGGATACGCTTCTTAAACAAAACAAATATATCTTTTTTATTCCAGTATAATCTTTCAGGTTAAGGATTTGACATTTAATTTTAAAGATTTTATATTAAGGTTCAACCTGTGGAGTTTTTTGTATGTGGTATAATCGCTTAGGGTTTAAACTAATCTTATTTGTGGGGTCAATTTTAGTCGCGGCTTTAGGGATTTTCACTTTTGTGAGTTTAAACTCCCAGAAAAAACAGTTAATCGGTGAGGTTCTTAAGGGAGCCTCTCGAATAAGCGAGACGGTTAAAAGAAGTACCCGCTACGATATGTTAAAATACGAGAGCGAGGCAGTGCATAAGATAATCGAAACCATAGGAGAACAGGAGGGGATTGAGAAGATCAGGATTTTTAATAAAGAGGGAGAGATAATGTTCTCCACGGATAAAAAGGATATCGGCACAATGGTGGATAAAAAGGCTGAAGCATGTTATGCCTGCCACTCGGCTGAAAAACCTCTGGAAAAACTGTCTACCCCGGAGAGAAACCGGATTTATAAAACTAAAGAGGGACACCGGGTCATGGGGATGATAAACCCCATCTATAACGAAAAGGATTGTTATACTGCTGACTGCCATGCTCACCCTTCTACTCAAAAGGTCCTGGGGGTTTTAGATATTGGGATGTCCCTGATAGAGGTAGATCACCAGATAGAGGGGAATCAGAAGAAAACATTAGCTTTTGCAATTGTATTGTTCTTAGGCATATCCGGAACTATCGGGATATTCGTTCGAAGGTCGGTTATCCGCCCGGTTAGAGCCTTAGTTGATGGAACCAAGAAGATTGCTTCCGGTGATCTGGAGTATACCTTGAAAATAGATTCTACAGATGAGATCGGTGAGCTTTCAAATTCCTTCAACCAGATGACCAGGAATTTGGAGAAGGCTCAAGAAGAGTTAAAAGAATGGAGCAGAGTTTTGGAGAAAAGGGTAGAGGAAAGAAGTCAAGAGCTTAAAAAGACCCAGGAGCAGCTAATTCAATCCGAGAAGTTAGCTTCCCTGGGTAAATTAGCAGCCGGGATTGCTCACGAGATAAATAACCCCCTGACGGGTATTTTGACTTACAGCTCTTTGCTTTTGAAAGAGTATAAAGAGAATCCACAGATGAAAGAAGATTTAGAGGTGATAGTCAGTGAAACAACTCGCTGCCGGAAAATCGTGAAAGGTCTTTTAGAATTTGCCCGGCAGACTGAGCCAAGTAAAACCCGTGCAAATATAAATAAAGTAGTGGAGGAGACCTTTTCTCTGCTGGAAAATCAAGCGCTTTTCCTTAATATAAGCGTTGAAAAAAAGCTAAATGAAAATCTGCCTGAAGTGATGATGGACGTTGACCAGATAAAACAGGTATTTGTGAATATAATCTTAAATGCGGCTGAGGCTATGTCTCAGGGTGGCACTCTTACTATAGAATCTGATTTCGATCCCAAGAAAAAGCATGTAAAGATAAGCTTCACGGACACTGGTTCTGGAATCTCCGAGGAGAACTTACCCAAAATCTTTGACCCGTTCTTTACTACAAAGAGGTCTGGAAGAGGAACTGGTTTAGGTCTATCAGTTAGCTACGGGATAATTCAACGACATAACGGATACTTAGAAGTAAAAAGTCAGTTAGGAAAAGGCTCGACCTTTACAGTTAAATTGCCTTTAGAATAATAAAATCTTAGTTAAGGAGATTAAAATAGAAGATGGCTAAAGGGAACATCTTAGTGGTGGATGATGAAGTAGTGATCTGTAAAAGCGTCCAGAGAATACTTTCACCTGAGGGTTATGAGGTAGGAATCGCTCTTTCCGGAGAAGAGGCTTTAGAAAAGCTCAGTCAGGAATCATTCGATATAGTGATTACTGACCTGAAGATGCCAGGTATGGATGGGATGGAGCTTTTAGCCAAGATAAAGGAGAGGGACCCGGAGATAATCGTGATAATGATCACCGGATATTCCACAGTGCAGACTGCAGTCCAGGCAATGAAAATGGGCGCCTTAGATTATATCCCAAAGCCCTTTACCCCGGAAGAGCTTATCGTGGTGGTGGAGAAAGCTCTGGAGAAAAAAAAACTGATCTTTGAAAATATATACCTGCATAAAGAATTAGAGGCTAAATATTCCTTTGAAAATATCGTAGGTAATAGCCCTAAAATACAGGAGGTTTTCAAATTCATTCGCAAGGTCGCCCCGACTGATAGCACTGTATTAATCTATGGGGAGAGCGGGACTGGCAAAGAGTTAATTGCCAGGGCAATTCATTTCAACAGCCAAAGAAAAAACAAACCCTTTTTCACGGTAGATTGCGGGGTGTTATCCCAGGACCTTTTAGAAAGCGAGCTTTTCGGTCATATCAAAGGCTCGTTCACCGGTGCGGTAGTTACCAAACCTGGTCTTTTTGAAGTGGCAGACGGGGGCTCGGTATTTTTGGATGAGATCGGGGATATCAATCCGATCATCCAGGGGAAGCTCTTAAGGGTTATCCAGGAACAGGAGTTTCTGCCAGTAGGAGGGATTCAGCCTAAAAAGGTAGATTTAAGATTTATCGTAGCTACTAACAAGAATCTGGAGATATTGGTTAATGAAAAGAAGTTCAGAGAAGATCTGTATTACAGGTTAAACGTGGTCTCGATCACCATTCCTCCCTTAAGGGAAAGAAAAGATGATATTCCTATATTGGCTTATCATTTTCTTAAGAAATTCAACCAGGAAATGAATAAAGAGATTAAGAGTATCTCCGTAGAGGCTATGAATAAGCTCATAAATTATGAATGGCCCGGAAATGTCAGACAGCTGGAAAATGTGATAGAAAGGGCAGTAGTTATGGCGGAAGGTAAGACCATTATCTCAGAGTATCTTCCAGCCAATATCTTAGGGCAGGGTGCAGAAATTGATACCCAGATCCCGAAAAACTCCGAAGAGCTTAAAACGATGAAAAAGTATCTCAGGGAAAGCGCAGTGGAAAATATTGAGAAGATGTTCATACTTGA
>Ga0315291_10006869_pt1 | contig 14115 bp, 13 predicted proteins | sample YL17G12_20_MG_FD_203070 | JGI IMG/M metagenome (GOLD analysis project Ga0315291, IMG submission 203070) | Sediment microbial communities from Yellowstone Lake, YNP, Wyoming, USA - YL17G12_20 | ecosystem: Environmental > Aquatic > Freshwater > Lake > Sediment | place: USA: Wyoming | collected...
ATGCGCTCGAAGTCCGGCTGGAAATTGAGCACGTAGAATGGGATTCCCAGCCGCCCGGCGACCGCCCGCGCGTCCAGGGCGTCGGCGACCGAGCAGCAGCCGTGGCGCAGCCGCCGTGGCGCGGCGGCTTCATGCTCCTCGGCCGGCGGGGCGCCGGCCGCCACATCCTGGGTGGCACCGGCGTCTCGCCGGTGGTTGGCTGGCTCGCTACGGCCGGTACGGAGCCCGGCCGCTACATCCTGGGTGGCACCGGCGTCTCGCCGGTGGCTGGCTGGCTCGCTACGGCCGGTACGGAGCCCGGCCGCTACATCGCCCTCGTCGCTGGCGCCGACCCGCATAAACACGCCGACACACTCGTACCCCTGCTCCTTGAGCAGCGCGGCGGCGACGGCGGAATCGACTCCGCCGGACATCGCGACGATCACTTTGCTGTTGCGGGACATACCCACATTCTATACTGATGTGCGGCAGCCGCGGCGCGCCCCGCGCTGCCGCTTGGGGTTCGGATTCGGGTCGCAGATTGCTGAAATCCTTTCTAGAATCGAGTCGTGTGCAGACCGGCGGCCATCGCGTTCCTGATCCTGGTGCCCATTCTCGCCCTCTCCGGCGGCTGCAAGGATTCGCGGCCGCCTGCAAAGAACGGCCCGGCGCGCGGCGCCGCCGCAGGCTGTAACCTGCTGCTCATCACCCTCGACACCACCCGCGCCGACCACCTGGGCTGCTATGGCTGGAAGCGCGCCGCAACGCCGGCCCTCGACGCACTCGCCCAGCGCGGCGTCCAGTTCGACCAGGCCTTCGCCCAGGTGCCGATTACGCTTCCCTCGCACGCGGGCCTGCTCACCGGCACCTATCCGCCGGAGAACGGCGTGCGCAACAACTCGCGGTACGCGCTGCGGCCGGACCTGCCGACGCTGGCGGAGGTTTTTCGGGCGCATGGGTACCGGACGGGGGCGTTCATCGGCTCGCAGATCCTCGATGTCCGCTACGGCCTGGGCCGCGGGTTCGACGCGTACAAGGACCGCATGCCGCTCTACGAACGGCCGGCCAACGAGGTGGCGGACGAAGCACTGGCCTGGCTGGACGAGGAGCGCGGCAAGCCGTTCTTCGCCTGGGTACACTTCTACGATCCGCACACGCCCTACAACCCGCCGCGCGAATACCTCGCCAAAACCGGCGACGCCTACGACGGCGAGATCGCCTTTGTCGACGCCAACATCGGGCGGCTCGTGGACTGGCTCCAACGCAGCAACGTTCTGGACCGCACGCTAATCGTGGCCGTCGGCGACCACGGCGAGTCGCTGGGCGAGCACGGCTTTCTCTGGCACTCGCTGCTGGTCTATGACTCGATCATGCGGGTGCCGCTGATCTTCTCACTGCCGGGCCGAGTGCCCCAGAACACCACATACGACGGCATCGCACGTATCGTGGACATCATGCCCACGATCCTCGACCTGCTGGGCTGGGATACGCCGGGCGAAGTGACCGGCGAAAGCCTGCGCGCCGCGCTGGGCGGTGCCGCGCTGCCGCCGCGCACGAGCTATGGCGAGACAGATTACCCGTACGAAGACTTTGGCTGGAGCAAGCTGCGTTGCCTGGTGGAGCGGCAGTGGAAGTACATCCGGGCGCCGGAGGTCGAGCTGTACGACCGGCTGGCCGACCCGGGCGAGCTGCACAACCTCGCGGCGGAGCATCCCGACATTGTTGCTCGCCTGGAAGAAGAGCTGACGGCGTGCGAACAAGGCATGACGCCGCGCGACAGCGTGGCCGTGGCGTTGGATTCGGCGACCGCGGCGGCGCTGCGGAGCTTGGGTTACGTGGCCGGGCCGCCGCCGGCGGTGGAGCACGCTGACAACCTGAAAGACCCCAAGCGCATGATCGACGTCGATCACGATTTTCGCCGGGCGGAGTCGCTGCTGGCCGCGGGCCGTGCGATGCTGGCGCTGGAGCTGCTCGAACCGGCGGCGCGCCGCAGCCCGGAGTCGTTCGTGGTCGTCGAAGCTCTCGGCAAGGCGTACGCGGTCGCGGAGATGCACGAGTTCGCCCAGCGCACGCTTGAGGACGCGCTAAGGATCTGGCCGCAGTCGCCGGGTACCTGGACTTTCCTCGCCCAGGTCATGGAGCAACGCGGCGCGCTGGCTCCGGCGATGCGGGCGTGCGACGAGGCTCTCAAGCTCGACCCGAATTCGCTGGACGCCCAGAAGTTGCGGCCCGAGTTGGAGCATGCGGCGGAGCGGCAACAGGCGAAGATCGCGGAGCTGCGCGCGCAGGTTCAGGCGCAGCCGGAAGCGGTCGAACCGATCCTGGCGCTGAGCCAGCAGTTGAGCGCGGCCGGCCAAGCCGCGGACGCCATCCGCGTCTTGCAGGACGGCTTAGCGAAGATGCCCGAGAACGCCTCTCTGGCCAATGCCCTGGCGTGGATTCTGGCGACGGCCCCCGACGACAAACTCCGCAATGCAAATGAAGCGCTGCGCTGGGCGCGGATGGCGTGCCAGGGCGAATCGGCGTCCAACCCGGGCTACCTGGACACGCTGGCCGCCGCGCTGGCCGAGAGCGGCGCATTCGACGAGGCGGTCCAAACCGCGGAGCGCGCCATCAAGCTGGCGACCGACGCGGGGAACAAACGCCGCGCCGCGCTACTCACCCGTCGGCTAGCTCTGTATCAGGCCCATCGCCCGTACTACGATCCGCGATAGCCGTTCGCCCGAGCGTTATCGTAGCGGATGCCGTTGTGGCCACACTCCTTTCGCGTGTCGGGTGGCACGCGAGGCGCCCGTGCTTGCGCTGAGACAGCCCCGACTTGTGCCGTGGAGTCTCCGGACGGAGCGCCGGTGGGCCAACTTACTCGAATGCGAATTCGTGCTGGCCGTGCGGCTCTGTGAGACGCCAGTGGCGTCCATCCGTGCTGTGCGCCACCTGCTTAAGTAGCGCACGTAAAGCGCCCGGGCGGACCGTCCCGTGGCCATTCAGTCGGTCCGTAACGTACCTCATCACTTGGTTGTCGGTGGGCACCCGATCCGCCTCCTCACACTCCGTGAGGAACCGAACGGCAAAGTAGCGCGCCAAGCGCGGCCGACTGAGCCGGGCGGATGGCAGCCAGCCCGCCGGAAGAAACCAACGCCCGCTGGCGCGCTCGAATTGGAACATCTGTTCAAGTAACGGCGTCATGTCGCCCCACTCGTGGCTGAACTCACGCAACGTGCCGGACTCGAGCAATCGCGGAATGATCTCATGGTGCAGTTCTTCCGTCGTCGCTCCGACCCGCTCGACGATGGTCGCCTCACACGCAGCGCGAACCAACGCGAGTGGATCGCGGCGCGCGGGCGCTGCGCGCTTCCTCGTCCTCGACCGGTTCTTCCGAAAGTTGAGAACCAGTTCGCCCGAGAGGACCCGCAACGGGTTCTTCTTCTTGTGCATGGACCAAATGACACCGACCGGTTGCACAACCGTGTTTACATACTCGAAGCCGGCCGCTTTGCACGCGTCCACCAGCGATTCCCAGTAGTTGGTGTCGCGGTGCGCAAACACGAGGCTCATCCAGCCTCCGGTCCGCAGCACCTCCTGCATCTGCACGAGCGCCCGGGAGAGCAGGTGGTGATACACGTCTCGCGATTCTCGAAGCTCGCCGCCTTCAATGACCTCTTCGGCGCGATCGCTGGGCGACACGTCCATCCCGAGCCACGCGGCCCACATGGTAGACAGGTCAAGGTAGGCAATGTGACCGCCATACGGGGGGTCGGTATAGATGTAGTCAACGGAACCCGGTTTGAGCCAGTCCAGCAGTCGGGTTGCGGAGCCGTGCCGGAACATAGCGGTATCTCCCTCGCGGTAGAAATCGCCGATCAGTTGGTTCGTCTCGCGCTTGGCCTCAATCAGCTTCTCCACGCGTTTCCTGAACTGGTCCCAAAGGGGCAACTCGACCACGCGTTTAGCGACTTTGTAGCGGTAGATGCTGAAGATGGCACTTCCGCCCCGGCTCTCGGCCCGGTCCGTGGCTGAGAGAAACGTTCGGTTAATCCGCGCCAGGGCCGCGGAGAACGCCATGAGCAGCAAGTCGCGAGCCCCCGGGTCCTCCACGCGCAGGATGGCCGCCCGCAGGCGGGCCAGACCGTGGAGCATCCGGGGCGTGAAAAGCTCATGCACCCAGCGCACGTCCGCGTTTGTCGGTAGCCGAACGTCCCGCGGATACCAGTCGCGAACCGGCTCGCTCGCTAGCTCGTCGTTAGGACGGCGCCAGAGCCGCTCAATGTCTGCGCGACAGTCGTTCTCGACGTGCATGAAGGCGCGCTGCACGCCCGCCAAACTCGCCGGTGCGATGGCGGTCTGTCGCGCCAGGAAGCACGCCCATTGGCTTATGTCGGCGTAGATCCCCCGGCGCCGTCGCACCAGCGACTCTACGATCGTGACTCCTGACCCGCCGAACGGATCGAGAACGGTGTCTCCGGGAGCCGAGAAGTGGTCGATGTAGGCTTGGACGACATTCCAGGCCCGCTTCGTGAAGTACGGATGCGAGCCGTAGTGGCGCCGGGCGCCCTGCTTTGCCGGCGCGATTGACTCGTGCAGGGGAATGTCGGGTGGCGAACTCATGCTACGTCCTTCAGCAGCGACCGAGGCGGGCAGCAAACGCCGGGCCGCACTACTCACCCGGCGATTGGCCCTGTATCAGGCCCAGCACCCCTACCACGACCCGCCGTAGCGACCGGCGCTATTTTGGGGTCACCGGTTTTCCGGGCCCACGCTCGGCCGCGCCTGCGGCGCGCAGGTCGGCCAGGAGGCGCTCGACTTCGCGCTGGACCGTGCGGCACTGATAAACGACCAGCGTTCCGTTGTAGACGCGGACGCTCCCCGGACCGCCGTTTTCGCGCCAGGCGTCCGGCGCGACGCTTTGTCGGAGCACATCCACAAGCTCCTCTTCCGCGTCCGCCAGTAGCGCCTCATCGATTCCCGCCGCCTCAACAGCGGGCTGCGTGGCCATCACGCTGCGCTTGGCAAGCTCTTCTCGATAGCCGGCGTCAGTGGCTTTGGCGAGATCGCCCGCCGAAATCCCCGCGGGCAAGCTGGGGCGGGCTGCGGCCTGCTGGCGCAGCCAGCGCGCGATCGTTGCGGATAGCAGGTCGCGCACCGGATACACACGTGCGACCAGGTTCCGCTCAAGCATGTCTCGAGTCGCAATCAGGAGCACGCCGTCGCGCACTTCGTACCCGAGCTGGGTCTCGCCGCCCGCGAAATCGAGCACCGCGCGCAGCACGCGCCAGCGCGGCAGATTGCGGAGCGTCAGCGTGACCGGTCTCACGGAATCAACGGCATTGTTATCCAAATCCTGCCACTCGACATGTACGTTGACCTTCCTGCCCTCCCCGAGCGATTCCAGCACCTGGCGCAGGGGCGTCTGCTCGAAATGCACCTCCGGCACGATCTCGTCCAGCATCGCATAGATGCGCTGGTCCTCTTCGCGCCCCCACTTTTCGGCCGGGCTCAGCTCCGCCGCCGGCAGGGTGGCCGGCGTCCCACGCGCGGCTGGCCCCGCTTGCGGCACGCTATCCTGGAAAGGCCCCGCCCAAGCGCCCGCGGCCATGAACTCAAACCCGATCAGTGCGAACACGCGAACCATGGCTCACCTCCGCGCGACCGCAGGTCGCCGCGCTACGTCTCGGTCTTCATCTTCTCCGCCTTCTCCGCCGCCATCTCGATCGGGCCGACGTACATGAAGGCGCTTTCCGTCAGGTGGTCCCACTTGCCCTCGCACAGCTCCTTGAAGCTGCGCAGCGTGTCCGCGATCTTGGTGTAGTTGCCGGCAAAGCCGGTGAACTGCTCGGCGACGAAGAACGGCTGGCTGAAGAAACGCTCGATCTTGCGGGCGCGGGCCACGGTCAGCTTGTCCTCCTCGCTCAGCTCCTCCACGCCCAGAATGGCGATGATGTCCTGCAGGCTCTTGTAACGCTGGAGGATTTCCTGCACGCGGCGGGCAATGGCGTAGTGCTCCACGCCGACCACGCCGGGGTCAAGGGCCCGGCTGCTGGAGCCGAGCGGGTCGATCGCCGGGTAGATGCCCTTCTCGGAAATGGAGCGCTCGAGCACGATGAACGCGTCGAGGTGCGTAAAGGTCGTCGCCGGGGCGGGATCGGTCAGGTCGTCGGCGGGCACGTAGATCGCCTGCACGGACGTAACGGCCCCCTTCCGCGTCGACGTGATCCGCTCCTGAAGCTCGCCCATCTCGGTACCGAGCGTGGGCTGGTAGCCGACGGCCGAGGGCATGCGGCCGAGCAGCGCCGACACCTCCGACCCGGCCTGCGAGAAGCGGAAGATGTTATCGACGAACAGCAGCGTGTCGGCCCCGCTCTCGTCGCGGAAATACTCGGCCATCGTCAGCGCCGACAGCGCCACCCGCAGACGCGCGCCTGGCGGCTCGTTCATCTGGCCGAACACCATCGCCGTCTGGTCGATGACCGACTTGCCGGTCGTGCCGATCTTCGCCTCCTGCATCTCCAGCCACAGATCGTTGCCCTCTCGGCTGCGTTCGCCGACACCGGCGAACACGGAGAACCCGCCGTGCTGGGTGGCGATGCGGGCGATGAGCTCCTGGATGACGACGGTCTTGCCCAGGCCGGCCCCGCCGAACAGGCCGATCTTGCCGCCCCGGACAAAGGGGACCAGCAGGTCGATGACCTTGATGCCGGTCTCGAACTGCTCGGTTTTGGGGGTCAGCTCGGCGAACTCAGGCGGCTCGCGGTGAATGGGTTCCCAGCGGGTGGCCTCGACGGGCCCGCGGCCGTCGATCGGCTCGCCGACCAGATTGAAGACGCGGCCGAGCGTGCAAGGGCCGACGGGGACGCGGATGGAGCTGCCGGTGTCTTTGACCGGCATGCCGCGCACCAGGCCGTCGGTCGAGCCGAGCGCGACGGCGCGGACCTTTCCGCCGCCGAGGTGCTGGGCGACCTCGCACCACAGCGTCTGCTCGGTGCCGGTGAGCTTGTTCTTCACCTGGATTTGCAGGCCATTGTAAATCCCCGGCAGCTTGTGGGGCGGAAACTCCACGTCGAGGGTGGAGCCGATGACCTGGACGATCTTGCCGAAGTTGTCGGAGGCGGTTGTCATGCTTGCACCTGCATGGGCCCGGTCGGAATACAGAATACAGAAAAGCGAATACAGCGCCACCGTCGGTCGCTTGGTCTACTCATGGCGATTTCTCCCGGCGGGCGTTCTTGACGATCGCAGTCAGGACGCGCGTGATCTCGTTGGCCTCGACCATCAGGGGCCCGAGGCGCCGCGATGGCAGCATCGCGCTTTCCGCGATTAGACGAAGCCAATACAGTGTTTCGCGCGCCTCTGTGCGGACCGTGTTCATTCTGCGGGCGAAGTCCCGCCGGGTGTGAAGCCCTTGAGCTTCCGCCACGTTGGCGCCGACGGCGGTCCCGCAACGTACGAGCTGGCGGCTGATCACCTGTCCGGCTGGACCGCGCGGCACGGCGCGGAGCACCTTCAGGATCCGAAGCCCGAATTGGAACGTGCGCTCGGCGATATCGACTGGAACACGGGGCTCACCTCCGCGGCGATTGGCGTCCTGTTTGCCGGAACCGCGTTGACGCCCCGTATTCTCTATTCTGTATTCGCTATTCATCACTACTGCACCGCATTCGCCCCGCCCACGATGTCCGCCAGCTCCGTCGTGATCTGCGACTGCCGGGCGCGGTTGTACTGCCGGGCCAGGTACTTGCTCATGTCCCCGGCGGCGTCGGTGGCGGCCTTCATCGCCACCATGCGGGCGACCTGCTCACCGACGATCGCATCGTTGAAGCACTGGAACAGGCGAATCTTTACCGCCTCGGGAATTAGCCGGGCCAGAAGCTGCTCCGCGGGCGGGGAGAATTCAAACTGCACAAACGTGCGGCGCTTCCCGGTCGCGGCCGCGGGCGGCTCGATCGGCAGGAGCTGGGCCAGCGTCGGGCGCTGCACGCCGATGCTGTGGAACTGCATGTAGAGCACGTCGACGCGGGCCACCGCGCCGGAGCGGTACAGCTCCATGTAGCGTTCGGCCATAGCACTGACCCGCTCGAACGCGATGCGGTCCTCGACGTCCGTGATCTTTACGGCGACCGGCACGTTGAGAAACCGCAAGTAATTGATCCCTTTCTTGCCGACGACTTCCATCTCGGGTGCCAGGCCGGCCTCGGTGCATCGCCGGCGGGTGTCGAGCATGCGGCGGAGCACGCTGGCGTTGTAGGCGCCGCACAGGCCCCGGTTCGAGGTGATCACGAGCAGGAGGCTGCGTTCGTGGTTCTCGTTGGGCTTGAGCAGGGGATGGTCCACGGCCTGCTGCTGGGCGAGGGTCTGGAGCATCTCGGTGATCTTGCGCGTGTACGGCTGGGACGCGACGGCGCGCTGCAGGCACTTCTGGAAGCGCGCGGTGGCGATGAGCTGCATCGTCTGGGTGATCTTCCGGATGTTCTGCACCGCACGGCGGCGCTTGACGATGGCCCGCGCCTTAGCCATGGAGGACTCCTGCCAGGCAAGCCCGGCCTCGAAGAGGCCGACGGTGATAGCCAGGGGCGCAGCCCCTGGTCCGCGCGGCCCGCCGAACACACCGCCCCTTGGTGCTGAAGATCACGTGCAAGAGGATGTTCGAAAAGGTGCCGGGCATCGGCGACTCCGCTCGCCCCTTTTCGGGGCGAGGTGGTTTATCGCGGTCTCTCTTCCAGGGGTTACACCCCTGGCTACCATCGCAAGCCCCTTCGGGGCGCGTTGGTTCATCACACTCTCCCGCAGGCCCCTTGGGGGCGAGCCGATCGGCTTGTTACCTATCGCTCAGCGGTTACACCCCTGGCTAAAGCCGCGCGCCCCTGCGGGACGTGCCAATCACTTTGCCACAAAACTCCTCTTGAAATTCCCCACAACCTCCTTCAGCTTCGCATCCAACGGATCCGACAGCGTCCGCTCGCGGGCGAGCTGCTCGCGCACTTCGGGAAACTGGTCGTGGTAGTGGCGGAGCAGCTTCTCCTCAAACTCGTGCACACGCTGCAGCGGCACATCATCCAGAAAGCCGCGCACGCCCGCGTGAATCGCCAGAATCTGGTCCCACACGTCCATCGGCCGGTACTGCGGTTGCTTCAGCAGCTCCACCATGCGGCGGCCGCGGTCGAGCTGGCGCTGCGTGGCCGGGTCCAGCTCGGTGCCGAGCTGGGCAAACGCCTCCAGCTCGCGGAACGCGGCCAGGTCCAGCCGGAGCGAGCCGGCGATCTTCTTCATGGCGGGGACCTGGGCGTTGCCGCCCACCCGGCTGACCGAGATGCCGACGTTGACCGCCGGCCGGACGCCCGCGAAGAACAGGTCTGGCTCCAGGTAGATCTGCCCGTCGGTGATGGAGATCACGTTGGTCGGGATGTACGCGGAGACTTCCCCTTCGAGCGTCTCGATCACCGGCAGCGCGGTCAGGCTCCCGCCGGAGGTCTTCAGCTTGCGGATTTCGCACTGGTCCTTGTTGGGCAGGGCGTCGAAGTCGTGCTTGAGGGCGTGCTCGTCCTGGCGGCCTTTGTAGACCTTGCCGTTGACGCCGGTCTGCGCGTCCTGGGGCGTCCCCTTCTTGACGATGATCCGCAGCTCGGCCAGCTTGCAGGAGCGTTCCAGCAGGCGACTGTGCAGATAGAACACGTCGCCGGGGTAGGCCTCGCGGCCGGGCGGCCGGCGCAGGAGCAGCGAAAGCTGCCGGTACGCCGTGGCCTGCTTCGAAAGGTCATCGTAGATGCACAGCGTGTGCCGGCCGTGCTCGTACATGAAGTACTCGGCCATGGCGCAGCCGGCGTAGGGGGCCACGTACTGGAGCGGCGCGGGGTCCGAGGCACCGGCGGTGACGACGATGGTGTAGTCCATCGCGTCGTGCTTGCGGAGCGTCTCGACGATGCCGGCGACCGTCGACTCCTTCTGCCCGATGGCGACATAAACGCAGATCACGTCCCCGCCCTTCTGATTGATGATCGTGTCAATCGCGATGGCGGTCTTGCCGGTCTTGCGGTCGCCGATGATCAGCTCGCGCTGCCCGCGGCCGATGGGGATCATGCTGTCGATGGCCTTGATCCCGGTCTGGAGGGGCTCTTTCACGGGCTGGCGCTCGGCGATACCGGGGGCGATGATTTCCAGCGGGCGGCGGTGCTCAGACTGGATCGGGCCCTTGCCGTCCAGCGGGCGGCCGAGCGGGTCGACCACGCGGCCGATCAGGGCGTCGCCGACCGGCACGCTGAGCAGCCGGCCGGTCGAGCGCACCTCGTCGCCCTCCTTGACGCCCAGGTAGTCGCCCAGGACGACGCAGCCGATGGAGTTCTCCTCGAGGTTGAAGACCAGCCCGACCGCGCCGCTGCTGAATTCGAGCATCTCGCTGGCCATGGCGCCGGCCAGGCCGTGGACGCGGGCCACCCCGTCGCCGACCTCCAATACGCGGCCGACCTCCGCGATATCGAGCTGGGCCTGGTAGCGGCTGATCTCCTGTTTGATCACACTGGCGATTTCGTCGGCCTTGAATTTCATAAGCAGTTCTCAGCTTTCAAATTATCTGACAGCGCTTCCGGGCCGTCGGAGCCGATGCGAGATAAGAGATAAGGGATGAGCGGTGCGGCGAACGTGCCGTCCGAACCGATGGGCAGCATCCATCTCTTATCCCTCATCTCTTATCCCTTATCTCCCCGCGTCGTGCGCTCCAGCAGTCGCTCGCGGGCCACGTGCAGGTGCCGGCGGATCGAGTTGTCCAGGCGGTGGTCGCCAATCTGGACAATGAGTCCGCCGATGACCGTCGGATCGGTCACGTACTGGACCACGGGTCTCTTGCCGGAAAGCGTCTCGGCCAGACGGGCGACCTCGGCCCGCTGGGCGTCGTCCAGCTCCACTGCGGCCGTAGCTACCACCTCAATCTGCCCGCGGGCATCCTCCATGCGCAGGACATAGGCCCGGTACAACGGGTGCAGCAGCCCCAGCCGGCCGTGGCGGTTCATCACCTGGAGCGCGTTGAGTACCGGGTCGCTGAGCCGGCCGCGGAACATCCGCTCGAGGCTCGCCGCGCGGTCGCCGGTGTCAATCGCGATCGACGACGCAAACGCGGCGAACGTCGGGTCCTGCTCGCTCAGGCGCGCCAGCTCGGTCAGCTCGCCGTGAATGGCGTCGACCATGTCCGCCTCGGTCGCCAGCGCGAACAGCGCCGCCGCGTACACGTCGGCCACGTCGATGCCCTTCTCCACGTCCAGCGCCATCGGCTGCGCTCCAGGCACAGGCTGTCAGCCTGGGCCACATCGTCACGTAGCGGCCGGGCTCTGTCCCGGCCGTCCGCCATCCAACGCCCTCAACGGCCGGCACGGAGGCCGGCCGCTACATCAGTTCATCTTTGCCTGGCCGGCCGCGTGCATCTCCTTCAGCGACTCGGCGACCAGCTCCCGTTGGTCGGCGGCGGAGAGCTGCTTGCGAATGATGCGGCTCGCGACCATGACCGCCAGCTCGGACGCCTCGTTGTGCAGCTCCTTGCGGGCCGAGTCGGTCGCGAGCTGAATCTCGCGGCGGGCGCGGGCCAGGATCTCCTCGGACTCCCGCCGGGCCTGCTCCTGGACACGTCGGGCGGCGACCTCCGCGTCGCGCCGGCCTTCCGCGACGATGCCGGTGGCCTCTTCGCGGGCCCGGTCGAGCTGGGTCTTGTACTCCGCCAACAGGCGTTCGGCCTCTGTGTGCGCGCGCTGGGCGGCCTCGATGGCTTCGCGGATGCCCGCCTCGCGCTTGCTGAGCACCTCCAGCAGCGGATTCCAGGCGAACTTGCGCAGAATGTAGAGCACGACGCCGAAGACCAGCAGGGTGAAAACGAAGTTCCCGATGTCGGCGTTGAAGATGTTGGTTTCAGCGCCCGGTTCAGCCGCCCAAGCCGCACCGCTGGCCACGAGGATCAGGCTGCCCGCGAAAGTCGCCGGCCAACGCCGCCTGCGCACGGAAGACCTCCTTCCGCTAACGTGGGTCGGGACGAGCGGCTGACCGGTCGGCCAGGGCCGCCCTGGCGGACCGGTCGTCGCCCCGACCGCGGGTGACTACAGCAAGATGGTCAGCAGGCACACGACGACCGCGAACAGCGTGGCGCCCTCGATCATGGCCGCCGTGATGAGCATCGCCGTGTTGATCGCGCCCGCAGCCTCGGGCTGCCGGGCCATGGATTCGACGGCGCTGCCGCCGATGCGGGCGATGCCGGCGGCCCCGCCGATGACGACCAGCGCGGCCCCGATGCTGGCCCCGAGGCCCTTCAGGCCGGGATCGCCCAGCAGGTTGTGGTTTTGAATGGTCGCGCCGGATTGGGCATTCTTCTCCTGGGCCCAGGCGGAGTCCACGCCGATCAGCCCGAAGCCGACCAGCAGGACGGTCAGTGCCAGTAGCGATTGAAGCCTCTTCATGAGCCAATCCTTTTTTCCGTGCTGCCGTCCGGTGGGGTCGGACGACCTATGGTGTCGATTGCCGTCCTCGCGTATTCCAGCCCGCCGCGGCGGGCGGCCCGTTACCCCACGTACCGGGCAGGGCGTCGACTGATCCCTTAGTGTTCGGTTGCTGCCGCGTGCTCCTCCACGTGCTCGTGCTCCGCCGCGCCATGGATGTTGACCGCCTGGCCGATGAACGTCGCGCTGAGGAACGTAAAGATGAAGGCCTGCAGGAATGCCACAAACAACTCGAGGAAATTGATCGCCACGCTGCCCAGCACGACCGGCACCGCGATGGCCAGGCCGCCCGCGGCGCCCAGGGCGTTCCAGGAGATTGCGATGAAGCCCAACAGCACGGCCAGCAACACGTGTCCGGCGATCATGTTCGCGAAAAGACGCATCGTCAGGGCGAACGTCTTGGCGAGCAACCCGATGACCTCGAGCAGGGCGATGAACACGTTCAGCCCGGGCGGCCCCATGAAAAAGTGCTTCAAGTAGTTGAGCCCGTGCGTCCGCAAGCCGTTGATTACGATCATGCCCAGCGTGCACAGCGCCAGGGCGGCCGTGACCATCACGTTTCCCGTGGCGGTTCCGCCCAGGGCATGCCCAGGGACAAACGGCAGCCACGCGCCCAGCGGGATGAGACCCAAAATGTTGCAGGTCAAGATGAAGAAGAATGCCGACCAGAGGTACGGCATGAACCGGTCCGTGTACGGCCCGAGGGCCGGCCGCGCCACATGGATGCGCAAGGCCTCGCACAGCCCCTCGATGGCGTTGCCCAGGCCGCGCGGCACCAGGCGGTCGAGCTCGCCGGACCCGCCGCGGCGGGTGCGGCGGCGCATGGCCCGCGGCAGCAAGTACACGAGTAGCGCCGCCGCGATGACCTGCATGATGGTCTGATTGCTCAGGAACGTGAAGTGGTTGAAGGGCCACGGGCCCGAAAGCTCGGTCGAGATCAGCCGATGCTGGACGACGTGCGTCAGCGGATTGTTTTCGGCGAGTAGAAAACCCATCACGACGAAGCCCTCGCAGCGCGCTTCGCCTGCCAGACCACGCCAACCGTGTCGACCGCCAGGAGGAGTATGTAGCCGATCGCCGCCCAGATGGCCAGTGCCACCCGCCGCGGCGGGCTGGACGGGCCGCTCAGGAGGCAGCCCAGCAGGAGGGCCAACATGACTACGAAGCGGATGGCGGCCCCGGCCAAGGCCCCCTTCAACCGCTGCTGCGGTCCCGCGCGCAAGGCGAGCACCGCCGGCACGAGCCCGGTCAGGGCGGACAGCAGGGCAATGCCGAGTCCCCACAGCATGCCGGCGACACCCGCGGCGCCCGCCAGCTTGTGCGTCGGCAGATAGCCAACCGCGAGGGCCGCTGCGACCGTGGCACCTGACCACAGCGCCAGCCGCACGAACGCCGTCGTCGGTCTGATGTCACTGTTCTTCATCATGCTCATTGCCGGCGCGCGTGTCGCGCGCGCGGTTCGGCGGTTTCTCCGCGGCACTCAGACGCAGCGCCGTCCGGAGGAAGTTGTACAGGCCGCCGACAACACCCAGACCGGCCCCGACGAGGACGCCCGTCGGTCGTGTATGAAATCGGTAGTCAACCCACAATCCCAAGAGTGTCAACCCGATGATTGAGGCCGCCAGCTCGAGGCCCATTCCGGCGTAGCGCATGAGCCGGGAGCGCTCTCGGCCCG
>Ga0315291_10006870_pt1 | contig 14115 bp, 12 predicted proteins | sample YL17G12_20_MG_FD_203070 | JGI IMG/M metagenome (GOLD analysis project Ga0315291, IMG submission 203070) | Sediment microbial communities from Yellowstone Lake, YNP, Wyoming, USA - YL17G12_20 | ecosystem: Environmental > Aquatic > Freshwater > Lake > Sediment | place: USA: Wyoming | collected...
CTCATCAATTTGAATTTGGTTTGCCTTAATGACTCAGAGATTTTCATTGCATAGTCGAAAGTTGATTCCATCTATGAGTTTGGGAGTTGGGAAGAACAAAGTGGAGTATATTTTCAGTTGACATTAAAATGAAAGAACTCGAACTTATATTTAAAATATAATACTTATAACAGTTCACTATCACCTCGTCTGTCTGTCTGTTTGTCTGTAGAGAGAGTGGGGTATAGGAGAGTGGAGGGGCAGTTAGTGTTAGGTAGTAGTGATCGTAAGTAGAGTGAGGGGTTTGGAGCCATAATCTTATCCTCCACTCCAGAGAGAATGAAAAAGGGGGATTGGGAGGGACACAGGCCCTACTACATGCCCGTGGGGGGCTCCGTCGCCATGGGGGCAGCGGGCTACATAAACGCGATGCTCGAGATCATGCAGCAGTCCGCGGAGATGGGGGTCCACTTCGACTACCTGATCCACTGCACGGGCTCGGGGGGCACCCACGCAGGACTCGTCATGGGGGCGAAGGCCCTGAACAGCGGGGTCAAGATCATCGGCGTCGCGGACGACTCCAGCCCCAAGGAGGAGCACATGGGGAAGGCTAGACGGATCATAGATGAGGCGAGGAACGTGCTCGGCTTCGAGGTCGAGGTCTCCGACGAGGACCTGACAGTGTACAACGACTTCGGCGGAGGCGGATACGGCTTCATCTCCAAGGAGAAGGCGGAGGCGGTGAAGCTCCTCGCCGAGACGGAGGGCCTCATGATCGACCCCGTCTACACGGCGCCCGCCGTCGCCACCCTGACCGACCTATGCAGGAAGAGGTTCTTCAAGGAGGGAGAGAACGTCCTCTTCCTCCACACCGGCGGAGCCGTCGCCCTCTTCCCGTACAAGGCGCCTCTGAGGGCGTGCGTCGAGGGAAAGCCGCTTCCCTGGACGATCCCGGATTGGAGCCCCCGGGCGCCCAATCGGGATCGCGCGCGCGACTAGGTCAGTCTCACTCAACCCTTAATTTTCCGTTAAACCGTAAGGAAGTGGGGGAAAAATCACAAAATCAATTATTCAGCTGAGCGGTATTCAAACAGGTTTCCCCAAGCCCTTCTCCATTATCTCAACCATGTGGTCGTCAGGGTCTTTGAAAAAGGCGATGTGACTCCCATCCGCCATGGTGACCTTCCTGGGCTCCAACCCCATTCCCTCCAACTTCCTCACCTTGCCCTCCCAGTCGTCGAGGTGAAGAGCCAGGTGGGTCCAATTCCCCTCCGGCGCCTTTCTGGGCGAGCCAGGGCGCTGGACGAGCTCGAGGAGCCCGCCGCCGATGTCAACCACAGCGATCTTCGCCTCCCCAAAGCCAAACTCGCGAACAACATTCCAGCCGAAGACCTGCTTGTAGAAGGAGAGGCTCCTGCTTAGGTTCTTGACGTAGACGCCGACATGATCTAGGTTAGTCATTTCTTCTTCTCACCCAGTATGGCTATTCTCGCCGCCGCGAGCCTCGCGACCGGTATCCTGAAGGGGCTGCAGCTGACGTAGTCTAGCCCCGCCTCGTGGAAGAAGTAGATGCTCTCGGGGTCGCCGCCGTGCTCGCCGCATATCCCTATCTTGATCTTCGGGTTCGCCTTACGCGCCTTCTCGACGCAGATCTTCACCAGCTGTCCTACGCCCTTCTTGTCGAGGGTCTGGAACGGATCGTCTTCGAGGATCTTCTTCTCAATGTATATGGGCAGGAATGTTCCCTGGGCGTCGTCGCGGCTCAGCCCCATCCCGGTCTGGGTGAGGTCGTTTGTGCCGAAGCTGAAGAAGTCGCATTCCTTCGCCATCTCGTCCGCCGTCAGCGCCGCGCGGGGCATCTCGATCATGGTTCCGTACTTGTAGGGGATCTTGAAGCCGTACTTCTTCGATACCTTCTCATGTGCCTTGACGACGAGGGGCTTGATGAAGGCGAGCTCCTTCCACGTGATGGTGCCGGGGATCATGATCTCGGGCCTCGGGTCGTAGCCCTCCTTCTTCAGCTCTGATGCTGCCTCGAAGATCGCCTCAGCCTGTGTCTCGTATATCTCCGGGTAGAGGATGCCTACCCTGCAGGCGCGTGTGCCGATCATCGGGTTCGCCTCCTGTATCCTGCGGACCTTGGCGAGGATGACGTGCTGCTCCCCGAGCTCCTTCTCCGAGGCGCCGGCCTTCTCCATCTCGTAGATCTTCGTCAGCATCTCCGCCTCGTGGGGCATGAACTCGTGGAGCGGCGGGTCGAGGAGCCTGATCTCCACTGGCTTGCCATCCATCGACCTGAGCAGCCCCTTGAAGTCCCCCTTCTGGAGCGGCAGCAGTTTATCAAGCGACTTCTGGCGGACCTCCTTCGTCTCCGCCATGATCATCTCCCTGACCAGGGCGACCCGCTCGACGCCCAGGAACATGCGCTCGGTCCTGGCTAGGCCGATGCCCTCGGCGCCGTTCTCGTTAGCCTTGGTGCCGTCCTTCTCGTCGTTGGCATTCGCCCAGACACCCAGCCTCCTGTGTTTGTCAGCCCAGCTCAGCAGGGTGGCGACCTCTCCACCGATCTTCGGGTCGACGAAGGCGACCTCGCCGACGAAGACCTCGGCGGTTAGACCATCGATAGTAATTATGTCGCCCTTCTTGACGATGGTGCCTCCCGCCGTGAACTCCTCCTTGTCGAGGTCGATGCGCAGGGCCTCGCAGCCCACGATTGCGGGCTTACCGATCCCTCTGGCTACGATGGCCGCGTGGCTCGTCATGCCCCCGTGGCTCGTCAGGACGCCCTCAGCGGCGACCATCCCCGCGATGTCCTCGGGCGTCGTCTCGGGTCTGACCAGGATGACCTTCTTGCCGTCAGCCTTCCACTTCTCGGCCTCCTTCGGGACGAAGACGACCTGACCCGTCGCCGCCCCCGGCGATGCAGGGAGACCCTTCGCTATAGCCTTCTTCCCTGAGTTCGGGTCTATGCTCTTGTGTAGGAGGAGCTCTATCTGCTTAGGCTCGACCCTGAGCAGGGCCTCCCTCTGGTCGATGAGCTTCTCCTCGACCATGTCGACGGCGCACTTTATGGCCGCCCTCGCCGTCCTCTTAGCGTTGCGTGTCTGGAGCATGTACAGGACTCCGCGCTCTATGGTGAACTCGATGTCCTGCATGTCCCTGTAGTGGGTCTCAAGCTTCCCGACGATTCCCAGAAGCTCCTTGTGTATCTCAGGGTTCTGCCTCTTCAGGTCGTCGAGGTTGACAGGCGTCCTTATCCCCGCCACGACGTCCTCACCCTGGGCGTTGAAGAGGAGCTCCCCGAAGACCTTCTTCTCTCCGCTGCTCGGGTCCCTGGTGAAGAGGACGCCGCTGCCGGAGTCCCAGCCGAGATTGCCGAATACCATCGTCTGCACGGTGCAGGCTGTCCCCATCTCATCTGGTATGTTCTCGATCTTCCTGTATGTGATCGCCCTCGGCGTGTTCCAGCTGTTGAACACCGCCGCTATCGCGAGCTTGAGTTGCTCGTGGGGGTCCTGAGGGAAGTCGCGCCCGACCTCCTTCTCGAAGAGCTTCTTCTGGGCCTCGACCACCCTCTTGAGACCGGCGGAGCTCAGCTCTGGGTCAGTTTTTACCTTCTCCCTCTTCTTCTCCTTCTCGTGGATGTCGTCGAACTTCTGCCTCTCTGCGTGCATCACGACGTCAGCGAACATGGTGACGAAGCGCCTGTAGGCGTCGTAGACGAAACGTTCGTCCCCCGTTATGTTTGAAAATCCCTTCGCCACCTCGTCGTTCATACCGAGGTTGAGAACGGTGTCCATCATGCCCGGCATGGAGACAGGTGCACCGCTGCGAACGGAGACTAGGAGCGGGTTGCCAACATCCCCGAACATCTTGCCTGTCTTCTTCTCCAACGAGGTGACATGCTCGAGGACCTCCTCCAACAGGCCGGGGGGGAACTCGCCCTTAGCCTTGAAGAACTCGACGCATGTCTTTGTGGTGACCGTGAAGCCCTGCGGGACCCTCAGCCCGAGATTCGTCATCTCGGAGAGGTTGGCTCCCTTGCCGCCGAGCAGGTCCTTCATCTTCGCGCTGCCCTCGGCGAAGTCGTAGACCCTCTTAGCCAATCCCAGCACACCTTGAACGGATGGTTAAGAACGAGTCTCTCATAGATATACTTTTAATCTAATTCCAAGATTTCAGAGGCACAAAGACATCAATACGCGGCCATCGCGCTTGGCACCTATCCAAGAAAAAGGAGCAATGTGGCTTAAAATACGATAATATTGAGCCGAATTCATGATTAAACTTATAAAGAAAACGCTTGAAAACCACATAAATCCATTATCGATGAGCTGAATCCATTTTTCCTCCTTGTCGGGTTAAGAAAGTTAGTTTCAGAATAATCATTAATTCAAGTTTATGTCTAAATACCCTTTATAACCGCGCTTAATTTAATTAAGTCTATAAATTTTTCGCCTCCTTTAGGACCGAACTCAATAAGAGTTATAAGCTAGGCTTTTTTTCTTATCATAGTCTTCCTCGGAGTGGTTCTTTGGCAGCCGGTCTACGTACTAAGATGGTTTGTAGCGAGTGCGGAAGCTCTAGCCTGCTGCGGGACTACGACACGGGCGAGCTCGTCTGTCAGAGCTGCGGCTACGTGATCAGCTCCACGCTCATCGACCAGGGCCCGGAGTGGAGGGCATTCGATCAGGAGCAGAGGGACAAGCTACCCAGAGTGGGCGCACCGGTGACTTGGACCATCCACGACAAGGGGCTCTCCACAACCATAGGATGGCAGGACAGAGATGCGTCAGGGCGCAGGCTCAGCCCAGAGGAGCGGGCGAGGCTATACAGGCTCAGGAAGTGGCACAGAAGAAGCAAGGTCAGCGACTCGACACAGCGGAACCTGGCCCACGCACTGAGCGAGATGAGCAAGATCGCCTACAAACTCAACCTCCCCAGGAACGTCATTGAGACCTCGAGCATGATCTATCGACGAGCCATCCAGAAGCAGCTGATAAGGGGAAGGACCATTCAGAGCGTCGCCGTAGCAAGCATCTACATGGCCTGCAGGCAGTGCAGCGTCATACGCACCCTCGAGGATGTCGCCCTCGCCGCCACAATCACCAAGAAGGAGGCGGCCCGCAACTACAGGTTCCTGCTCCGTGAGCTCAACCCCGAGGTCCCTCAGGTCAACCCGCAGGGCTACATAAGCAAGATAGTTAACAAGCTCAGCCTCACCGGAGAGACCGAGATGCTGGCAATGAGTATTCTGACGAAGGCGTCGAGGCTCAGGCTCACGAGCGGTCGCGGTCCCTCGGGCATAGCAGCCGCGTGCATCTACATATCGAGTCAGCTCACCGACGAGCGACGCACCCAGGGCGAGATAGCGAAGGAGGCTCAGGTCACCGAGGTCACTATAAGGAACCGCTACAAGGAGCTAGCCCAGAAACTCAGCTTCACCGTCACCATCTAACCCCATTTTCTCCACCGTTTTATAGGGGGGAGGCGTCTTCTTCACCTGAACATTGCGATGTCCGAGGCATACTTGGTCTTCACCGGCAGGCCGAACTCCGGGAAGAGCAGCCTGATAAGACTTCTGACCGGGCTGAGGGTCGTGATCGGTAAGATGCCGGGGACCACGAGCCGGATAGAGAGGTATCCCATCGCGAGCGGCCTCACCCTCGTCGACATGCCGGGCTACGGTAGGAGCCTTAGGTCGTCAAGGGAGCGTGAGGAGGAGACGAAGGACTCGATCCTCGGCTTCCTCCAGGACAACGCCGAGGGGATCGCCCTCGTCGTGCACACCGTGAACGTCTCCACGTTCCTCGAGACAGAGGCGCGGCTCGGCAGGAAGGGCTTCATCCCCCTCGACGTCGAGATGGTCCAGTACATGAGGAGGGACCTCGGGCTGCAGGTTCTCGTGGCCGCCAACAAGATAGATAAGGGTGGCACGGAGGAGATCATGGAGAACCTGGAGGCACTGAGGGGGCAGCTCGGCCCCACGGTGCCCGTCTACCCCGTGAGCGCGAGGACCGGCGAAGGAGTGGGGGAGCTGAAGGCTGAGGTCCACAGGAGGCTAGTTGAGAGGGGCTTCAGGAGTCCCCTCGAGCTCCTGAGGTAGCTACTGCTCGCAGCCGACGACGCCGGCGGCGTCTACGGCGAACCTTACCTTCTCCTCGGGCAGGTACGGGGAGTCGATGACCTGTGCGAGCCTGGTGTTCTCCTTTCCCTTCCTGAGGTAGACCCTGTGGGTGCATGCGTGGGCCATGACGTGGCCGCCCGTCGGCCTGTTCGGGTCGCCGTATGCGGTGTCGGGCTTCGCCTGCACCTGGTTGGTGAGGACGACGGCGAGGTTAAACGCCTCCGCTACCCTGAGGAGGTTTCCGAGGCACGAGCCTATCTTCTGCTGCCTGTCGCTGAGGGTGGCTCTGCCGATGTACTCTCCGCGGAAGTGGCCTATCATGCTGTCGACGATGACGAGCTTGACGTTGTGCTCCTGGCAGACCTGCGGGAGGTTCTTGATGAGGATCGTCTGGTGCTCGCTGTTGTACGCCCGTGCGACGAGGATGTTCTTCAGCGTCTCCGTAGGGTCGTAGCCGCGGGACTCCGCGATCTGGAATACGCGCTCCGGGATGAAGGTGCCCTCCGTGTCTATGACGCAGACGTTTCCGCCGAAGCCTCCCTCCTCGGCCGGGCGCTGGGCGAGGACGCTCAGGGTGAAGCAGATCTGGGTCTTCCCCGAGCCGAACTCTCCTATGAGCTCGGTTATGGCGCCCGTCTCTAAGCCTCCTCCTAGGATGCGGTCGAGGTCGGGGGAGCCGGTCTTGCAGCGGAGCATGTGCTTCCTCATCTCCAGGACTTGGGTGGCGGGGATGAAGCCTGGGTCCACCTTCATGCGGGCGAGCTGGTTGACCTTGTAGGCGGTGTCGCTTCCCATCCCGGTGAGCGCCTCTATGTCCCGCGGCGGGGTGACCGCTATGGACTCGAGTGTAGTCAAACCCGCCTTCTTGAGCTTGCCTATCGTCGTGCTCGCTACGCCCTCTAGCATCCCCTCCTCGATGACCTCGATCATTCTAGGCTTACCGAGTCGGGGAACGGTCTCCTCGGCTTATAACGTGAACGCACCTCCTGAAAGCGGGGGGAGATGGGTGAAAGTGACTCAAGAGGCCAACCACCAGAAAATAATATCCGGCTAGCCCCCTATTTGGAGTGGATAGACTTGGCTGATGTTTGGAGGTTGAAGGAGGCCGTCTGTAAGTCCGTTGACGGGCAGAGGAGGCGGCTGACGGAGATCGCGAGGTACATCCACGATAACCCAGAACTCGGTAGCGAGGAGTTCAAGGCGTGCGAGCTTCTGACAAGGGAGCTGGAGGAGAACGGCTTCGAGGTCCAGCGCTGGCTCCTCGGCATCCCGACAGCGTTCTGCGCCACCTCTAAGGGGAGGGAGAAGGGGGCGAGGGTCGCCGTCCTCGCCGAGTACGACGCCCTCCCAGGCGTCGGGCACGGGTGCGGTCACAACCTGATCGCGGCCTCCGCGATAGGCGCAGGCATCGCGGCGAGCAAGGTGATGAAGGAGCTATCCGGGGAGGTGCTGGTCGTTGGTACACCGGCCGAGGAGGGGCACGGCCCCTACGCGGGCAGCAAGGTGATCATGGCCGAGAAGGGCTTCTGGGACGGCATCGACGCCGCCATAATGCTCCACCCCACGAGCACGCGGTGGGCCGTCGGAAGCAGGTCTCTAGGGATATGGACTGTGAAGATGGAGTTCCAGGGGCAGACGAGCCATGCGGCCGCCTCCCCCCACGAGGGGGTAAACGCCCTCAACGCCGCGACCCTCGCTTATATGGCGACCCACATGCTGAGACAGGAGGCGAGGAGGGACGCGAACCTCGTCATCCATGGCATAATTTCGGAGGGGGGTCTAGCGAACAACGTTATACCGGATAGAGCGGTATGCGACTTCGGCGTCAGGAGCAGTGACGGTGTGTACCTCGAGAAGATGGTTGATAAGGTAGAGAAGTGTGCGGAGGGCGCAGCTTTAGCCATGGGGGCCAAGGTCACCATGACCAAGAAGAGGCTCTACAGCAGCATGAAGCTCAACCTCCCCCTCATCCAGACCCTCTGGCAGAATTACAAGGATCAGGGCGTCGACATCACGGACTGGAAGGAGACGGTCGACGGGATGCCCATGGCCTCAACCGACTTCGGCGACGTCTCCCAGAGGACGCCGTCGACGGGAAGCTACATCAAGATAGCCACAGAGGGGACACCTGGGCACAGCAGGCAGCTCGCAGCAGCCTCTATGACCAAGGAGGGGCTTGACGCTATGATAATCGGCACCAAAGCCCTCGCCATGACCCTGGTCGAGCTACTCGCCGAGCCAGAGAAGCTGAAAGAGGCGCGTGAGTACTTCAAAACCCATTGAGATGGGCGAGGATCAGCCGACAAACTCTACCTCTAAAAATTTGGCAGGGGCCGCAGAGGTCGGCGCCACAACCCGCTAATCTTTTATCAACTCTGGTCCTCAAGCCTAACACATGGTTCCCAATGGGGCTTCATGGGACGCGAGGAGCCTGACTGATGAGGTAAAGTCCCGCGCCAGACGCTATGGCTCCGATCTGGTGGGTATCGTCTCAGCCTCGGACCTTGACGCCGTTCCAAGCCACTGGATCGGCCACAGGGACTACCGATGCTACACGAAGAAGACGGCCGACTACCTCGAGGACGCCAGAAGCCTGATAATAATGGGTATCAGGGTCTGGGACGATGTCTTCGAGACCGTCATAAGGGTCAGGGACCACGACGAGTACCCCGAGGAGTGGAGGGGGCAGTACTACGCCCGCAGGCTGGTGCGCTTCCTCGAGGGGGAGGGCTATAAGGCGGTCCTGGAGCCTTACCTCCTGTCCAAGAAGAGGATGGCCCAGCTCGCAGGGCTCGGGAGCTTCGGGAAGAACACCCTGATAATCAACCCAGAGTACGGGCCATGGTTCAGGCTTAGGAGCATCCTGACGGACGCGGAGCTCGTCCCTGACCGTCCCTTCACGGACGATCTATGCGGCGGCTGCGACCGGTGCATCAAATCGTGCCCAGTGGGAGCTTTAACGCCCTATAGATTGGACCCGGACAGGTGCCTGCTCGGCATGACCTGGGAGCAGAGAAGATCCGAGGAGTTCGGAAAGATCTGGGACGAGCACTGCCCGCCACTCACGAGGAACACCTACCTCATGTGCATGACCTGTCAGCGAGCATGCGTACACGGTAGAGAGCTTAGAGGTCTTAATTGAAAAAAGGTTTAACTTGAAGCGGCGCTTTTCCTCATTTCAGTTCGATTGAGGCTAACTCGCTCAGGTCCGTTAGACTATTCGCCTTCACGAGGTGCGCCGAGATCGTATATAGGTTGTTGCCTATGTAGAGGCTGCGCTCGACCGAGTACTCGGAGTCGAACCAGTAGCCACTCTTGAGGAGCTCCTGGCTCTTCGGCGGGATGTGGGTAACCCTCCCCCTGAGGCTTATGCCCTCGAGGCTGATATCGAAGACGTAGGCACCCTGGTAGATGTACTCACCGTAGGCGTTCGGAGGTGGGCTTCCGCCGTAGCTCTCGGCGTTGATCTTAGCCTCCAGTATCGGCAGCACGAGGAGGCCCTTTTCACGGCTGAACAGGAACGCCTTGTGGTCCTGGAGTGCGGGTGAGTCTGTGCCCCTGTCCCCGACCTCAATCTTGGCGATCTCCCGTGGGTTGGCGACGTCGCTGACGTCGAAGAGGCTAACCTTCAGCCCCTGGTACCAGGCGAAGTCTCCCTCCTCGGCCTCCACCGTCTCCTTCCCTATCCCTATCACGTGGGTCTCGTCGTACGGGTGGAGGTAGTTAGAGTAGCCTGGGATCTTCAGCTTCCCGAGCACCATGGGCGCCGATGGGTCGCTGAGGTCGATGACGAAGAGGGGGTCAACCTTCTTGAAGGTGACGAGGTAGCAGCGGTTACCCATGAAGCGGGCCGAGTAGATCTGCTCCCCGGGTGCGAGCCCCTCGAGCCTCCCAACCGTCTCCATGGCCTCGTCGAGGACGTAGACGGCGCTGCTCGAGCTGCTTCCGCTCCTCGAGACGTGGCCCCCTGTGGTGGCTATCCTGAAGTAGCCGCCGTTCTCGTCCATGCTGAACTGGTTGAGGACCCAGCCGGGCACCTCGCCTTCAGCGAGGTAGGCGACCTTCCCGTCCTCGAGCCTGATCTTGTGTATGGTCGTGTTCGTGTACCCCCCGGCCGTGATGTACATGTGGTCTAGAGAGACGTAGATGGTGCTGCTGGCGCCGAGGAGCAGGGTCTGCGTGGAGACCGGCTCCAGCGGATTCTGGGTGTTGAGGCTCAGCACCGTAGTGTAGCTGTACCACGGGTCGGTGCCGTTGATGTAGTAGATCTCCTTTGCCTCGATTATCCTGGCCTTGCCTTCGTCCTCTATTATGGGTAGGCTCAGCTTTCCCTCCTGCACCCAAGCCCCCTTCTGTACGACAGCGTAAACGTATTCACCGATCATCCTGCTCGTCAGGTAGCCGCCCTCTGCCTTGAACTCCCTCTCAAGCTTAGGTCTCGTCCTGTCCGAGACGTCGTAGACCCTCACGGTAACCGAGTCCGTCGGCGGGACGATGATGGGCGGCATCACGCCGGGGGGCAGGATATTGCTGCTCCTCATGATGACGTACTCGCTGAAACTGTAGGCGAAGACTACGAGCTTGTCGCCGGCGATGTAGAGGTTCGTGACCCGCTCATCGAGGGTCGTCTTAGATAGGAGCTGTGCCTCGGAGGCGGGATAGGCCTTCACTATGTAGAACGAGTTTCCCTCGGCGAGGTAGATGTACTCCCCGTCGGTCTTGACGATGTCGGCCTCGTCAACACCCTCGACCTGCACGTTGGTTCGCGAGAAGTCGCTTTCAAGAACGGCGTCGGCGGAGGACTTGGTCACTAATCCGCCGGTGATCTGTACATCATAGTAACCTCTCCCCGAGGTGCGGGTTTCAAGGAAGCCCTTCAGCTCATCATAGGATCTGAAGCTCTTGAGGGGACCGAAGCTGGATGCTCCTACGACCGATGTCCCTAGATCGAGGCTGAGGCTGGCCCCGGTGAGGATGCCCCCCAGCACGACGCCTAGGATCGCGTACGCGGCGAGCCTCATGTAGCTCTGACGGTTGGCAGATAGCATATGCGTCATATCCATCGATCCATAGCCTCCCCCGGGTCGACTTAATACTAGGCTTTAGAACGTATTGAACCGGCCTGTTCGGATCGATCGAACAGCGGCTTGGAAGACCTAAAATTTATCCGTAGTCAGTTTGGAGCCCTACACTTTTATCCTGAATTACCTCTTTCTTAGGGAGGAATCAGCTTTGAAGCTCTTCACGGTCGGCCCCGTGGCATGCTATCCCGTTGTCCTCAAGGCGATGGGGCAGCAGATGTACAGTCACAGGAGCGCCGAGTATAAGAGGCTCCACTACGACACGGTAGAGCGCCTCCAGAAGTACATTGAGACGCAGAACCCCGTCTACCTCTTCAGCAGCACGGGCACGGGCTTCATGGAGGCGGCGGTCCGGAACTGCGTCAGGGAAAGCATGCTCGCCTGCGTCAACGGAGACTTCGGTAAACGCTTCGCGGATGTCGGCAAATCCAACGGGAGAAAGGTGGAGATATTAGAGCCGCCGATGGGGAGCCCGATCACGCCGGACGCCTTCGACGAGGCACTCAGGAGGCACCATGAGGTTGAGGCCGTCGCCATAACTCACAACGAGACGAGCGCGGGCTTAATCAATCCACTTAAGGAACTCTGTGCCGTCGCCACTAAGCACGGGAAGCTCATCTTCGTCGACGCCGTCAGCAGCATGGGCGGCACCGAGATAAAGGTCGACGAGTGGGGAATAGACATCTGCTTCAGCAGCAGCCAGAAGTGCTTCGGCGTCCCCCCGGGACTCGGCATAGGCTCCGTAAGCAAGAGATGTCTGCAGGTCGCTGAGAAGATGCCCAATCGCGGCTACTACTTCGACCTCCTCCTCTGGCAGAGGGACCACGAGAAGGGGCAGGGGACCCCCGTAACCAGCGTCATTCCACAGGTCGCGGGGATGAATGCTGCCCTAAGGATGGTCGAGGAGAACGGCGGGAAGCAGTGGTACTTCAACCTCTACAAGAGGAGGAACACGAGGATCAGGAGGGGCGTCAAGAGGCTCGGAACCTCGACGTATCCTAAGAAGGGAGCCGAGAGCCCGACGGTGAGCTGTATAAAGGCGCCCACAGGGACGGACGGGCCGAAGGTCTACGAGGCGATGAGGGCGAAGGGCTTCGAGCTCGCCCAGGGCTACGGCGCCCTCAAGGACTCCACCTTCCGCATCGGCAACATGGGCTACATCAAAGCCAGCGATATAACGCAGATGCTAGGAGCCCTGAAGGAAGCCTTCGAGGAGCTCACCTAACCTTTTCTTGCTTAAAGAACTCTGCGACGACCGGCCTCGTCATGTAGTAGATGACGAGGAGATTCACGGCGATACTTATGATCGACTGGTCGGGCGAGACGATGGCGAACTCTGTTAAAGCTACAAGACCTAGAACGCCGACGGCGACACCCCAGCCTGCGATGAGTAGGCTTCCTGTCCTCCCCCACCTCCTCCCGAACCAGAGCCCCATGGCAAATACGATGTCTAGGACGCTCGTCACGGTGTTATAAATCAGCGAGTCCATCGGGAAGAAGGCCATGAAGTAGGTGTAGTAGATGATGCCGAGGTTCAGGACGCCAGTTATGAACTGCATCACGGCAATGACCAGAACGCCGGCCGGCCTCTCCATTGGTTATCAGCTCACTTTTAAGATATTTAAGACGATTCAAGGAGACTCTTTCTCAGGAAAGGGGCCATTATTTCAGCGTTTATCAGGTTTTTAGTTGTTTTTCAACGGATTATCTTGAAGTCACTGTATCCGCCTGTCGGCTTCTCCCACGACACCTCGACGTCTGATACGTAGGCGAGGATGGGGCCACGCCTGCACCATTCCAGGAACTCCTCCACCTTCTCCCCAGGCCCCTCGGCGACCGCCTCGACGCCGCCATCTGGGAGGTTCCTCACCCAGCCGACGAGGCCGAGCTGGGAGCCCATCTTCTGGGCGTTGCTCCTGTAGTTTACGCCCTGGACGCGGCCCGAGACGACCAGGTGTACCCTCATCAACGCTCCTCAACACCGTACTTGGCGGCGATGAAGCAGCTCCCCTCATGGCTAACCATGCACGGGCCGACGGGGTGCTCGGGGTCGCAGCCCCTGTTGAAGGCGGGGCACTCCCAGGGGTAGATGATCGCCCTCAGCACCTCGCCGCACCTGCAGCCGGCGGGCATGGAGTAGTCTACCTCCGTCTCGACATCGAACCTGAGGCTCGCGTCGTGTCCCTCGAACTCAGGCTTGAGCCTAAGGCCTGACCTCGGGATGGTGCCTATGCCTCTCCAGGGGGCATCCTCGGCGGAGAAGACTTCGTCCATCATCCTGAGGGCGTTGGGGTTCCCTTTGGTCTTCACGACGCGCCTGTAGGCGTTCTCCAGCTCCCCCCTCCCTTCCTTTGTCTGTCTCAGTATTGTGGCGACGGCGAAGAGGACGTCGAGGGGCTCGAAGCCGGCTATCACCTGGGGGACCCTGTATCGCCTAGCGACCTCCGCGTAACCGTCCTCCCCTATGATGGCGCTGACATGGCCGGGATCGATGAAGCCGTCGACCCTGGTCTCCCCAGCCTTGAGGAGGTGGATCATCGCAGGCGGGATTAGGAGGTGAGCGGTGTAGACGCTGAAGTTCTCCGGCGGCCCAGCCAAGAGCTCAGAGGCCGTCGTAGGAGCAGTGGTCTCGAAGCCTACGGCGAAGTGGACGACCTCCTTCTTCGTCTTCTCGGCTATCCTGACAGCGTCGTGGATACTGTAGACGACGCGGACGTCAGCGCCGCGGGATTTGGCGTCTGAGAGGCTCCCCTTTCCAGCAGGGACGCGCATCATGTCGCCGAAGGTGGTTACGGTCATCCCTGCCTCGGCGAGCCTTATCATGTAGTCTATCCTGTTCGGCGGCACCGTGCAGACGGGGCAGCCTGGGCCCATGAGCACCTCGACGTTCCTCGGGAGGAGGCTCCTTAGGCCGTACTTTGTGATGGC
>Ga0315291_10006873_pt1 | contig 14110 bp, 10 predicted proteins | sample YL17G12_20_MG_FD_203070 | JGI IMG/M metagenome (GOLD analysis project Ga0315291, IMG submission 203070) | Sediment microbial communities from Yellowstone Lake, YNP, Wyoming, USA - YL17G12_20 | ecosystem: Environmental > Aquatic > Freshwater > Lake > Sediment | place: USA: Wyoming | collected...
AACTTCGTGATCCTGCAATTCCTGGGGGGCAGTTTCGTACCGAAGAATTCTGTGCCCGGCCTCACCGATGCGCGGACGCTGGCTATCGCGTTCTACCCGATTGAAATCCGCGCCGAACCGTAGGACGGGTTGCCAACCCGTCCCCAAATATGGAGCGTCCATGAGTTCACCCGTCTGGTTCGTCAAGCTACTGGAGAAGTTCTTCCCGCAGCGCTTCCTGCTCGCCAAAGCGACGCGAGTTTCCACTGTCGGCAAGGTCGTGGACCGCCTGCTGTTTGAGGGTGACGACATCTTCTACCTGCCCAAAGATGGGGCGATTGCGGTAAATCACGTGATTGACCCGCCGGAGGAGGTGGTTCTGCCATCGCAGGTGGTAGAGCACTTCATCCGGCAGGCCAACTATCATTGGATCATGAACTTCTGCATCTGCCGCGAGTCGGAAAAGTGCGAGCACTATCCGATTGAGTACGGCTGCTTGTTCCTCGGCGAGGCGGCGCTGGGAATCAATCCGAAGTTCGGGCGGCCCGTGACGAAAGAAGAAGCGCTGGATTACGCCCGCCGCTGCCGCGAGGCGGGGCTGGTTCACATGATTGGCCGCAACAAACTGGATACCGTCTGGCTGCACATCGGCCCCGGCAGCAAACTCCTGACCATCTGCAACTGCTGCCCGTGCTGCTGCCTATGGCGGGTGCTGCCTCACATTGCTCCGCACATCGGCGCGAAAATCGCCCGAATGCCAGGCGTGGCCGTTTCTGTGACCGACCGGTGCATCGCGTGCGGGACGTGCGCCGAGGGCACGTGCTTCGTGGACGCCATCCGCCTGGACGACGGGAGGGCAGTCATCGGCGAACAGTGCCGGGGGTGCGGCCGGTGCGTGGAGGTCTGCCCGCAGAAGGCCATTGAACTCACGGTCTCCGACGGCCGTTTCGTGCAAGAAGCCATCCAGCGCATCTCGCCGCTGGTGAACCTTTCTTGAACGCAGGTGCGACGCACGTCGGAAGAAAAAGAAACCACGAAGATACAAAGGCACAAAGAAATGCGATGTCTTTGTGTCTTCGTGGTTGATTTCGGAACTCGCGAAAGAAAATTCACCGCAAAGGCGCAAAGAACGCGAAGAGAAGGAACTTGAAAAACCTTTGGTCCTTCGCGTCTTCGCGGTTCACGGCCTTTGACCGACACATTCCGGCAGGGATTTCGTTGCCATGACAAGACCCATCCTGTTCGTGTGCAGCAACCAGACCCACGTCCGCACGTTCACGCCGGTGGCGCGGCATTTGTTGGCCCGGCGGGGTGATATTCCCGTTCGCTGGATTGCCCTGGATGCCTACTACCGCCACGACGCTGAACGGACGCTGCGCGAGAACGGCTGGGACTACACGCTGTTGCCCCGGCCTTTGGGCGAGGCGGGAACTCCCTGGGAGGGCGGCCCGCTGGCGCGGCTGCGCGTGCTACTCCAGGGACGCCGTGCCGTTCGCTCTTTCCTTAAGAGCTTGCACCCCGGCGTCATCATCCTGGGCAATGACCTAGGGCCTTTGGAGCGGCTGTTCATTCAGAAGGGGCGCGAGATGGGCATCCCCTCGCTCCTTGTGCAGGATGGGGTCATCTCTTTGCAACCACAGCCCGCGCCCCGCGTCTCGGCCCCACGCCGGGCGCTACGCGCCGCCATGACCGCCCTGGGCTTGCGCATGCCCGACCCGAAGGGGTATGGGCAGAACGGCACAGACCGGATCGCCGTCATGGGGGAGGCGGTGGCCGACTTCCTGAAAAGGGAGGGGGTCCCGCCGGAGCGCATCGCCGTCACGGGCCAGCCCCGCTACGATGTTCTGTTCGCCCTGCGGCAGGGCGCGGCGCAGCCGGAGAGTCTGGATGGTTTGTGTCTGCCGGAGGGGCAGAAGGTCATCTTGTTTTCTTCGCAGCCGTATCTACGCTACAATATGTGCGACGAAGCCAAGGCCAGGAGCATCTGGCGGATAGTGATAGATGGGGTCAAGGGCCTCGGCCCCGGCCATTGCCTGGTCGCCAAACTGCACCCCGCCGAAGACCTGGAAGGCACCCGCCGCTGGCTGGGGGGGGATTTCCCGGCAGCGTGGACGCTGACCCGCGATGCCGACGTATTGAGCCTGGCGTTCCGCGCCGACGCGGTGGTGACAGTCTCATCCACCACCGCGCTGGAGGCTCTGTATCTGGGAAAGCCCGTCGTCATCCTTGACGCTGGCGTTACATCTCTGCCCATCCCCTACGTCCAGAGCGGCGCGGCGTTCCCGGCGAAGGATGCGAGGGAACTGACCGCCCGGCTGCGCGAGGGGCTGTACGATACGGCTGTTCGCGCGCGGCTGACCGCTGCGGGCGCGGCATTTGTGGCCGAGCATACACACGCGGCGGACGGCGGGGCAACAGAAAGGGTAGGCCATGAGATCCTCGCGCTACTGGATGAATAGCAAATGACGGATATAGTCATCAACAAAACGATGGACCGGCGGGACTTGTATTCTTCCGATGCCATTCCCATCATCGCCGAACTCAACAGCCTCATTCGTGCCCTGCAAACAAGGGGACTTGCGGTGAGTTCATGGTATGGAACCTTTGACTTGCCGCGAGGCTCCGTGACAGTGGAGCGCGCAAACAGGGGCTTTGGGTACGCACCTTTGGAAGATGCCGCAGATGACCGATTGTTCCCCTGGTTCCTCTATTGGGAGATTGTTTGGGTCGCACTACATGCGCAGTTCCAGCAAGGGCAGTCCGTGCTGGATCTAGGGGGCAGTTCTTCGCTGTTTTCATTCTACCTGGCCCTTTTGGGGTGTCGCGTGGTGACCGTAGATCTCCAGAGAAACCTTGTTGAGAATGCTAACCACGTCGCGGGAGAGATGGGCTGGGATTTGCAGAATTTCGTGATGGATATGCGCGCCCTCTCGTTTGACCAAACCTTTGACCACGTCACGTCTATCTGTGTGTTTGAACATCTGCGCCCGAAGGACAGAATGGCCTCCGTCTCAAGGGTCAGGAACTTCCTGCGTCCTGGAGGACGTTTCAGCATCACCTTTGACTATCGGAACCCTGCTCGCCCGATGCGGATACAATCTTCCCAGGACGTGGAGGACCAGTTCGTGCGCCATTCCGGCCTCCGCGTCCGGGGCAATCCCGTGTTTGCCGATGACGGGCGGAACTATTTGTTGCAGCCTTTCTACTTGCGCCAGCCACTGCGATTCTGGAAGTACAAGGCGTATTCCATATTGCATGGCCATTTCCCGATATGGGAGTTCCTGCGCACAAAACAGGCGAATGACTATACGTTTGGCGCGCTCTTCCTGGAAAAAGCGACTGGTCAGCCGTAGAAAACCTGCGCGTATGGAAACGCACCCTACAAGGTACAGCCGACTTTACAGAGGTGAACATGATCCACGAAAAACCGCTGTTCCGCATCCCCCTGCCGCGCTGGGCATGGGTTGGCATCGCAGGTGCGTGGCTCGTCTTGAGCGCGGGGGTCGCCTGGTTCGTTGGCCCGGCCTACGGCGTCTTCCTGGCCTGGGCGGGAGCAGCCCTGGGCGCGTTCATCTGGAACCCGCTCGCCGCCTTACTGGGACTAATCGTCCTGAACATCGCCGCCGCAGACTGGGGGCAGAGCCTGGTGCTCTTCCCCGGCAAACCGTACAACATCAACCAGGCGGGCATCGCCAACCTGGTGATGCTCGGCCTTTCGCTGCTCTACATCGCGCGCCGCCGCCCGAAACTCAGCCCGCTCACGTGGCCCTTCGCGGCCTTCCTAGCCACGGGGTTGGTGAGCATCCCTTTCTCCTCCAGCCCGACGGCCGGCCTTCGCGATTGGAGCCGTCTGGCCCCGCTCCTGGGCGTTTATGTCGTGTCCGCTGATTTGCTGCGCGGGAAACCGAACCGCGCCCGGCTGTGGGCCTGGATGGTCGTGGCGTCCAGCCTTTGGCCCGCCGTCGTGGCCGTCCACCAGTTCTTCACGAACACCGGATACCACAACGTGGAGACCATGCCCTGGGTGAACCGGCTGCTGGGAACCCTGGGCCACCCCATCGCCTACGGTGCGTATCTGGGTCTGGTCGTTGTCTTCGCCCTCTACCTGCTCCGCGAGGCCAGAGGAAGGGCGATGAGGATTGCGCTCGCCGTCTGGGTATTGCTGAGCCTGGCGTTTGTGTTCTTGACCTATTCGCGCGGCCCCGCGCTGGCCCTGGCGGGTTCTCTCTTCGTGTTTGCCGTTCTCGCCCGCCGGGAGTCGTGGGCTGCGAGGGGAGGCTTGGTCATCCTGGCGGCAGCTTTCCTGGCCCTCAACGTCTTCGGGGGCCGCCTGGATGATTTGCAGAAGCCCTACCTGTATCGCAGACTGACCCCTGTGGCCGCCGCCGCGCTCACGCCTGCACCTACTGCCACAGCGGCCCCGTTGCCCACCGCCGCGGCGAGCCGGCTGCCCCCGCCGCCCGTTGACCTGGGCGCGACAGCCCAAACCCTTGTCCAACTGTTTGTCGATGGCCGCTACGAAGAAGCCTCCCGAATGTTTCGTCCGATGGCGACCCCTGTCCCCGCCGAACAATTCAAGACTGGCTGGGAACGCCTGACTGGCGCGTCCGGCAAGATTCGCCAGGTGAGGGTGACAGCGATTGCAGAAGAGAGCGGACGCTGGGTCGTGGACATCACCTGTGATGGTGTCAACGCCCCTCTTGAACTGAGAGTCTGGCTGGATGGAACAGGCACGATCGTGGGGATATCCGTGCCATCCGCCCCGACCGGAATGCCCACACCGGCAGCAGGGCCCACGCCGGGCATTGTGTACGGCGTCAACTCTTTCTCATGGCGCTTGAACCTGTGGAAGTTTGGGTTTGACATGGCGATGGAGCGGCCCATCACGGGCATCGGCCTGGGCGCGTTCCCCGACCAGTCGCCGAGGCTGGTTGGCTGGCGCACCATGCCCCACAATGACTTCGTCCGCGCCTTCACCGAGATGGGCATCTTGGGCCTGGGGACGTACTTGTGGCTGTGGGCCGCGCTGGCGTGGAGCATCTACAAACTATGGCGGCGCGCGCCCGACCGCGCCCACTCGCTGCTGGCGGCGACGCTGGCGGCTGCGGCGGCAGGATACGCGGCCAACGGTCTGTCCGCCGACATGCTGAACTACCCTGCCCTGGGGTGGCTCTTCTGGTCGCTGGCTGCCCTGCCCGAAGCCTTCCGCACGCGCCCGGAGGCGCAGGGGTGAGCGGAACGCCGCCGGTGCGAACCATCACCGCCGCCATCTGCACCTACGGCGACGCGCCCCACCTTCTGCGCGCCCTGACTTCGCTGGTTAGGCAGGAGTTGTCCGACGAGGTGACGCTGGAAATCCTGTGCGTGGACAACAATCCGCATCCGAGAATCGCCCTGCCCGAATCTCTCGCCGCCGTGCGCGTCGTCCGCGAGCCGATGGCCGGGCTTTCGCGCGCGCGGAACAAGGCCGTAGCGGAAGCGCGCGGCGACACGGTCGCTTTCCTGGATGATGACGCCGTGGCGTTGCCTGGCTGGGCGGCGGCGTTGGCGAGCGCGTTTGAGCAAACCGGCGCGTGGTGCGCCGGCGGGCGAGTTCTGCCCGAATGGCCCGGCGTGGAGCCTGCGGGCCTCCCCCCGCAACTGCGTTCCCTGCTCAGCCTGGTAGACCTGGGCGGCGAAACCCGCGCTCTGAGAGGCCCCGTTTTCCCCTGCGGGGCGAATATGGCCGTCCGGCGGTTTGTTTTTGACCGCGTGGGGTCATTCAGCGCGTCTCTGGGCCGGAGGCCGGGTTCGCTCCTGTCGGGCGAGGAAATAGATCTCTTCCGCCGCGTCCTGAGAGAGGGGGGAACGGTCGTCTACGCCCCCGATGCCGTCGTGCGCCACATCATTCCGGCCTCGCGTCTGCGCCCGGAGTTTCTACGCTCCCGCGCCTGGTGGGAGGGGAAATCGCTGGCCCTGCTGGACAGGCTGGACAGGGGATGGCCCTATGCGGCGGCGATAGCGCTCGCGCGGGCGGGGCTGGCGCTCGCGCGGGAGCCGCTCGTATACCTGGCGGGCGGGCACCGCGAACTCGCCATCTGCCGCGCGCGCAAAGCGGCGGGATATTGGGCCGGTCTCTTTGCAGGTGGGATGCAAAATCGGAACCACAGATAGACACAGATGAACGCAGATGGAAAAACAAGAATCTGTGCCCATCTGTGTGAATCTGTGGTTCCGACTTTCTTTGCTCCAGCGACGGTCAATTTGTGTAGGCGATGATTATACTCGGCGCTTGGGGCTGGTAGTGCCGCGCGCCGAACCAGTATTCCGTGCTGCTCCCGCTGGAATAGACCAGCAGCAGACCGTTGTTGGGCTGCCCGTCTGCCCAGGCCTGAACCGAAGGCGTGACGTTGACTGTCACCCAAACGCCCACCGCATTCAGCGCAACAGAACCCGCCGCAACGCTCTCCACATCCGACGCATCCCCCGCGCCGGGCACAGCCCACGGCGCGTTCCACGTGACGGCATACTCGCCCCAGGCACGCTTGACCCGGTAGGCACTTAATGTCCCTGTGCCCGTGTTGGAGCGGCTCTTCACGTACACCTTGAGTTGCGCGCTTACGATATGCTTGCCGAGCACCTCAGCCGGAAGCGCAGGCGAAAGCACGGTCTTGAAGACCCCACCCGTGCGGACGCCCAACGAGACGTCACCGCCCATGTTCGCCGTGGGCGACCACTGGCTGATCCAGGCGTCGGCCCCGATGGCGGCTGTCACTGTGCTGACGCCGCCCGCGGGCGTGGATGTGGCGGTGCTTCCGGCAGATGTCCGGGTGGCGGTCGCGGTGGCTGTGGGCGTGCGGGTTGAAGTGCGCGTTGCAGTCCGCGTGGGAGTTGCCGTGTTCCCCGAAGGCGTCGGCGTGCGAGTCGGGCTAGCCGTTGGCGTCCGGGTCCGCGTATGGGTCTGCGTGGGCGTGGCGCCGCTGCCCGTTTCGTAGGTAATCGTCAGCGAGGGCGCTTGGGGCTGGTAGTGCCGAGCGCCGAACCAGTATTCCGTGCTGCTCCCGCTGGCATACACCAGCAGCAGACCATTGTTCGGCTGCCCGTCTGCCCAGGCCTGAACCGCAGACGTGACGTTGATTGTCACCCACACGCCAGCCGCATTGAGCGCGACAGAACCCGCCGCCACGCTCTCCACGTCCGTCGCATCCCCCGCACCCGCAACAGCCCACGGCGCGTTCCACGTGACAGTGTATTCGCTCCATGAGCGCTTGACCCGGTACACGTTCAACGTCCCCGCGCCAGTGTTTGAACGGCTCTTCACGTACACCTTCAGTTGCGCGCTTACAATATGCTTGCCGAGCACCTCAGCCGGAAGAGCAGGCGAAAGCACGGTCTTGAAGACCCCGCCGGTGCGAATCCCGAGCGAGACGTCGCCGCCCATGTTCGCCGTGGGCGACCACTGGCTGATCCAGGCGTCGGCCCCGATGGCCGCTGTCACCGTGCCCGTGCCAGCCGTGGCTGTCGGCGTGCGGGTTAGAGTGCGCGTGGCAGTCCGCGTGGGAGTTGCCGTGGCGGTTGACGTCGGCGGCGGAGTGCCCGTAGCCGTCCGGGTGGGGGTCGGGGTGACTGTCGGCGTCCGGGTCTGAGTAGGGGTCGCAGTGACCGTCGGCGTCCGGGTCGGCATGGAGGCCTCAGTAGAGTTGAGGTTGAATTCTATGTATGTGCCTTCGTGCCAGGTGCCTGTCGCGTCGCAATTGTAGCCGTCTATCTTGAAGATGATGGTGTTGCCCTCGTTGCCGCCCTCAACATTACCTGTAGACGGGTCATCGCCTGGGACTCCCATCGCATAGACCGACAGAGGCTGTGAGTTGATCACCGCGGTGAATGTGGAGGCTTCCGCGTACTTGACCCCATTGATCCACGCGGAGACGAGGGTCCCATCCGGGAGCGTGACTTCATTGATGGTGGCCGTGCCGTAGAATCCCGATGGCAGCCTCGGAGGCATGCGCGCGGCGGCGGCTCCTATCCCTGCCTGCAGCAGAAGGAGCGCGATAAGGACTCCGGACACTGCTTTCACTTGTTTGGTCATCTTGCGCTCCTTGACTGAACGTGGAATTCCCAGGACGGCGCGCCTGCACGCCGTGGAAGCCCCTCCGGAAATAGAATACCACGAACTGCGTAGGTCTATCAATGGGAATTAGGTACCACGGGCGCAAAGGCGAAACCACAGATGAACAGGGATGAACACAGGCAGGAAGAACCGAGAATCCGTGTCCATCGTGTGAATCTGTGGTTCCGGCTTTCTCCGCGTCTTTGCGGTGCTATCTCTTCACCCACGCGGCGATGTCGCTGATGACCTCGGAGGCTGCGTTGCCAGCCACGTCATACTCGGTGGGGTTGGGCTTGCCCTCACCGGCTATGAATAGGTGGTTCAGAGGGAGGTAGGACTTAAACGTCACGCCGTCGCGCCCGGCCAGGCCCACCTTCCACGCCGCGAAGTCCTCCATCGTCACCTGGTAGTCACGCTCCCCTTGCAGAACGAACATGGGCATCGTCAAAGCCTTTGCCGTGCCAACGGGGTCGTAGGCCAGCAGGTCAGCCCAGTAAGCCCTCGCGGTCCCCAGGATCACCTCGCCTTCCTTGAAGTCCAGCGCTTTGACCCGTTCCATCTGCTGGCGAAGTTCTTCCAACTGTTTCGCCTCGGTTTCGTCCACCTTGCCGTCCAGGGCGGCGAGGTACTCGCTCTGCTCCAGCAGCAAGTCGGGGAGCGGGCGCGCGATGGCGGCCAGGAGGATCAATCCGGCCAGGCGGGAATCCTGCGCTCCGATCCGAGGGGCAACCATCCCTCCCAGGCTGTGGCCCAGGACGAAAATCCTGTCTGCGGCGATGCCGTCCACAGTGCGGAGGAATGCCGCCGCAGCCACGGCATCCAGCACCGTCTCCTCGTTGACTGTGAGGGTCGCCATTGCCTGGATGACCTCGCCCGCGCACTGCTTGGTGCGCTTCTCGTAGCGGAGGACGGCGATCCCGTTCGTCGCCAGCCCCCAGGCCAGGTCTTTGAAAACCTTGTTGGGGCCGAGGGTCTCATCGCGGTCGTTGGGGCCGGAGCCGTGCACTAGAACGACGGCGGGGAAGGGGCCAGGGCCTTTCGGCAGCGTTAGTGTCGCGGGCAGGGGACAGGAGCCGTCGCCAATCTGAGTTTCGGTCTCAGAGAAGGCGGCGGGATCGGCGTAGTCCGGCGCTCTTCAAGTACCGCCACTGCCGGCGGGGACGAACCATAGCCCGGCGATTCGCCCGTCTTTGCCAAAAACAACTTTTAGATCAAGCGGCGTCTGGGCGAAGTCGCAGGCGACGTAGGCGATGCGGTAGCCTGCCTCGTCCGCCATCTTGACGCCCTTGATTTCCTTGAGCGCACCCACCTGCTGGATCACGCTCTCCCAGGTGGCCTGCAACTTGACCGTGGGGAACGCGGCAGCCATCTGCGGCTCAAACATCGCGTAGGCTTCCGCGTACTTGCCCTCCATGAGCAGTCCTACAAAGGCGCGGGCTGCTGTTTCAACGTCGGCTGTGGCGGTCGGGGCCGCAACCGTCGGCGTGGGGGGCGGCGTAGGAGTTGGCGTTGGCATCGCCTTCGGCGCGCAGGCAAAGAAAGCAAACAGACAGAGGATCGCAATCGCCGCAATGGCACAGAATCGCTTCATCGTGAGTCCACTCCAGTCTCCAGGATCGCACTTGTTGTATGCGCCACATCCTACCCTGACCTGCCCTCCATGTCAAGCTCAGTATTTGTGGGACAACCCAGCAGGTCATTCCGAAGGCTCTTGCCCGAAACACCCGCCCATGCTATAATCCCCTCACGCTTGGAAGAGACACTCACCACAAAGGCACGAAGACGCAAAGCAGGGTTGAAACTCCCTTCGTGCCTTTGTGTCTTTGTGGTTTCGGCGGTCAGATGAGAGCAGCCGCCGGAGGGAGCGCCATGACTCAGGAGCGCCAGTACCGCACGGAAGCGATCGTGCTGAAGCGGAGCGATTTCGGCGAGGCCGACCGCATCTTGACGCTCTGCACGCCGGAGCGCGGCAAGGTGCGCGTCGTCGCCAAGGGCGTGCGCCGCATCACCAGTCGTAAGGCCGGGCACGTGGAACTCTTCGTGCGCTCGCGCTGCATGATCCACAAGGGGCGCGACCTGGACATCCTGGCCCAGGCCGAGAGCGTGGAGACGTTCCGCGCGCTCCGTGAAGACTTGCGGCGGGCCGCCTGCGCCTACTTCGCCGCCGAATTGCTGGATGGATTCACCAGCGAGGGCGAGGAGCAGGCCGGGATGTATGACCTGCTGACCGAGACTCTGCGGCGGCTGAACAGCGACCGCGACCTGTGGCTGGCGACGCACTATTTTGAGATGAGGCTCTTGGGCCTGGCGGGATACCGCCCAGAGCTGTTTTTCTGTGTGCAATGCCGGACGCCACTCAAGCCAGAGGGGAACTTCATGGATCCATCCAGAGGTGGGCTGATCTGTCCCAAGTGCGCCGGGGATGCGACACCCTTGCAGGCTGTGTCGCCCCAGGCCTTTGAGGTCATGCGCTATTTGCAGACGCGCCCCTACGCGGCGTGCGTGGCCCTGCCGTTGACGCACCGAGTGCGGCGCGAAGTGGAGAATCTGCTGGAGACCTACGACGCCTACCTGCTGGAGCGGCGATTGAAGAGCGCGGCGTTCCTGCGCGACCTGCGCCGCCGCTGGCAGACACTGGAAGCGCAAACTGCTGAACCCGGCCCATAGAGCCGGACAAGTTTCACCGCGGAGAGCGCAGAGAACGCGGAGGAAAAGATTGTTTCTTGTTCTCTGTGGTCTCTGTGATCTCTGCGGTGAATCCATTCTTGGATCAGGAGTTGGGGATGAGCAAGCCACCTTCATTTCAAGAAGTCATCATGCGCCTGGAGCGATTCTGGGCCGATCATGGATGCTTGATCTGGCAGCCGTACAACATCCAGGTGGGCGCGGGAACGATGAACCCCGCCACGGTCCTGCGCGTCCTGGGGCCGGAGCCCTGGAACGTCGCCTACGTGGAGCCATCCGTCCGCCCGGATGATGGCCGCTATGGCGAAAACCCCAACCGCTGGTCGCAGTACTACCAGTACCAGGTGATTCTCAAGCCAGACCCCGGCAACCCGCAGGAGTTGTTCTTGCAGAGCCTGGAAGCCCTTGGAATTGACCTGCGCCGCCATGACGTGCGTTTTGTGGAGGACAACTGGCAGCAACCCGCGCTGGGGGCGTGGGGCTTGGGCTGGGAGGTCTGGCTGGACGGCCTGGAAATCACGCAGTTCACCTACTTCCAGCAGGCGGGCGGGTTCGTGCTGGACCCCGTCTCGGTGGAAATCACCTACGGCCTGGAGCGGATCGTCATGTTCCTCCAGAACGTCAAGAGTTTTGTGAACATTGACTGGGGCGCGGGGCGTTCGTACGGCGACGTTCTCCTGCGACAGGAGATTGAGCACTGCACCTACAACTTTGAGCAGGCCTCGGTGCCGCGCCTGCAGGAGATCTACCGTCTGTTTGAGGGCGAGGCCAAGGGCGCTTTGGAGCGAGGGCTGGTCATCCCTGCCCACGACTACGTCCTCAAGTGCTCCCACGTGTTCAACCTGCTGGACGCTCGCGGAGCCATCGGCGTGACGGAGCGTGCCCACTACTTCGCCCGGATGCGCGACCTGGCCCGCGCCGTCGCCGAAGGCTTCGTGGCGCAGCGTGAAGCGATGGGCCACCCATGGGGCATGTTCAAGCCCGCGCCGGTTGCGGTTCCAAATGTGCCGGTTCCGTCCCTGCAGCAGCCCGAAAACTTCCTGCTGGAAATCGGCGTGGAGGAACTGCCCGCCGCCGATCTGACCAGCGCCATCGGACAGGTGGAGCAGGCTTTGACTGCCCTGCTGTCTGAAACCCGCCTCTCCTATGAGTCTCTGAGAGTGACCGGTTCGCCCCGCAGGGTTGCGGCGTACGTGGCGAATCTCTCGCCCCGCCAGTCCGATTTGGAGCAAGAAGTCAAAGGCCCGCCCGCCAAAGTCGCTTTTGACGCCGAGGGCAAGCCCACCAAAGCCGCCGAAGGCTTCGCCCGTGGCCAGGGCGTGGCTGTGTCCAGCCTGACCGTGCGCGACATGGACGGCGGGCGGTACGTGATGGCCCGCAAGGTGACGAAGAGCCGGTCGGCGGGCGAGGTGCTGGCAGAGCGTCTGCCGGGTGTCGTCGCGGGGCTGAAGTTTGACCTTACGATGCGGTGGAACGCCAGCCAGGTCTTCTTCTCGCGGCCCATCCGCTGGTTTGTGGCGCTGTTGGGTGATGCGGTCGTCCCGTTTGTGTATGCCGATATCCCCAGTGGGCGCGTGACGCGCGGCCTGCGCCCCGAAGGCTCGCCGGACATTCCCATCGCCAGCGCGTCGGCCTACTTTGATGTGATGGCGAGGCATCACATCGTCGTGGACATGGCCGAGCGCCGACAGATCATTGCCGAGCAAGTCAAGGCTCTGGCTGCTGAAGCGGGCGGGCGCGTGCCGGATGACCCCGCTCTGCTGGACGAAGTGACCAATCTGGTGGAGCGGCCCACCGCCGTGCGCGGCTCATTTGACCAGAAATACCTGCACCTGCCCCCGGAAGTGCTGGTCACGGTGATGAAGAAGCACCAACGCTATTTCCCTGTGCTGTCAGATGGGAAGTTGCTGCCCTACTTTATTGCCGTCCGCAACGGAGACGCGGAGCACCTGGACCTGGTGCGGGAAGGAAACGAGGGGGTGCTCACGGCCCGCTATGCCGACGCAGAGTTCTTCTTCGCCGAAGACTGCAAGCAGCCGCTGGAAGCCCACCTGCCCATCCTGGACACGCTCACTTTCCAGGAGAAACTAGGCTCCATGCTGGCGAAGGCGAAGCGCATTGAGGCCCTGACGCCGTGCCTGGCCGAGGCCCTGGGTCTGGATGCGGAGCAGAAGAAAGTGGCTGAGTGGGCGGCGCACCTATGCAAAGCCGACCTGGCGACCAAGATGGTGGTGGAACTGACCTCGCTCCAGGGGGTCATGGGGCGCGAGTATGCCCTGCTTTCCGGCGAGAGCCCCGAAGCGGCAAAGGCCATCTACGAGCACTACCTGCCGCGCTTTGCAGGCGATGCTCTGCCCGAGTCACTGCCCGGCGTCGTCGTGAGCCTGTCCGACCGGCTGGACTCGCTGGTGGGGCTGTTCGCCGCCGGGCTGGCCCCAAGAGGCTCCGCCGACCCCTACGGCCTGCGCCGCGCTGCCCTGGGCATCGTCCAGGCGCTGACCGAGAAGCACATTTCGCTTGACCTACGGCAAGCCATCGCCTGGGCCGCCGACACGATGCCGATTCCCGTAGACTCATCTGTCTATGGGGCCGTGCTGGAATTCATCGCCGGGCGGCTGCGGGCCATGCTGCTGGACGTGGGCTACCGCTACGACCTGGTGGATGCCGTGCTGGCCGAGCGGGCGCACAACCCATTGCTGGCGGTGGAGGCAGTCAAGGCGTTCGGCCCGTGGACGGAGAAGCCCGACTGGCCCGAACTTCTGCACGCCTACGCGCGCACCAAGCGCATCGTCCGCGACCTTCCGGAAGCGTACCCGCTGCGCCCCGAACTGCTGCTGGAACCTGCCGCTCAAGGTCTATACCGCGCGTACCAGGCTGAGCGGGGCCGGATGAACCGTGACGGCTCGCTGGATGACCTGATGGCCGCACTCGCGGAACTGACGGCTTCCGTCAATCGCTTCTTTGACGACATTCTGGTTATGGCTGAGGATGCAGAAGTGCGGAAGGCGCGGCTGGGGCTGTGCCAGGCCGTGAGCGGGCTGGCAGACGGGATAGTGGATTTGAGTCGGGTCGAGGGCTTTTGATCGTTGTAGGGGCGAAGCATTTGCCCACAGCGGCCTGCGGCCTATGCGGAATATCGTGGGCAAATGCTTCGCCCCTACGCGCTTTGCACAGACCCTACAGAAAATTCAAAAACCCTTGACATATTCCAAAAAGCATGTTATAGTAAATGTGGAAATCGGGCTGCTTGGGGTTTCCATTGCAGCGTGCGTTGTAGCAGTGGGGAACAGTCTCTTTCTATGGTTTATTCCTTTCTAGGCCCGCGCGGTTTTGGGCGAGGCGGGCAGCAATTGAAGT